>Ga0209541_10004857_pt1 | contig 23673 bp, 20 predicted proteins | sample RifCSPlowO2_01_FD_184027 | JGI IMG/M metagenome (GOLD analysis project Ga0209541, IMG submission 184027) | Groundwater microbial communities from Rifle, Colorado - Rifle CSP2_plank lowO2_0.1 (SPAdes) (version 2) | ecosystem: Environmental > Aquatic > Deep subsurface > Groundwater | place... | reverse complement strand
TCATCCCGCGCCTTTTCCGGAGCGTGCAACATAAGCTCTATTCCCCCCTCATCTTTGTCGCTAGCGGCTCTTTTGATTTCATCGAGAAAATCGATGGAAAGAGAACGCTCAGAATATGGGCGTATGTCAAAACTAGAAAATATGTCGTTGTATTGTTCAATCCGAAGGCTAATTTCCAATGTTTCCCTGGGTAAAGAAGGTTGTTCTTTCATGTTCTAATCTTACAATATCTTCAAGAAAATAAAAAGTTTATGTTTGAAATATTTTGTGCTATATTAACGGGATGAACCACGCAAGACTAGACCAGCTTTCAGACGGAATCTTTGCCATTGTGATGACGGTTCTCGTTTTTCAGATTGAACTGCCGGAAATTTTGGGACCGATAGATAATTCCGACCTCTGGCATGAAATTGAAAAATTGTTGCCTGTATTTTTGAGTTATATTTTGAGTTTCGCGTTGCTTTTCACCTACTGGCGAGCCCATCACTTTTTTGTGACTATCTATGCTAAAAATATAGACTCTAAATTAACAAATATAAATGCTTTATTTTTTATGCTGATAAGTTTGGTTCCCTTCTCGGCAAGCATCCTCGGACAATACAGCAGAAACGAATTATCTGTCATTATCTTTGGAGTACACATTATTTTAATTGGCTTAACATTGTATTGGATGCGAAGATATGTAATTTTTTCTCCGCACATTCAAAATCCAGAAATAAGCAAAAGAGAAATCCGCGGCAGCACTGTCCGCATTCTCGTACCCGTGATTTGCGCGGTCATTGCTATCCCCCTTTCTTTTGTCAGCATAAAATTTTCGCTCACACTTTTTACTTTGGCCGTAATTTTTAACCTCTCTTCCTATAGTACTCGTCTTTTTGAAAGCGTTCTGAGAAAAATGAATCTCATTAGAGATTAGGCTGCGATTCTTTTTCCAGCCTCTTCGCTTCTGTCCACGCAAGCTCATAAATCTTTTTCATGCTGTCCGATATTTCCCTGCTTTCAATGATAATGCCGAGCTTTTCTTTCCACGAAGCAATCATCACTTTGTTGTCATAGATATTTATTTCCGGAGAAAAATCAAATTTCTCCTTCGGCACCAGCGCTGTTTCCCGCATTTCCGCCTTATCAAAACTTTTTCGCTCCAGTCCGGTGGATGAATTTGGAATAATAGCCCTAATAGCTATGCCTTTGCCCGCCCGCCTCTTATAATATCCCGGGAAATATCCGGGCAAACCCATGTGCATGTTTTCCACGCTGGCATACGCGCGAATGGCTTCCGTTGAAGTTAGCGTGTCTTCATACACTCGTTCTAGCCCTTCCCTACCTTCATAAAACAAAACCTTCGGACGGTCGAAAACATTGTGCATTGATTTTAGTTCAGGAATAATTTTACGGGCTTCTTTGATGCAAGTTTGATCATTTTCTATTTTCCGTAAAAGCAATTTTTCAATTTGGTCCGGCGACTCGGCAACATATTCTTGTTTCGGTTCATTGCCAGAAACTTTCACCAGTTCTTTGCTATCGAGCGAAGCGAGAATATGATATCCCGTCGGGCGATTAATTCCCGCTTTGCGGGAAATCTGGGTGACAGTTCCTCTGCCCAATTGGAGCAAAGCCAAATAAACCAACACTTCTTTCTCAGAAAATCCAATATATTCCAAAGTTTTTATCAGTTCTAAATTTTCATTTTGCATTTTCATAGTATATTATAAAGCCCTACAATTTGTCAATGTATGTGAACAAAATTTAGATTTATCGTTATTAAGCTTAAATAAAAATAATTTTTGCCCATTTTTTGATTATAAGACTTGACAATTATAAATAATCTGCTATGCTACCCCCATATGCAAAAAGTTTGCAAAAACTGTAAAAAGAATTTTGAAATTGCAAAAAACAATCTGGGTTTTTATTTAAAAATAGGCGCAGAGACTCCAAATTATTGTCCAGACTGTAGAATGCAAAACAGAATGAGCTGGAGAAATGAAAGAAGTTTATACAAAAGAACCTGCGACTTGTGTAAGAAAAATATTATTACCATATACTCCCCTGATAAGCCGTATAAGATTTATTGCAATGATTGTTTCCATGGCGACGGCTGGGATTCACTGTCTTATGGCATGAATTTGGATTTTTCCAAACCATTTTTACAGCAATTCCGCGAACTCCAGCTCCTAGTCCCCCGTTTATATGCTTTTGTATTTAAAAATCACAACAGTGATTACACAAATGGGACAGCTTTTAACAAAAACTGCTATTTAATCTTTGTAAGCGACCACAACGAGGACTCAATGTACTCTCACAATATTTTCAGCTGCAAAAATGCCATGGACACACTCAATTCCAATGAGAGCGAATTTTGTTATGATTCCATCACTTGCAAAAAATCTTACCGGGTATTTTTTTCAGAGGATTGTTCCAATTCTCAAGATTTATATTTCTGTAAAAATTGCGCAAATTGCCATGATTGCATCGGTTCGGTCAACTTGCGCAATCAACAGTACTGTATTTTTAACAAGCAATACTCAAAAGAAGAGTATCTGAAAGAAAAAGAAAAACTTAACCTTTCCTCTTATAAAAATATCACAGAAATAAAAAAGAAAGCGAAAGAATTCTGGAAAACATTTCCCATAAAATACATTCATGGCCTGCAAAATGTGGACATTTCCGGAGATTATGTTTTCAATTCAAAAAATTCGCATAATGTTTTTGATTCCGACCTTTTAGAAGACTGCAATTATATTAATTATGGCAATAAATCAAAAAATTGTTTGGATGGTTATGTGATGGTGGATAATTGTGAATTTTCTCATGAAATCGTCAGCGGAATCAGCTTGAACAACACGCATGATTCCCATGGAGTATGGCATTGTTTTGATACCTTTTACTCCGATACTTGTGAAAACTCCGATCATCTGTTTGGCTGTGTCGGTTTAAAGAAAAAAAAATATTGCATACTCAACAAACAATACACAAAAGAGAAATATGAGGAATTACTGCCTAAAATAAAAAAACATATGCGCGATATGCCTTATGCAGACGCCAAAGGCAGAATTTTTTCTTTTGGCGATTTCTTCCCGAGTGAATTTTCTCCTTTTGCATACAATGAAACTGCTGTGCAGGAAAATTTTCCGTTATCTCAGGCTGAGGCGCTGAAAATTGGATATGCTTGGAAAGAAAAGGAGACAAGAAATTATACCATTGATATTAAAGCGGAAGACGTGCCAGATTCCTCCTCTGAAATCACCGATGATATTTTGAAAAAAGTGATCAGCTGTATGCATCATGAAAAAAGTAACCACGAAAATGCAAATTGCGAAGCTGTCTGTACTGAGGCGTTTAAAATTACAGAAGCAGAACTGCAATTTTATAAAAGGTTCGATCTTCCCCTGCCAAGATTCTGCCCGAATTGCCGACATTACCAGAGACTCAAGCAAAAAAATCCGTTAAAACTTTGGCATCGTAAATGCATGAAGGAAGGCTGTGCAAACGAATTTGAAACTAGCTATGCGCCGGAGAAACCTGATATAATTTATTGTGAGAGATGTTACCAGCAGGAAGTTTATTAGCCAGCGCCTAAGGCGCTGGCTGGATAATTTATGAAAAAGAACTGCAAAAACTGCAAAAAAGAATTTGAAGTCAGAAAAGAAGACCTAAATTTCTATGAAAAGATAAAATCGCCGGCGCCAAATTACTGCCCGGACTGCCGAGTCATGCGCCGACTTGCTTTTAGAAATGAGCGCACTCTCTATAAAAGAACCTGCAGTAAAACCGGCAAGCCGATTGTTTCTCTCTACCCGGAAAACACTCCCTTCCCCGTTTATGACCAGCACATCTACAACGGCGACGAATGGGACCCGATGGATTACGGTCAAGACTATGATCCAAGCCGCCCATTTTTTGACCAAATGCTTGAGCTCAAAAATAAAGTTCCCAGAATTTCACTCCTCGCTATAAATTGCGCTAACAGCGAGTATGTCAACAACACCGAAGACAGCAGAAATTGCTATTTGATTTTCGCCGCCCAGAAAAATGAAGACTGCTTGTACTGCCGCCTTCTGTACCGAAGCAAATTTGTCGTCGATGGCGCCTTCGTCGCGGATTCTGAGCTCTGCTATGAATGCATAGATGTGAGAAAAAGCTATAAATGTATGTTTGCGGAGTCCTGTGAGACGAGCAGCGACCTTCTGTTTTGTTTTGACTTGCGCGACTGCCAAAATTGTATTTTCTCGACCAACCTGCGTCATAAAAGCTATCACATTTTCAACAAACCCGTTCCCAGAGAAGAATTCGAGGCAAAGAAAAAAGAAATTCTTTCTTCGTATAAAAAATTGAACGAAGCGAAAAAAATATTTGAAGAAGTAAAGAAAAAAGCGCTGGTAAAATACTCGCATCAGGTAAAATGCAACAACGCAACCGGCGATTATTTGTACAACTGCCATCAAACATCCTTCGCCTTTGACTCCGAAAACTCCAAAAACTGTAAGTATATCGCCGATGCCGAAACTCCGCTTGATTGCTACGATCTTAACAATACATATTACAACCCCGAATTATGTTTGGATATTATGGGGGTATTGCGAACATATAATTCCAAACACAGCGTGTACATTTTTTACACCAGCGACTTGGAATATTGCGACAGCGTTAATAATTCGGAAAGCTGTTTTGGGTGCGTGGGTTTGCGGAAAAAAAAGTATTGTATCTTAAACAAGCAATATGGAAAAGAAGAATACGAAAAACTGAAGAAGCAGATAGTAGAGAGCATGAAAAAAGAAGCCATCTACGGCGATTTCTTGCCGCCCGCCCTCTCTCCCTTCGGCTATAACGAAACATTGTCGCAAACATATTTTCCGCTTACGGAAAGCGAGGCGAAAGCGCTTGGATATAATTGGCAAGATGAGGCTTCTGGCACATACGGAAAAGAGACAATCAGAGAAAAAGATATGCCGGAGACAGTAAACGAAATTTCTGAAGATATTCTAAAAGAAATTTTGGTGTGCAAAGAATGTAAAAAGAATTTTCGCATCACAAAATCTGAGTTTGATTTCTATAAACGGATGAATCTTCCTCTGCCCCATAAAGATTTTGAATGTCGCCACCAAGACCGAATGAAAAAGCGCAATCCGCGCAAACTCTGGCCCCGCGCCTGTATGTGCGAACTAAAAACTCATCAGCACGGGGCAACGAAATGTCCAAATGAATTTGAAACCAGCTACTCCCTTGAGAGACCTGAGATAGTTTACTGCGAGACTTGTTATCAGCAAGAGGTTTCTTAGTTTAGCATTTGCTCGCGGTCGTGAGTAAATGCTAGATTTAGTAAAAAAGTCTTTATTTGTAGGTTATTTTCTTACTCCATGTTTTTCGTGAAGTTTGGCGATTTCTTCTTCTTCTAACTCTTCTTTTTTTTCTTTTCCTTTATCGCCTAGAACTTTTAATTCTTTGTCATTGAGTTTATTAAGAGATTTTGTGAGTTCTGAAAGTTTTTCTACCGTATTTTTCTCCGGAGCTTCTAAAACTTCCTCCAAAAGCGCGTTCAAAATCCAGCCCATTTTTGGTCCCGGCTTTATATCAAGCTTTTTTATCATGAATTCCCCATTAATTTTTAGCTGACTGACGGAAATCGGGTCGCGCAGGGCTTCTTCTATCATGGCAAAATACTTTCGCAGGCGATACGGCGCTTCTTTTTTCTTCATTCCAACTCTATCGCACTCGCGGACATTCATGAGCAACCAAATATTTTCTTTCCCGACTTTTTGAATGATTCTGCGTACCGCAGAAAGTGTGATTAATTCTGTGTCCGAAAAAAACATGTGGTTACGAACAACTTTTTCCACCAAATCAGTTTCTTTTTTGGGAAACTTCAGCCGTTCCATTATTTTTTTCGCCATCCTCGCGCCAACAACTTCATGACCGTAGAAAGTATATTTTTTCTTAGCGACAGGAACCTTCCCCGACAAAAATTCTGGGAGCCGTGGGTCCCCTGTCCTTTTGTCTCCGAGGGCGAAGGTGGAGGAATTTTTAGTCGAGGAAGGCTCTGCCAATCTCCTCGCTCGTGGTTTCCCGATATCGTGAAAAAGTGCTGCCAGCCTTATTTCCAAAGACCATTTCTTGTCCGCCGCGTGTTGCAGGGCGTGCAGTAAGTGATCCCAAACATCATAGATATGCTCGCCGAGTTGTTCGCAGTCTATCCCCTCTTCTAATTCCAGAATAATATGTTTCAATAGACCAAATTTTTGCAACATCACAATTCCAGTCGCAGGATTTTCTGACATTATTATTTTTCCAAATTCATCACGTATGCGCTCCCCGGAAATTTTTTTTATCAACTCCGCATTTTTCAAAATACTTTCCGAAGTTTTATATGACACAGAAAAATTTAATTGTAAAGACAAACGCACAGCACGCAACATACGAAGCGCATCTTCATTAAAACGCTCGTCCGGTTCTCCTACTGTCCTTAATACTTTTGACTCCATGTCCTTTAGACCACCAAACGTGTCTATTAGGTGTCCTTTAGGACTTAACGCCATAGCGTTAACTGTAAAATCACGTCTTTTTAGATCATCTTCCAGCTTATTACTGAATTTAACCTCATCTGGATGCCTAAAATCGCTATATTCTGTTTCAATTCTATAAGGAGTAACCTCAATAATGATATATTCGGATGTTTCATGAGAAACCTCACCCCCTGCCCCTCTCCTGTCAGGAGAGGGTAGCTGAAAGCTGGGAGAGGTTGTTTCACGTGCAACACATACCCCAACAGTTCCAAAAGTATTTTCATAGACAGTTTTTTCAAAAAGTTTAATAATTTCGTCCGGTTTGGCGTTAGTTGTCACATCCCAATCTTTTGGATCCCTATTCATTAGAAGATCGCGAACACAGCCACCCACCAGGTACGCTTCAAAACCAGCTTTTTCAAGCGTTGACGTTACATGTGAAACTTCTTTTGGTATTTTTGATATCAAATTATCTGAATTTGTCATAACTATAAAAGTATATCATAATTTTTATTTATTTTGTAATATATAAACCATGTAGTATAATTACTTAACATGAAATCAAGGTTAGAAGAAAAATATAAAGCTATAGAACTTCGTAAAAAAGGCTTATCTTATAAAGATATTATGAGAGAAGTCAAAGTTTCAAAAAGTAGCTTATCTGGCTGGTTTAAGCTTGTAGAACTTTCTCCAGAAGAAGAAAAACAACTTGAAATAAGGGCAGTACAAAATTCTGGTCAAGGTAGAGAAAGGGCTTCTATTTCAAATCGTAAAAAAAGAATTGAACGTGAAAATATAGCAAAATTAGAAGCTCAAAAAATATTTGAAAAATATGAAAATGATCCGAACTTCATACTTGGTGTTGGATTATATTGGGCAGAAGGATCAAAAAGAACATCTGTATTTCAGTTTATGAATTCTGACCCGCAAATGATTTTATTTATGATTTATTGGGTAAAAAATTATTTGAAAATAAGTCAAAAAAACACTTCTTTAAGAATACATACTCATGAAGATTTTAGGCCTGAAAATTATGAAAAATTTTGGAGTGAACTAACTAAAATACCTTTGACACAATTCCAAAAAACCATTTATAAACCAAACCTGCACGGCATTTTTAAGAAAAATCCTTCTTACAAGGGGTGTGCTCGATTAGAAGTAAGTGGTGGAATAAAGATATTAAGAATCTTGCTATATTTAAAAGAATGTTTGGAAAATAAATTAAAAATGTTATATTAGTTTTAGGCGCCCGTCGTTCAATGGATAGGACATCGATCTTCGGAATCGATGATGTGGGTTCGATTCCTGCCGGGCGCACCACACCAGAAATAGAAATTTTGTTTTATTAAAAATTTAAGTATAATGTAATTTGAGTTTTAACTTGCGGTCATCGATTAATGGTAGGTCAGGACATTGCCAATGTTCAGGTTGGAGTTCGATTCTCCATGGCCGCACAAATTTAATGTCCTTTATCTAAAAACCTTGCTCTATAAGCAAATAATACAAAGCTGTGGATAACTATGTTGGTAATGTTGATAAAGGACATATAAAAAGTTTGTCTTTAAGGGTAACTTTTTCTAAAAATATGTTGAAAAATAAGGATATATTTGTAAAAGACATCAAATTTTAAGAAATAGTTTCACGTGAAACATATTAACAAGTGTTACTCATGAAACATCACATATGCCCAAAGTTTTTACTTCAGAAACACAAAAGACTGGAGAAATCGGCGAAAATATAGCTGTAAAGTTCCTTGTGAAACAAGGCTTTTCCATATTAGATAGAAATTATACTAAAAAGTGGGGTGAAATAGATATCGTGGCTGAAAAAGACAGTAAACTGTATTTTGTTGAAGTTAAGAGCGTTTCGCGTGAAACATTGAAAGATGTTACGCCCACCAACGCCAAAACTTTGGCGGGCAAGCATGAAACATTGGATCAGTATCATCCGGAAGACAATATGCATCCTTGGAAACTCAAAAGGCTTTCGCGCGTAATCCAAACATACCTTTTGTCTAAAAATTTAGATGAGAAAGATTGGCAGGTAGATTTATTGGTTATATTTTTGAGTCTAAAGGACAAAACCGCAAAAATAAAAGTTGTGAAAAATATAATTTTATGACATACTCACAAAGTAAATTTTGCGAAGGCGGGCTGTAGTATATCGGTTGTACAAGTGCCTTTATTAAGAGAGCATTTAAATGCTAAAAGAAGGGACCTTGTGCGTTTGGTGTTTTTAAAAGCGGGCTGTAGTATATCGGTTGTACAAGTGCCTTTATTAAGAGAGCATTTAAATGCTAAAAGAAGGGACCTTGTGCGTTTGGTGTTTTTAAAAGCGGGCTGTAGTATATCGGTTGTACAAGTGCTTTGGGAGCATTTAGGCTGGGTTCGACTCCCAGCAGCCCGAAGGAATGCAAGGAGCAAATTTATTTGCTCCTGTTGGGAGACGAAAGGCTTTTCGTTATTTGCTGAAAGCAAATCGAAAAGCATCTGCCGATGTAATCGGCGACTCCCTGAGTCCGACAAAAATTTATGCTATTTATTTTACTTTTCATCCTTTCAATAATAGGAATAGGGGAGACTGTATACCTTATTCGCAAAAGAATCGCTTCCGAAAAACCAATCTGCCCGATAGGAGGGGACTGCGCAATTGTGCTTGATAGTAAATATAATAAAATTTTTTTTATTCACAATGATATTCTGGGATTATTAACCTTCATAATAATTTTATTTATGGCGGCTTTTTTAATTATTGAAATTGAACCGACATCTTTGTGGAGTTTGATTCTCAAAATTTTGGTAGCTCTCGCCGCTGTTATGTCTGTTTTTTTCACCTACTTGCAATGGCATGTGGTCCGAAACTGGTGCTTTTGGTGCCTGATGTCTGCATGTACGACTTGGATTATGGGAATCATTGTATTGCTAAACTAAACTTGCGTATATATGACGCTGTGATATACTTCTAGTATATGGCACATACAAATATGGTGCGGGAAGAAATTTTCAAGCTGCGAAAAGAAGGTCATTCTTATACTTATATTTCACAAAAGACTGGCATGTCGAAAGGCACTTTAAGCGGTTGGCTTTCTGATGTTCCTTATGCGCCAAATAAAATAACCATTGAAAGAATTGGCAAAGCACGAGCCGCATCTGGTCGAGTAAAAGCAAAAATAAAATTAGAATCTATAAAAAGAGCAGGGGAAGAAGCAAAAAAAGATATAGGGAAATTAAAAAAAAGAGACCTATTTATGATTGGCATTGGAATTTATATTGGTGAAGGGTCTAAAACTGGAAACGCTATACGAGTAATCAACGCTGACCCAAAAATTATTAAGTTTGTCGTTAGGTGGCTTGAGAAAGCATGCGGTTTGGCAAGAGAAAATTTCAAGATGCGACTCCATGTATACCCCGATAACAATATAAAGAAGTGCGTAAACTTTTGGTCAAATACATCTGGGATTCCTTTAAGCCAATTTCAAAAAACCTATATAGATATAAGAAAAGATAAGAAAATATTCAAAAAGGGAAAACTGCCTTATGGAACTGCGCACTTAAGTATTATAAGCGGTGGCAAAAAAGAATTTGGTGTTTTTCTTGCAAGGAGAATCAATGCCTGGATGGGAGAGGTTTTAAAATGAAAGAAAATATGTATAATGGTACGATGTGGCGTAGCGGGCATGGTTTAGTGGTAGAATAACACACTTCCAATGTGTAGACGGGAGTTCGATTCTCCCTGCCCGCACATGGCAACAATATATCTTTATGCATTTGCGAGTGTTATAGCGGTCAGCCTGGTTTCTTTTGTTGGAATTTTTGCTCTGTCTCTTAAGGAAGAAATCCTGCGTAAATATATTTTTGTCTTCATCAGCATTGCGGTGGGGGCTCTTTTAGGAGACGCGTTTATACACTTGATACCGGAATCTTTTGAAGACGCGACAAACCCGCTCTCGGTCAGCGTTTTGATTATTGCTGGAATTTTATTTTTCTTCATTCTGGAAAAATTTTTCCACTGGCATCACCACGGAGACGATACAAAAGAAAATCATATTCATCCTGTGGGAAAATTAATAATTTTTTCAGACGGAGTTCACAACTTTATTGATGGAATAATTATTGGAGTAAGTTTTCTGGTAAGCATCCCTCTTGGCATCGCCACGACGCTTGCTGTGATTTTGCACGAAATACCTCAAGAGATAGGTGATTTTGCGGTGTTGCTACATGCCGGTTACAGTAAAAGCAGAGCGCTTTGGCTTAATTTTTTATCGGCGCTTTTGGCTGTCGTTGGAGTAATATTCGCGCTTGTTTTGGGAGAAGCATCAGAAAATTTTATCGCTTATTTTTTACCAATCGCCGCCGGAGGATTCATATACATAGCAGTAGCGGACTTGATGCCGGAACTGCACAAGACTAAAGAAATGAAATATTCCGTACTGCAAATAATGGCAGTTATAGCCGGGGTTTTAGCGATGGTCGCTTTGACCTTCGTGGAATAAACTAGTTTGCCCAAGACCAGTCTGCGCCCGGATTTCTGGCGTTGAAAACTTCAAAATGAATATGCGGTCCAGTAGAGCGTCCAGTAGAGCCGACATATCCGATGATTTCTCCCTGCTTGACCTGATTGCCGGTACGAGTGACAAGTTTGGACATGTGCGCATAAAGCGTTTGGGTGCCATTTCCATGTTCAATTATTGCCATATTCCCATAACCTCCGCCGCAGAGTCTTTGACCTACTTTACAGCCCGTTTTGACTGCTGAAACTACTCCGGATGCGGATGCATAAATAGGAGTACCTGTAACTGCGCCGATGTCGATACCTCTTTTGCCCGGACCGTGGAGACCTTGGGTCTTGCGTCCGGTCGGAACCGGGTTTAAAAAGTATCCAATGAGACTTTGTATTGGATGCGTATCATAATAATTTTTGTCTCTGGCAGGAGCTGAACTTAAATTGAATGCGGGCTTGTCGCCACCTTCATCCGCCATATCATCAGCGCCGGGAATCATTATCTCATCGCCGACTGCCAGCTTAGCATCCAGCGCAATACCGTTAAAGAAAGCAATGTCGCTTACGTCCGCTTTATAAAGTTTGGCGATACTTTTTAGAGTCTGCCCTTTAGCGACAGTATGCTCAACGCCGGAAATAGGCAAAATAAAAAGCACGTCTCCGACGACGAGCTTGTCATTTTTCTTCATATCATTGGCCGCCAAGATAGTGTTTACGGAAACTCCGAACATTTCGGCTATAACGGACACGGTATCTCCTTTTCGCACCACATAAATACTTATGTCCTCGGGAGACGAGTCTAAAATTTCTTTGCTGTCTGATATGCCCAAGGGACTGGTCGCAGGAAGAATCGCATTATTAGAAACGATGTTAACTGTTGCATTAGGATCAATTTTGCCATCTTTATCATTTTTTCCTGCCCCGTAGAAAGTACTCTTTTCTTTGGGGTCTTGAAAAATAGAAGCGGAGGAAACATTTGCCTGAAGGAGGTCCATCGTTTGGGGATTTTGCGGAGTGTCTTTTTCATCCTCTGAACTTGCTACTTCTGTCTGCGCGTAGGCGTCATCGCCAAAAAGGGAAGGGAAAAATCCCGCTTCCGCCTGCTCTGGCGCAGAAAACAACAAAAGAGCACCTAGGAATAATAGGGAAAAGGCTAGAATAGAACAGGATATTTTAGATAAAATTCTCATGATGGTACCATCGTCCCTGAATTTCAGCCATTTTCTTCCATATCTGCCATCTAAAAGGTACCTTCATAGGATAGCCTAAAAAAGGTCAAAAGTCAATCCGGCAAGAACTCCCTGTGGATATTCTAAGAACCTATTTTAAGAATTTTTATTTGACAAAAAAAGTAAGAAGGTGTATAATTAAAGGGTGCTTGAATAGAAACTAGGCTGGAAAGATTAAAAAATATATAATTAAGAACATTATGCTAGAAAATAACCCAAATCCACTTCCTAAACCCGCTGAAGCTACAAAGGTTCAGCCCAAAAAAGAAACAATAAGAAAAAACCTGCCGCCGAGGCCAACAGTCGCGCCTACGATTAAAATACCGGCGCCAGCGGTAATAGCAGGAGTTGCTCCTGCTCCTGGAGCGCCTGTGGCAATCCCTGACCAAAAAATAGAAGGGTCAAGAAAATCTCCCAAACCTGGTCAAAAAGTGTTTGACTATGTTGCAATGGATAGTAGGGGAAAAGAGACAAAGGGAACACTTTATGAAGCTAATCAGGACGAAGCAATTGGAAGACTAAAACAAATGGGTTATTTCCCTACAAAAGTGGTAGAGGTTGAAGAGAAAGGAATAAAAAAAGAAAAATGGAAATGGCTCCGAGACTTGACCTCAAAATCCGGGGAAGTTATAAAAAAAGGATTACAGATGAGCGGAAAGGGAATCAAAAAGCACGGATTGAAAGTCGGAGCGGCAGCCGCAATTGCAACTGGCGGCTATGAAGTTGGAAGACATGTGGAAAACAGCGCTTTGACGGAAAGTGTTGAACAACAGGAAAATGATATGCGAGAAGAACAAGCAAAGATAAGAGCGGGAATTGAAGAGAGACTAAATAGAAGATCGAATGAATTAAAAGAAATAGAAGCGGAACAGGAAAAAAAATTTACGACAGAAAGAGAGGGAATTGGCGCGGAAAAAACAAAGTTGGCGGCAGATAAAAGAGAAGTTGAAGAAAAATTTAAGAAAGAACAAGAAAGAATTGAAAAAGAGAGAAAAGAATTAGAAAAACAACAAGCGGAATTTGAAGCGGCAAAATTAAAGCCGCTAACTACCGAAGAAAGACTTCTAGAAATAGAAAGAAAGTTAAGAGTAAGAGCAGAAAGGAAACGAGGAGAACTACCAAAGCCAAAAGATATAATAACGTCAGAAGATAAAGATTTTTGGGGTAGAAACAAAAAATAACACAAAAATGGCATTCTCAAAAAGGCTATTTTGTTTCGTGTTAAGATGGTATCAATGGAAGACCATCTAAAAGGATTAAATAAAGAACAAAAAGAAGCGGCGCTTCATGCAAAGGGTCCGCTTCTTATTATTGCCGGCGCGGGCGCGGGAAAAACAAAAACAATCACGCACCGAATTGTAAACTTGATAAAAAATGGAGTGGCGCCGGAAAACATTTTGGCTGTGACTTTTACCAATAAAGCGGCCAAAGAAATGCGAGAGAGAATTGTCGCGGAAATCCAAAAAAACGCTAGAGGTCAGGATAAAATTCCATTTGTCAGCACTTTTCATTCTCTTGGAGTTTATATTATAAAAGAAAACGCTAGAATTTTAGGATTAACAAAGTATTTCACTATTTTAGATGAATCAGATTCAACATCGATTATCAAAGAAGCGATGAAAGAAATTGAAATTGACCCAAAACAATACGATCCTAAAAAAATAAAAAATATAATTTCCCGTGAGAAAGGAAAATTTATGCATTTGACAGATTATACGGAGAGGAAAGAAAGTAGCGCAAATCCGCTATCAAGAATTGTGGCGCAAGTTTGGAGTTTGTATGAAAATAAAAAGATGAAAGAAAATTCTCTGGATTTTGACGACTTACTTTTAAAAACGGCAAAATTACTAAAAGATAATCCGGAAATAAGAAAAATTTATCAGGAAAAATGGGCGTACATCCATATTGACGAATATCAAGACACGAATGAAGTGCAGTATTTGATGTCCAAAATGCTCGCGGAAAACCATAAAAATATCTGCGTAGTAGGAGACGCAGACCAAAATATTTATTCCTGGCGCGGAGCGAATCTGAAAAATATTTTAAGCTTTGAAAAAGATTACCCGGACGCAAAAATAGTCTTGCTAGAAGAAAATTATCGCTCAACGCAAAATATTCTGGAAGCGGCAAATATTATCATTAAAAAAAATAAATATAGACCGGATAAAAATTTGTTTACGAAAAACAAAACCGGCGAAAAAATAGGTTTGTATGAGGCGCTCCATGAAAATGACGAGGCGGACTTTGTGGCGACAAAAATTTTGGAAATTTTAGACAATGGAGCGGGTGTGTCGTGGCGGGGTCTCTCGCAGGCTGACGAGCCGAGAGGGAGCGCTCCGAGAGAACTCGGAGACAGCGACCCCGCCACGACAGCACCCGAGGAGTTGTCTGAAATTTCCATACTTTACCGCGCTAATTTTCAGTCGCGGGCACTGGAAGAAGCGATGCTCAGATACAATATCCCATATCAAGTCTTGGGCGTTAAATTTTTTGAAAGAAAAGAAATAAAAGACACTTTGGCGTATCTGCGAGCGACGCTAAACAGAGACAGCCTTTCCGACATAAAAAGAATAATCAATTTCCCCGCGCGGGGCATCGGCAAAGCCACTCTAGTTAAAATTTTCGCTGGCGATATGGAAAACTTGCCGATAAAAATGAGAATTAAAATAAATAATTTTTACGAAATACTGGAAGCGATAAAAGAAAAAATTCATATCGCCAAAACTAGCGACATAATAAAATTTGTAGTGAAAAAATCCGGCATTGAAGCTGAACTTTCTGAAGGCGGAGAAGAAAAAATAGAAAGACTGGAAAATATAAAAGAATTGGCAACACTCGCGCTTAAATATGACAGCTTGTCTGAAGGACGCGGTGTAGAAAAACTTTTAGAAGACGCTTCGCTGGCGTCAGATCAAGATTCACTAATAGATAATCAGGCGAAAAAAGAAAAAATAAACGCCGTAAAATTGATGACGGTACATGCGTCTAAAGGGCTTGAGTTTAAATATGTGTTTGTGGCAGGTCTTGAAGACGGGCTTTTCCCTCATGAAAGAAATGGGGAAGAAGTTGATAACGAGGAAGAGCGCAGGCTTTTTTATGTGGCTGTCACCCGCGCCAAAGAAAAATTATTTTTATCATTCGCAAATTTCCGCACCATCTTCGGTTCGCGCCAGATAAACGCTCCGTCCGAATTTATTTCCGACATCCCGGCGGATTTATTGGAAAAAGAAGGGGAAAACGGGAAGATAAAAACAATTTACTTGGAGTAGTTGAAAGTTATGAAGTTCATAAAGTTATAAAGTAAATACAAAAAAATGCAAAAGCAAATTCATAAAGCAAAAAAGTCATTGGGGCAGAATTTTTTAAAGGGAGAATTTGCTCTGCGTAAAATTATTGAAGCGGGAGAAATAAAAAAGAGCGATGTGATTTTAGAAATAGGACCGGGCAGAGGAGCGCTTACAAATAAGTTGCTAGAGACTAGGTGTAAGGTTCTAGCAATAGAGAAAGATGGAGAACTTTGTGAATTTTTGAAAATAAAATTTGAAAAAGAAATTTTATCCGGACAATTAAATTTAATTCTTGGAGACATTCTGAAATGGGAAATTGGAAATTATAAATTTAGCAATTACAAAGTAATTGCTAATATTCCTTACAACATCACCGGAGCTATTTTGAAAAAGTTTCTCACCGCAGAGCATCAACCCGAACTCATGGTGCTAATGATACAACACGAAGTGGCGCAAAGAATAGTCGCGCAAAACAAGAAAGAAAGCCTGCTTTCAATTTCTGTAAAAGCGTACGGAGAGCCAAAAATGGTTATGAAGGTTGATAAAAGATATTTCTCGCCCCAGCCAAAAGTAAATTCGGCGATAATTGCTATTAAAAATATCTCGCGCGACAAACTTGTCAACCTATTGTCAACATGGGATGTTGACAAGCCGGCAGGTCGACAAGTTGATGAGATTAGGTTTTGGGAAATAGTGAAAGCTGGCTTTGCGCACAAGAGAAAAAAACTCTCCAGCAACCTAAAACAAATCTGCCAAAGCAAGGCTTTGGCAGATTTTGGAAATAAAAGAGCGGAGAATTTAACACTGGCGGATTGGGTTGAGCTAGCCTCTAGCGAGGGGATGGAGAAGAGCCTGTTGTCGGAGTAATGGTACCCATGGTAGGAATAATAATAGGAACAAAACCGCCGGGTATTACACACACACCGGGTGGAATATAAGCCCCAAGAAGAGCTCCAGTGAAGGGTATGTTGTAGCTGGCAAAACCTTGGGTTCCGGGATAATAGGTAAGTATGTATACTCTGGGTGGAATAGAGGGCAACACAATATTCAACATCCAACTGACGTTATACGCGCAAAAAAAGGGAAAAGTTAAAAACCCGCCAAACTGCACTCCTATAGCGGCATAAGCCACAGAAGGGCTAATTCCTAAAAAAGAAAGAGTTTTGTGAACAAAATTCTTAAAAATAGTTGGGGATTGCTCATTTTTCAGGTTAGTGCTTAATTTACTATCATTAGTCAGAGTTTCTTCAAACTTTTTTTTGTAGTCTATGCCACTTTCTAAAATTTCTTTTTTAAGAGAATCGGCTATAAGGGCAAGTTCGCTTTCACTTGAACCATTCTGCCTGCTTACGGCAACAACATTTTCAATAAATTGATCCATGTTTTCAAGATTTGGGTTTATATTTTCTGTATTTTCTTGAGAGAGTTCTTTTTTTTCATCAATATTGTTGATAACTGAATCTGTGTTGCTTGGAAAAGAATCAGAAGAAAGAGGAATGGAATTCTCTGCGCAATTGCTTGCTAAGGTCATTCCATTTGGACAAACCAAGTCTTCCAAAGCTGTGAAATCGCCTGAAAACAAAGCGGCACGTGTCAAAGGACCCACTATTCCATCAACCGCCAACACATTATTTGATTGGAAGGCTTTTACGGCAGACTTGGTCAAGGGACCAAACTTGCCGTCTTGAGATACCCCGACTACGCTTTGCAGGCATTTAACCTCGGCTCCTTTAGAGCCGATTCTCAAAGTTTGGGTGATACTGCAACCTGCCAAAGCCGGCGGCGTAAAAGCAACTTGGGAATAAAACAGGAGAGTCAAAAAAATAAAAAAGTAAAAAAATCCTTTCATTGGAGAAATGATATCATAATTTGGCAAAAAGGTGTATAATTAGTTCATAATTAGAAAGATTTTGTTAAAATACAAAAGGACGCTTTGGGTCGCTTTGGCGGTATTGTTTGTCGTTGCCATTTTTTTTGTAAAAAACAACACAACATTCAAAAATCAGCCCGCCCTAGTTCCGGGTGAGACAAAAGATGGTCTTGTTTATGGCAATGAAACGTTGGAAGATTTTGTGAACAAAGATACCGACGGCGACACTGTGCTGGATTGGCAGGAAAATTTGTACGGTCTTGACCCAACCAAGAAAGAAACGACCGCGGGAACGCCGGACAGCGTAGTAATAAACAAGATAAAAACTCTTCAGAATGACGGAAGCGGAGAACCTCTCCTGAAAAGCATAGGTAGCGCAAATGAGGAAAACTTGTCGCAGACCGACAAGTTTTCCAGAGAACTTTTCGCGACCATTGTCGCCGCCAATCAGAGCGGGATTATGGACCAGGCAAAAATAGAGGAACTAAGCGCGTCTTTGGCCGAACATATTCAAAATTCTCCGCCTAGAAAGGTATTTTATATATTTGACATAAAAACAACAAGCGATAACAGCGTACAGGCTTTCAAAAATTACAATAAAGCCTTGAATGACATTTACACAAAATACCCGCCGATAAATTACACGATATTGGATGTGCTGGAAAAGTTTATGATTGATGAAAATGATGTTGATGCCAGCGCGCTCCTAAAACTTGATCCAATCATAACGCAAACGAACAAAATCATAGACGCAATGGTAAAAACTGCCGCGCCGCAGTCTATTTCAGCCCTGCATTTGAGCGTCATAAACTCTCTAGAGAGGCTGATGGAAAATATAAGCGATATGAAGCTTTATGAAAGCGATGTCATCGTGGCGCTCGGAGGCATAAGCAAATATCAAGACAGCGCAAATAGACTGGAGTCGGACCTAAACGCTCTCTCAAACGCAATTAATCAAAAATTAAGGAGCGAGCAGTAATTCAAGCTTCACTACGGAGTCAATAAGTTATATAATAAAGCGATAAAATGACGGCAAAAAATAAAATGGCAAAATTAATTTCCACTTTTCTGATTGTTTCAATACTTTCGCCTGCTATTTTATTTTCCGCGCCTAAACAAGCAATGGCCCAGCCGGGAGCGACAGCGGCGTTTTCCGTGCCGGTAGCCGACATTCCTCAAGAAACCGCAGGCTGGCTTTCCCAGGCCCTGCATGTGATAACCTCGGGTTCAACGGTAACAAACACCACTCTCCATATCAAAGATTTTGCGCAATTTCTTCTTCAGCAAATTCTTATGCGTGTGGCAAAAGCGACCCTGGCGAGGATAACTCAGGCCACTATAAATTGGATTAACTCCGATTTTCATGGCTCTCCGCTATTCTTGGAAAATCCGGAATCATTTTTTAGGGATATAGCCAAATCGGAAGTTAGAAATTTGGTGGATATGATCGGCTATGACTCGTTCAGGTTTCCTTTCGGTAGGCAAACCGCGCTCAATGTTATTAATAGCTACAAAAGCCAGCTGTATATAAATGCACAATATACCTTGAGCAAGGTGATAAATGATCCCAGGCTACTTGTGCGTTACAGAAATGATTTTAATTACGGGGGATGGAACGGATTTTTGATAAACACCCAGTATCCGCAAAATAATTATCTGGGGTTTCAGGGGATAATCCAGCAAAATTTGGCAAGCCGGCTGGAGGGAACGCTTCAGGCTCCAGCCCAAAAAGTGCAAAACCTTCTACAGCAAGGTATGGGCTTTTTGTCTCCGCAAACCTGCCCAAGCAACCCAAAATATAACAATGGCATAAACGAATTTCTGAAGCCAAGCTTTAAAACGACGGTAGCATTTGACCCTCCAGAAGAATATGAAATAGGGGACGATGGTACATACACACAATCTCAAGCTAGGTTTGCTCAATATGAAAAGGAATACAATGCGGCCATAGCGGCAGATAGAGTTATGTGGGCGGAGAAAAATGACTGTCCGGGCGGTTTGGTAAATACTACTCCCGGATCGGTGGTGGGAAACCATATAATGGATGCGATGGGGTCAAATTTGCGCCAGACGGAACTCGGCGCGGCCTTGGGCAACAGCTTGTCCGCTATTTTTGACGCGCTGTTAAATCACTTTTTGGATAAAGGCTTGAACGCCCTCGCAGACACGGTCAGTCCTAGTCCATCAGACGATAACTGGAGTTACGAAGATCAAAGATTAGGCGGGAACTATATTGTGACAAGCGCGCCTTCGTTGAATGTCCCGCAGAATGTTTCGGTCAGAGTCGGTCAAACAACCAGCACTGCCATCTTCGGCGGCACAGGGAATTATACGATAGAACCAAAAGTAGACCCAACAGGAGCAATAATCGCCACAATTGATACAAAAATTTCCGCTGGTGGCGCCTCTAGTTCAAAACTTTCTGTTATGGGTATTGCGCCAATAAATCCTTCGGACAAATCTACCCGAACTGCCACATTTGTTGTTAAAGATCAAAGTGATCAAATAGTTAAACCAGTTACCGTTAATGTCAAAGTGTACGCTATAGGAGTTTTGGCAGTTACAAAAACAACAAACTGCATCCCTCTAGATATTAATAAGAATTGTGTTGTAACAGACACCAATACTCCGTTTTTCACAAGTATAGAAGGCGGTACAGAACCTTACAGCATAGCAACAGGTCCTGGCGCAGGTCCTGATATAGGAATCGCAATAGTGACTCTTGACCCTGATAGCGGAAATTTGATTATAACCGGTGTCGGTAGCGGCAAAACCTTCGTCACGATAAAAGATTCTGCAAACTACGCGATAAGAGTTGATATTGAGATAGGTGGCGTACAAAACTTGAGCATCCAACCGTATATTGTGGCTCCTTTTGGTAAGAGCATGTATGAAATAAAGGGCGGCACGCCAAAGTTTGAGGTGGAAAATGTGTCTGATCCATCGGTGGCAACCGCTACAATTGTTGATATTGCGGGAACTTCCGAATCCGGAAATTTTACCAGCCAATATTTAGAAATCAACGGTAAGTCGGGAGGCACATCGGCAGTTACAATAAAAGATCAATCTGCGCCAGTAAAAAGAGCCGGCGCTATTGTCAATGTGGTAAGTGGCGCCGCCACCGACACGCTCAAAGCCGACCCATTGGGAATCTGTTTCGGCGCCCCTATAATCGTTAACAAAGGCGCGTACTCGGAAATAGCAGGGATAAGCAAAACAAATTGCGCCAATATCTCGCCATGGATGTACTGGTGCGAAGGTACAAAAGTTTGTCAACAAAGCAAACCTGCCAGAAGCAGTTAGCGCAAAATGGTAAAATAATAGGTAGTTGGAAAGTTTGTAAAGGATAATGAATAACCAAATAAAAAAATTCCGTACTGATTATCCTCGTCGGAGTTTTTAGTTCGGTGGGACAGGCGCAGGCGGGATATGATAGTTGGTTAGAAAGTGTCTGAAAATGACTTGGTCATGCATTAAACACTTAATAATGCTAAAATAGAAACATGACCAAAAAAGAAATTAAGGAAGCAATAGAATACTGGAGGAAAACGGCAGAAAGAGATTATGACACCATGCTTGGACTTTTTAAGATTGAACGTTATCCGGAAAGTTTATTTTTTGGACATATTGTTTTGGAAAAAACTCTGAAAGGTTTAGTTGTCCAAGAAACGGGAGAGCAGGCGCCTTTTACCCATGATTTAATCAGGCTGGCAAAATTAACAAAGATCTCTTTCAACAAGAATGAATTAGATTTATTGAAAACTATTAGCGCTTTTAATATTCGTGCTAGGTATCCAGAGCAAAAATTGAAGTTGTATAAAATTTGTACGGAAAAATATACAAAGGATAAATTAGAAAAAATTACTAATTTATATAAATTATTATGTCAAAATTAGAAACAATAAAAATTGTAAGGCAGTTTGCTAAAAAGTTAAAAAGGGAGAAATTCCCATTTTCTTCAGTGTATTTTTTTGGTTCGCGTGCCAAGGGAACACATCACAAAGACAGCGATATAGACATAGCCGTAATTTCTCCAAAATTTAGAAATCGTTTTGGCAGGAATTATAGGAAACTTTGGGATTTTCGTGATGAGATAGATGATCGTATTGAATTCCACGGCTTTACTGAGGCAGATTTCAAAAACAACGCTGATCCTCTTGTTTACGAAATTAGAAAGACGGGAATAAGGGTGGTTTAGAGATGTTTTGTATTCATTGTTTAAAATGCCAAATCAAATCAAAAAAATAATCCCGTACTTGCTGATACTGCTTATCCTAGTCGGAGTTTTTGGGCTGGGGGGGGAAGCAGAGGCACAAGATGATCCTCATAATGTCAGGGTAATCCCTGTTAGTGCCGTTAATGCTAATGACTTAACACCAGCACAAAAAACGCAATATGATGCTCTAACACCAGAACAAGAAGACGTATATAACAGCGCTATTGGTCAAAATATGGGTATAGATGCAGCACTTGCCAAGGCAAAGTCAACAGTTAGCAGGATTGCCAAAAACGACGAATCTGCCCTTAGCAAATCCTTGGACCAATGCGGGTCAATTGGAAGTGGTAGTGTAGCTGGATGTTTACAACGTTTAATTTATATAATTTTTGTCACAATTCCCTCATTTCTTTTAGCCATAGCGGCTAAAATGTTCGATTTTTTGGCAGGTTTAACTCTGAGTTCTAATGTATATAAATATACTTTTATTCAGGATATGTGGGTCATAATTAGAGACTTCTCTAATATTTTCTTTATACTTATTTTGCTTTATATAGCTATTCAAACAATCTTAGGGTTAGGCCACGAGACTAAAAAAATGATAGTCAATGTGGTAATTTTGGCTTTGCTTGTAAACTTCAGTTTGTTTTTCACCAGAGTGGTAATAGACGCTTCAAATATCACCGCGCTTATTTTTTACAACAAAATAGATACAACGAACTCAGAAGAAAAAAAAACAAGCGATGTAAATTTAACCGGTGTCAAAGAAAAAAATTTGGCGGGACAGCTTATTGGAGCATTTAATATAAATAATTTTTTTAATCCAGCTTTAATTAATAACCTAAAACTTGAAAGAAGTAGGGGGTTAGGCACTTTGGGTACGATTGGACTAATTACAGGGGTGACAGTGTGCATTTTTTTCTCTGGAGGAACTTGTGCAATTCCATTGGTTGCGGGAGGCGCGGCGGCCGTAACCGGACTTGCTCATGCTACGCTAGATCCAAACAGCGCTACTTTATTAACATCTATGATGGTAGCTTACGGTTTAGTTATTTATAGCCTCGCTTACGCATTCTTTGTAGTGGCTTTAAGCTTCTTGGGAAGAATGTTAATGCTCATAATGCTTATGATTTTTTCGCCTTTTGCCTTTGTCTCTTATACTTTACCGAGCTTAAAAAAGATAGAAAAAATAGGATTTGACAGCTGGTTGCACTCTTTACTATCTTCTTCGTTCATGGCCGCTATTTTTATGTTTATTTTGTATATAATTTCAAACATTATGAACGCCAATATATTTTATGGTTTCGCTGATAAAAACAATCAGGAGCTTATGTCAATTGTAATTTTGATTTTTATTCCTGCCATTTTAATTACGATGCTCCTCTTGGCTGGCGCTAAATACGCCAAAAAAGCTTCGGGAGAATTTTCAGAAAAGATTGTGGGTTTCGGCAAAGTTGCTCTTGGATTAGCTGGCGGTCTTGCCATAGGCGGCGGAATAGGTTTGGCGGCAAAGGGGCTTCAGGGAACTGTGGGACACTTAGGAAAAATGGCCGCCGAATCTGAAGGAGCGGCAAAATGGGCAACAAGCAAAGATACGGGCTTAAAGGGCTGGGGTAAAAGACTTGCCGGCAAGAGATTTATGGAAGCTGGCGGCGCGGCGTCTAAAAGCAGTTTTGATGTGAGAAGGGGAGCATTAGGCGGAGTAACGGGACTACTAGGTAAAGCAACGGGAATGAGGTTGGATACAAACATTGTCTCTGTAGAAGCCGGCGGATACGAGGCAGACACAAAGAAACGAGATGCGAAAAGAAAGGAAAGAGCGGAGCAACTAAAGAAAGCGGCGAGCTCTGGAGCAAAAGAAGAATTGCGCGACGAAGAGATGGAATCTCAAAAAGTTATTGAACAGAATTCACACGATGTTGCAAAAAAGGATGCGCAAATCACATCAGCAAAGAATAAGCGCGATAATCTCAAAAGTGTAGCTGACTCCACAAAAGACACCCCTGAATATGAAGCAAATCAGCAAGCATATAGAGAGGCTGCAAAAGAAGTTGCCGACCGAAAAAAGAAAAAA
>Ga0209541_10004854_pt1 | contig 23686 bp, 27 predicted proteins | sample RifCSPlowO2_01_FD_184027 | JGI IMG/M metagenome (GOLD analysis project Ga0209541, IMG submission 184027) | Groundwater microbial communities from Rifle, Colorado - Rifle CSP2_plank lowO2_0.1 (SPAdes) (version 2) | ecosystem: Environmental > Aquatic > Deep subsurface > Groundwater | place... | reverse complement strand
ACCGAAGCCTTTGGCGCGCAATGCCACGCCTTTTCCGCAATCCCCGTACCCCGCAATGACCACGGTTTTTCCCGCGAACAAAATATTGGTCGCGCGAAGAATGCCATCCAAGGTCGATTGGCCGGTACCATAATAATTGTCAAACAAATGCTTGGTTTTGTTGTCGTTTACCGCGACAATCGGGTACCGCAACGCGTTATCGCGTTCCATCGCGCGCAACCGGATGATTCCCGTCGTGGTTTCTTCGGTTCCGACAATCAAATCCTTCAACAATTCCGGCCGCTTCAAATGAATTTCCGAAATCAAATCCGCACCGTCATCAATCGTGGCCTGCGGTTTGAAATCCAGCACCGCGTTCAAAAATTTGTAGTAATCTTCCTTGGTTTCTCCTTTGTACGCGTACACCCGCACGCCTTCCGCCGCCAACGCCGCCGCCACGTCGTCTTGGGTGGACAACGGATTACAACCCGTGATCGCGACTTCGGCTCCGCCCGCAATCAACGTTCGAACCAATACCCCGGTTTCTTTGGTGACATGCAACGCCATTCCAACGCGAATACCCTGGAGCGGCTTTTCTTTTTCAAAGCGTTTTCGAACCTGGGCCAAAGCACCCATCTGCATTTCCGCCCATTCCATATTTTTTTTTCCCTGTTCGGCCAAGGATTCGTCTTTCACAAAAAAATTTTTCATTCCGTCACTTCCGCAAAAAAAAAACCGGTCTTTTTTAGGATTCATGGGACGCATTCATTAAATATGTTTGGTTCAAACCCCAAAATCCACTCCAAAAGGTTTTATACATTTGCCAAAGGATTCTAATAACCGGTTACCCTATGGCCCACACCACGTATTTCAGCGAAATATATCACAAGCCCATTTTGGACGACAAGGGAAAACACCTGGAAAAACTATCCGACTTGATTTTTAAAGATGGAGAAGAACTCGCCGAAATCACGCACATGGTGCTGATCGTAAACGGAAAAAAACTCAAATTCAAATGGGACTACGTGGCGACCATCGGACCCAAGATTTACCTTAACGCGGTCAAGGAAAAAGTGCACGTATCCGAAGTAACCGACTCGGATTTGCTGGTCAACGAAATCCTGATGGACCGCCAGTTGGTCGACATCAACGGACTCAAAGTCGTGCGTGTCAATGACGTGTTGTTGACCAAAAACAAGCAAAAATTCTTCATTTCCGCCGTCGGAGTGGGTCTTCGAAGCCTTCTTCGCCGCCTCGGACTCGAAAAACCCGTGCTGCTCGCGATTCCGAATCTCAAAGCAAACCTCGTGCCCTGGCAGTACGTGCAGTCGCTTTCCACCGCAAGCTCCCACTTAGAACTCAAGTTTTCCAGACAAAAAATAAACGACGTTCATCCCGCGGACATCGCGGACTTGATGGACGAATTATCGCATTCCGAACGACAGATCCTGTTCAATTCGTTGGATGAACAAACCGCGGCCGAAACACTCGCAGAAGCCCAACCCGAAATCCAGCGAAGCCTGGTGGAACACCTTCACGAAGCCAAGATGAATTCGATTCTGCGCAAATTATCCCCCTCCGAAATCGTCGATTTGTTCGGAAGCGCTTCCACGGCGTCACGCGTCAAGCTATTCGCATTGATGGAACAAATGGACAAACAAGTATTCAAAAAAATCGCCCGATTACTGCCGTTTCCAGACGAATGGGCCGGCGGACTGATGAAAACCGAATATTTCGCCATTCCCGTGAATTTCACGGTCCAACAAACGCGCAATTACCTCAAAAAACAAAAAGACATCGAGGATTTTCATCATTTATACGTGGTTGACGAGGAAAGAAAACTCGTAGGACAATTATTGTTAAAAGATTTGTTCCTGCAAAAATCAAAATCAAAAATCCGAGACATCATGGATTCGCAAGTGATTTACGTGCACCTCAAAGACCCGCTTAAAAAAGTCGCGAATACGTTCTCGAAATACCACTTGTACGCGTTACCCGTCGTTGACAAAAACGAACGACTCGCGGGCATCATCACCATGAATGACGTCTTCGAAGAAGTCTCGCCCAAACACTGGCGCAAACAATCGTACTTTGCCAAACGCACCCACCCCGAAAAATGAAGTGATGCCATGGGATTCAAATTCGACAAAAAAACAATCCTGATTTTCCTGATGACGCTCGGCCCCGGAATCATTACGAGCGCCGTGGACAACGACGCCGGCGGCATCACGACGTACTCGATTGCCGGAGCGCACTTCGGATACTCGTTGCTTTGGACCATGATTCCGATCGCGATTCTTTTGATCGTCATCCAGGAAATGGGAATCCGCATGGGAATCGCCACGGGCAAAGGATTATCCGACCTGATCCGCGAAAATTTCAAAGTCAAAATCACCATGCTGCTCATGATCGGGCTTGTTCTCACCAATCTGGGAAACGTCATCGCCGAATTCGCAGGAATCGCGGCATCGGGAGAATTATTTGCCATTCCCAAACTGATACTCGTTCCGTTATGCGCGATTTTCGTCTGGATCTTAATCGTCAAGGGAAACTACCAAAGCATCGAACGCGCGTTTTTGGTCGCCACCTTGTTTTATTTCTGTTACGTCGCCGCGGGAATCATGTCAAATCCGGATTGGGCCGAAGTCGCTCGAAACGTTGTGACGCCCCAAATGGCGTTCGAAGCCGCTTATATCACGATCCTGGTGGGGCTGGTGGGAACCACGATCGCGCCCTGGATGCAGTTTTATTTACAATCCGCCGTGGTTGAAAAAGGCGTCAAAAAAGAACAATACCAATTTTCGCGTATCGACGTCATCATCGGAAGCCTGATCACCGTCGTCATCATGTTTTTCATCATCGTGGCGACCGCGGCGCTTCACCCAGCCGGAATCCGCATTGAAACCGCCGGAGACGCCGCACGCGCATTGGAACCGCTCGCCGGGGCATACGCCACGATTCTGTTTGGCGTGGGATTGTTCGTGGCCTCGTTGTTTGCCGCCGCGATTCTTCCGCTTTCCACCGCGTATTTCGTTTGCGAAGCCTTCGGATGGAACAGCGGCGTCAACAAAACCCTAAAAGAAGCGCCTGAATTCTACGGTCTCATCACGTTTTTGCTCGGAATCGGCGCCCTGATCATTTTACTGCCCGACATCCCGCTTGTCCGCATTATGTACTTTTCCCAAGTACTCAACGGTCTGATGCTGCCCGTCATTCTGATCATGATGCTGTTGCTCGTCAACAACAAAAAACTCATGGGAGAACACGCCAACGGCCAGTGGTTCAATATTTTTTCGATTGTTTCAATCGTGGTCCTGATTCTTTTGAACCTGACGATGATCGGACAAGCCATCGGCTTGATCCAATCCTAAAAATCGTTTGCAAAAAGAAACCGGTTCAATCAATCCATTTGAACTGGCAGGTTTTGCATACCCAGTCCGGGTTTCCTTCTTCGTAAAAATTTCCGCCGACAATCGCCCGTCCCGCGGCGACTTCTTGTCTTAGATTCGAATCCATTTCCGCGTACACGATGGGAACTACGTTGGTTCCTCGGCACTTGGGACAATTCGGTTTTAGAAACTGTATCGCCATCACAAACACCTCGCTTAAAATAAAACGATTTTTCTGAATTCTCTTACGCGTTGCCGGATTTCGGTTTGGGTCAGCGACAAGAGCCGATTGAACGAAAAGTCTTCGGCGTTAAACGACGCCACCGCGCTTGCCGTCACCAAGGCGCGTCGAATATTTGATTCGTCAAAATTCATGGATTGCGCCAAAAACCCCAAAAAAGCCCCCGCGAACGCGTCTCCGCACCCCGTGGGATCCTTGATGTTTTCCAACGCGTATCCCGGCAAGGCAAAATACGAATTGTTATCCGAAAAAAGCACCACGCCGTTTTCGCCTTTCTTGATAATCGCGTACTTGGAATTCAGTTTCAAAATTTCCTTGGCGCATTTCACCAGATTCGTTGTTTTAAACAACATGCGCGCTTCCGCGTCGTTCATCAACCCGATGTCCGCGCTTCTCACCATTTCGCGTACTTTGGCCGGATTTTTCTTGATGTAAAAATTCATGGTGTCGCACACCGACAACCGGGGCTTTCGCGCCATTTGCTTTAACACCGACAACTGCTGTTCCGGATCGGAATTGGCCAAAAACAAAAAAGGAATCCGCGCGTGTCTTTCGGACAACGTCGGAACAAAATCCGCGTACGCGTTCAATTTGATCGCGTCTGTTTTGGCGTCGTTAATATCGTATCCGTAATGCGCCCGCCACACCATGGTTTTCTTGGACGGATGCACTTCGATTCCACTGGTGTCAATTCCTTGTTTTTCAAATACTTCCATGTGTTTTTTGGAAAAATCTTTTCCCACCATCGACACCAACGCAGTGGGAACAAAAAAACTCGCGGCAATCGCGGAATACGAACCGGATCCGCCCACGACTTTGTTGGCCCGGCCAAACGGCGTGGAAACCGAATCGATTCCAATGCTTCCAACCGACAACAAATTCGGCATTTATTTTTTCCCCTTTTTCGAACCCGGAACCATCTGGTTTTTGACGGCGTCCAGTTTGGCGGTAATGTCGGACAAAATCTTCGGGATTTCCCCGCCCGCATTCACTTCGAATACCATTCCGCGTTTCTTGTAAAAATCAATAATGGGACGCGTTTGTTCTTCGAACAATTGCCAGCGTTTTCGAATCGCTTCTTCCTTGTCGTCTTCGCGCTGGTACAGTTCTCCGCCGTCCAAATCGCATTTGCCCGGAACTTTGGAAGGCAAATTCGTCACGTGATAAATCTTTCCGCATACCTTGCATTGAATGCGACCCGTAATGCGCTGCAACAAAATCTTGTCATCAGCCCCAAACAACAAAACCAAATCAAGTTTTTTTTTCGTTTGATCCATCAAAGAATCCAGCATCTGGGCTTGCTTGACGGTTCGAGGATACCCGTCCAGAATAAAACCGTTTTTGCAGTCCTCCGCGCCAAGACGCAATTCCAACAATTGCGAAACCAGTTCATCCGAAACCAATCCGCCTTCTTTCATGGTTTTGGCGACACGTTGACCCAGCGGGGACGGCTTTTTGGCTTCTTCGCGCAGCAAATCGCCCGTTGAAATCTGCGGCAAGGAATACTTCGCGCTGATGCGCTGGGCATAGGTTCCTTTTCCAACGCCTTGCTTTCCCAAAAACACCAAATTCATTTTTCCGACCTCGCTCTTGCTGATTACAAGAACACCGCACTTTTTAAAAGTGTTCCCCCAAAACCACTCGGATCACTTTTGGGCCTTGACTGAAAAATCAATCACGGCTTGCAGGATTTCCTTTGAAAACGAACGGACTTTTTTCTTTTCCAGAAAAACAACCGAAAACCCGTGTTCCTTCGCTTTTTTGGTGATCAATTTTTCAAGAGCAGAAAACGGGTCGCTTGCGGGAGCGAATGCGTAAAAATGAATGACGCACCCCGCGGGATTAGCCCCAAAAAGCGCAGCGTCCAAAAAATCCTCGCTTCCGCGGGGCATCGGCATGGTGATCCGGTCAAACGCGCCTTTGAATTTTTTGGGAACAATCCTATTAACGTCCCCAAGCACGGGCACGACTTTTTCACCGACTTTGTTCGCGGCGATGTTAAATTCCATGTCTTTGACCGCGATCGGATTCAGTTCGATCGCAACCGCTTTTTTCATCAAAGAATTTTTCGCGAAAACAATCGGAAACGGGCCCACGCCGGCAAACAACGTACCGATGGTTTCACCCGCTTGAATCAATTTCGAAATGCGCAGCCGTTCGGTTCCAAGTCGCGGTGAAAAAAAAACTTTTCCCAAATGAATCTGAAACACGCAGCCGCTTTCGCGATACGTGGCCAGTAATCTTTTTTTTCCCGCGATGACTTTAAGCGGTTCCGCCCGAAAACGCCCTTTGTGCGCGCCGGCTTTCTTGGCAATCGTTTCGAAACGTGGATTGGTTTCAAGCAACGCCTGACCGATCTTTTTTTCTTTTTTCACCAGTTCATCCGGAATTTCAATGATCGCGACGTTGCCCAGCGAATCAAAACTCGAAACCAAGTACTCGAATTCTTTTGGGGTCAAAATTCCTTTGAGCCGCTCTTTTAGACTTTGCGGACGCGACCCTTTTTTTATTTCAACCAAACGAGCCATAATCAATATGAAAAACAACAGGCGTTTTGTTTAAAACCATTTTCCAAACACAAATCGTATCATGGTCATCGAAATATTGAACGATTTTTTCTGCAAGCCAATCCTAAACTACGAAGGATACAACCTCGTCAACACCTTGGTGTACGGCGTGATTTTGCTCGTGATCGCGTTCAAAATCGTCTACCCGTTTTTTAACAAACGAAACATCCGCTTTGACCACCGATTCCTGATTTCCCTGTTGCCCTTTATCCTATTGGGTTCCTCGTTTCGGATTTTCGAAGACCTCAAACTGATTCCGCGGTCCTGCAATCCATTAGAACCCGCATTTTACACCATTTCTCCCGGCGTATACATTTTCATCGGAATCTTAACGATTCTTTCCTTATGGCTCTCGCTTGAAATATCCAAAAAAACCAAGTACAGCGCCTTGACCGTGTTCACGGCCATCGGAAGCGTTTTCGCTCTGATCAGCCTCGTATTTTTGGCGCCCTTCATCACCGAATGGATCGCCGTAATCGCGATACCGGTTTTCACGCTGCTCCTCGTGATCGGCGCGACGATCCTGACGCGTATGCACTCCAAAACCAAAACGCTTCTGGATCACAACCCGCAAAACCAACTCGTTTTGTTCGGACAATTACTCGACGGAAGCGCGACGTTTACCGCGATCCAGTTCTTCGGTTTTTCCGAACAACACGTCGTCAGCAACGCCATCATCCAGGGTTTTGGCCCCATCGCGTTTTTAATCGTAAAATTCGGTTTGATGCTCGCGATACTGTATTTTGCCGACAAGGAAATCGAAGATGAAAACCTTCGCGGATTCATCAAGATTTTTATCGCCATCATCGGGTTTGCTCCAGGAATCCGGGACGTTCTCCTCATCGGAGTCGGACTCGGATCCTAAAAAGGTTTAATAACTTCCAATGGAAATAGTCGCTATGCTGTACGTGATCGGAATCGGACTTTCGCCGCAACAAATGACGCTTGAAGCAGTGGCAGCTGTCAAAAAAAGCCGGAAAATATACCTTGAAAACTATACCAGCGCGTTTGCCAGTGGAACCCGCAAACAATTGGAAAAAATCCTGCACAAAAAAATAACGGTTTTGACGCGAAAACAAGTCGAAGAAGAATTCACGCCGGTTCTATCGCTTGCGCGCAAAAAAACCGTCGCATTACTGGTCTACGGAAACCCCTTGTTTGCCACCACCCACATCCAGTTGATCCTCGACGCGCAAGCCAAGCGAACCCCTATTACCGTCATTCCGGGAATTTCCATTGTGAATTATGTCGGCGCCACCGGACTTGACGCCTACAAATTCGGCCGCACTGCAACCGTCGTGTTCCAAGAACCCAATTATTCGCCTCACTCGTTTTTTGACATCATCGAAAAAAACAGCCAAGCGGGACTACACTCGCTGTGCCTGCTTGATATTCGCACGGATGAAAACCGTTTCATGACCGTTACCGAGGCCATCGCGATACTGCGAAAAATAGCGGATTTTCGAAACTCCGATTTGATCCAAAACACAGTGCTAATTGGGTTGTATGGTGTCGGCGGCAAAAACCAGCGGATCCGAATCGAAAACCCTTCGATCACCCGAAAACCCATCGAAGCGTATCCCCAATCCCTGATCGTTTGCGGCAAACTCAATCCCAAAGAACAAGAAGCCATTGAATTGTTTCGGGGGAAAAAACGATGAACGAAACACTTCGGCACAAAACCAAAAAATACCGGCTATTAACCGAAGAAGCATTGCGAGTCATCCAAGTCTCAAAACCGCTTTCAACCAAAGAAAAAAAAATCGCGGCCGACTTTTTGCAAATGACGCGAAATTATTTTTCCGACGGACAACACTTCGAACATCAAAAAGAATTCGCTACGGCACTTGCGGCCTATTCGTATGCACACGCATGGCTGGACGCAGGAGTACGCGCCGGATTATTCGACGCAAAAGGAAACGACCGGTTGTTCACGCTACAATAAAAAAAGATTGGGGGGATGAAAATATCTTCCCAAAACAAGAACACGCTGTTTGATTTTCAGGCGGAAAAAATGCTGGAATTGGCTGTCAAAACTGGGTATACACTTTTTTCCGGTGTTCGATCCGCAGGACAATTATTTTTTTTGTTGCTGGAAATTTTTGGACAATTACCCGATAATGCCCCACACGAACCTTTTGGTATGGCGTTCCTTTTACGGCCTCGAGAAAAACGGAATCTTCTTTTTCAAATAATTCCATCTTGTCGAGAATTCGACGAGTAAGTTCTTTTTCAAGGGACTCAAGATCTTTCTTTGCGCGGTTCGTCCAAACAAGTGTGAAAGGCATTCATAAACCCAGTTCTTTGCGTAATTGCTTGGAAGAAAACACGCGTCCGTGCCGCAGGTCTTTTTTAGCCTCTTCAATCCCCCTCAAGGTTTCCGAACTCAATTCGAACTCGGCCTCTTCATCTTCACGTATGCGACTTAATAATTTCTCAATCACATCCGCGTAGGTTTCACGCTCGTTTTCCTTGAATGCATCCAAATCCTTCTTTACTTTAACCGGGATCTGAATAGTCGAATTATCAGCCATCATAACACCTTATAGTATATTACAAACAACTATAATAAAAGACGTTTCTTTCGATGATTGTGGAAATATCTTTTTGCCGCAGGTTTTGTTCCAGCGGATGAAGATGTCTTCCCACGACCGCTCCACGCTGCACGGTTTATCGACGGTTTTCTAAAGAAGACTGGCCGAGAACTTCGCCCGTTTTGAATTCGCCGGAACCTTTTTTAATTATAGGAACTCCGTATATACAATGCCCGCACGAAATCGTCGCATACAACGAGTCCAAGCGGAAACCAATCGTGTGATGGACTCTGCCTTTGGAAATCCGCAGCACCGAGGAATAACACGTAGGCAACGCCTGGGAGAACTGCGCAACCAAGCCGCCCGTTATGCAAAACATGCGCCCGTCCAATTTGCAGCCCGACAAATCGTTAAACACCTCAGCCGCGCGCAAACTACGTTTGAAGGCCATTCAAAGATCACTCCTATCCAAAGCGCTTCTGTTTTTTACGGGGGTCAAAACATCCGGTTCGGAAAAGCGATTCGGGAACACTTTCGAAAACGCAGGATCACCGCTCGATCCATGCAGCTAGATTCAAAACGATCTCCCACCAGCACAGTTGAGAATCGGCGCATCGACGCATTATCACGAGCAAACGCGGTTGTATTTGCAGCGAATGGTCCCGCCAGCAAGCTTGATGGCCCCGTAGACCGGATTGTGAATAGTGTGGAGCGGCGATACGGAAAAAAAAGCGGTACTCGTCTTGCGCTGATGTACGGCATTACACCGCAAGCAGTCCGAGAAGTGCTATCCCTAAACTCCAAACGCATGCATGAATTCACACGGCGGACTTTTCAAGCGGTACACGGATGCAAAACCATCCAAGTCCGGTCTTCCAGCGGGACCAACATGACTTTTTCGATTACTCCCCGACATCGCTGGGTTCAAGATAACGCTATTCTCTCTAAAAACTATTGGGGAAACCTGCCCGCAGGAGAAGTATTCACCGCGCCCGCTTCCGCCAACGGAAACCTTGTGATCGATGCCGTGATGAACAACGTTGGCGACTGTCATAAAACGCCCATCACTGTGCAAATCCGAAACGGTCGCGCGATCCCTCAAACCGCACGGTGCAAGAACCCGCGACTGCTCAGAAAGTTTCTTGCCCAAATCCATGCGGAACCCAACGCGGACCGCATCGGCGAACTTGGTTTAGGGACCAATGTGGCGGTGACCAAACTCACCGGTAACGATTTGGTGGATGAAAAGCATGTGGGCGTGCACGTGGCGTTTGGAGACCCCGAAGGCGCAGACACGGGGGCCACATGGACGACGGCAGAAGGCACTCATAACGATGCGATTCTGCGAAAACCCAGCATATTTGTGGATGGGCGCTGCATCATGCGAAACGGAAAAAGTCTACTGATGTAAAACTCATGGCTGTCACAGCCAATCAGCTTATTTTTCCTACTCGTTTTTATTCCAGCGAATAAAGATATCTTCCCAGAATTGTTCTTGCCTCGATGCGTTCACTTTTCCCAGTAAAAAGGTTTAAATATTTCGAATCTGTATCTAATAAAGGCCTGGACATGGGAATATACGATTCGCTTCCGCAACTCGATCTGGACATGGATTCCGCCAAAAAATACGCGGCGATTGTCGCAGCCATTGTGGTGGTCGGATGCCTGGCATTTGTGCTGTTCACCCAAAACAACACCGCGTTTAGTATTTTTTCGTTTCTCAATGGAAACCCGATCGACGCCAAATTCGACGGACCCATCAACCTTAGCATCGGATCCGACGGCTTGCCGGTAAAAACCAGTACGAATCTTGTGGTAACATTAACCAACCCGTCCAATCAACCCGCACGCGACGTATCGATTCTGGTGCGCGCGTCCGATGACCAAGCCCTGATCATTTATCCGTCTTCACGCGTCATCCCCGTGCTTGACAAAACGCGTAACGCCCAATTCACGATCCGACCCAACCCCGTGCAACCCGCTTTGTCCGGAACCTATCTTATTGAAATACAGGCGTTTGTCGGCGACAAAGAATACTCCAAACAAATCGAATTACAGGTCAAAACCAACGAACCGTGACCTAAAACCGGATTTCAAACTTTGAAAACGATTCGTAGGATTCCATCCAATCCGACACCACGTGATCCACTCGGGCCAACCAGGTTCCTTTTTCGAGCATCGCCAAAAAATCGTTCAGTTTTTCTTTTTCGCCGACCGCGACGATTTCAACGCTTCCATCCGGCACATTTCGGACGAATCCTGTCAGTTTATTTCGATTCGCCGCGGAAGAAACAAAAAAACGGTATCCCACGCCTTGCACGCGACCAAAAACAAAGACATGAACCTGAAGAATCGGCATTTTTCATCCCTAACCGAGAGTTTTTTTCAATTCGTCTTGCGCAAACGAAATCAAGCGTTTCGTATCCGAAAATTTCAGTTTTCGAATCGCTTCGGAACCCGACAACCATTCAAATCCGTCATGTTCTTTCACGATATTATTGGAAAACGAAACCGATTCTTCTTCGTCGGTTTTCACTAAAAATACCGACAATTCATTCTGGATTTTCCGGTTCCGATCCCAATACACCATGTTCGTATCCAAGTGCTTGATGATCTCGATTTTTTTCAAACCGCTTTCCTCGAAAATTTCGCGCCGCAACGCGTTTTCCTCGCTTTCGTTCGGTTCGATTCCGCCTTTTAACAATTCCCAACCGGACCAATTCAATTTTCGGTGCATGATCAAGAACAACGGCTCGCCGGACACCGAATCCAAACGGTAAATAATCGCCAAAACGCCAAATCGTTTGAGAACCATGATTCCCTCAATTCAGCGGATGTGAAATCCTTCCGGCATCTGATCCAATTCGGCGCCTTCCGATTCCACTTTTCGTTTCTTTACTTTTTCCGCGTAGTCATTCCAGACTTTTTTGGCCACGTCTCCGCGCAAAATCTTGACCACGACCTGCTTTGGCACGGGAATCGTCTGATACTTGGGAGAATAATCCAGCAACACCACGTCATTATCCTTGATTTTGTCCGCCAACACCGGTTCGACTTCCACCGTCAACAAATTGTCATCCCACATCAACACAACCGCTTGAACGCTTTTATCCGCTCCTAAAACGCCTTTATCATCGTTTCTTAAAACCGTCAACACTTTTCCAGGATGAAACATCGGCCATCACTCCAACTCAATAGAAACAACCAAATGCTTTAATACATTCCGAAACCCGATGGTATTAGACTCCCCTATGACATCGCCGCATTCCGATCAATTGCTTGCGCGCCGCTGCGCCCAAATCTGCCGAGAATACTTCAAAGGAAAAGAAATCACCAACTTACTCGTGGTCCGATGGGGAAAACCATGGAAAACAAAACTCGGGCACATCAAACCCCTGCGAGGCAATGTTCAATACGGATCCATCATTGAAATCAACACGGTTTTCCAGGATCCGCGCGTCCCCCAATTCGTCGTGGACGTCACCATGCTCCACGAACTCATTCATTACTTTCAGGGGTTCGGATCCAATCATCCGCGCAAACACCGTCATCCCCATCGCGGCGGAAGCGTTACCAACGAATTCCGCGAATTCGGCTGGGTCGAGCTCCTCAAAAAACAAAACAAGTGGATCAAGGAAAACTGGGTCAAAATGTGGAAAGAACACCACGCCCAATACAAACTCAGCCGGATCAAGGCATAAGACTACTTGGCCACATTTCGCTTGCGCAATTCCGAAAGGAGGTTGTTCTTGAACAATTCCAAATTTTCCCGCGACACTTTTCCCGCGGCCGCCGGCGCATGCCCGCCCGCGCTTGCGTTTTCGATTCCTTTGACGCTTTCTTCAAGCAAATCATTCACGCGCACCTTGCCGTCTTGCCGACGGCCAGAAAAATTCGCGGTCTTCATTCCGTCCAGCAACTGAACCAACACCACGGTTTGATTGGGATAAAAATCGAACGAAATCTTGTTGATGAACGGGGACTTGATGGGAAAACGCGGATGGAACACGAACCACACGAGTTCGATCTCCGGAAAAAACTCGGCTTTTTTTTTGAATTCCAAAAGCCAATAATCCATTTCTTCCTCCAAATCCTTGGCCAAACCGAAAAAATCCGAAGCCAAAATGTCTCTGGTGCCCGACGCGTCCAAAAACAATCGGTACAACTCCGAAAACTTCGAGTTATCGATGATTCCAACCGCGTCGATCACCTGACAGCTTTTTTTGATCGCGTCCAAATCGGTCTTGCTTTTTTTCAATTCCGAGTCGAAAAAAGTTTTCCACGCGCCGTTCGCACAATCCGCGTACAATCCGATGCAGCAAAGCCAACTCGACGAAGACAAATCCACCTGACGCGAAAACAAATCGAACGCCATTTTGGACGCGGGATACTTGGACGGATCCATTCCTTTGGGAGCGATCCATTCCGCCTTGATGAACACGGTTTTCTCCGAATTAAAATCGTTATACACCTTGTGATGATCGACAAACAGCACTTCTGCGAACGGTTCCAGGTTTTTGATGACAAAATCATCCTGGTCCAGTGACAAATCCAAAATCAACACCTTGTTGCATTGGCGGTCCTTTAAAACGGAAATTTTTCTCATTAAACCGTCTTGATTCGGATACCCCGAACAGAAAAAAATATCCGGTCGTTTTCCAATCAAGGACTCAACGGCTTTCGCCGCGATCGCCCCGGACATCAAACCATCGCCGTCGCAATGCACCCACAATCCAACCCGATCGTTCTTCGAAAGCGCTTTTAGGAACAGATCGAACCGCTTCAAAATCTTCGACTTTTGCATAAGGAAAGGTTTTTTACAAACGTTTAATAACCCCAATACCCCAAAACAATACCGAAGGAACTGCCATGGGATTTGAATACAAAAACAGCAAAGGAAAAACATATTACCTCAACCAAAACGGAAAACTATTCTTTTTTTCATCCGAAAAAAAACCCAGTGCCATCGACTTGCCCATCGGATACAACGTGGTGGAAAACTCGAAAACCGGGCTTCCCATGCTCAAAAAAAATAAGCCGCTAAAAGAATTTCAGTGACAGTAGATTACAATGAAAGAAAAAATCCGGGACTTGTTCCGTCAAACCCCCGCCACGACCGTAATCATCCGAAACACCCGCCAATCCCTCGATCCGGCGTTTCAATATTTTTCAGGACTCGACCCCAAACGGTTTGACAACAACATTTTGCTCCTTGAAAAAAACAAACCGCATCCCACGCTTTTGGTTCACTCGATGGAATTCGACGAAGACCTCAAACGATTACCTCTACACGTGGTCATTATCGACCGCCAAAAAAAAATGGACCTTTTTTTGTCCCAGCGATTCAAAAACAAAATCGTCGGCCTCAATTATGACACCTATCCCTATCAACGCGTCTTGTATTTGCGCAAACACTTTCACCCCAAACGACTCGTGAACATTTCTTCGGGTTTGGCGACTGTTCGCGCTGAAAAAACCCCGCAAGAAATCAAAAAAATCAAAACCGCCTGCAAAATCACGAGCGAAATCCTCGAACACGCGCCGGAATTCGTCAAAAAAATCCGAACCGAAAAAGAACTCGCCGAAAAACTCGAAAACGAGGCATTCAAAACCGTTGACGAACTCGCGTACCCCACGATTGTTGCTTTTGGAAAAAACGCGGGAATCCCGCATCATAATCCGGCGCCGCAAAAAATCGGAAAAAATAATTTTCTGCTGATTGATTTTGGCGTGAAGTACGACGGATACTGCGCGGACCTCACGCGGACTTTTTTTAGGGGAAAACCAACCGAAGAACAGCAATGGCAATACTGGGTCGTCTCTCAATCCAAAAAACGCGCCTTTGAACTTGCAAAACCCGGCGCAATCGCGTCGGATCTCTTCGAAGCCGCCGACGACGTGATTTTTTCCGGTTTCAAAACCCATATTCCGCACGCGCTCGGACACGGCATCGGACTCGAAGTCCACGATTATCCCACGCGCATGGCGACCAAAGAAACATGGAAACTCGCGCCAAACCAAGTCGTGACGCTTGAACCCGCGATTTACACCCGCTCATTCGGCATCCGGATCGAAGACGACATTCGAATCACCAAAACAGGCGCCGAGTACCTGACCCGTGCACCAGAAGAACTCCACACCCTCTAAAAAACATACCATAAACCTCTTTCTACAAGAAAACACCCCCGATCCATCGTTTTTAAGACTATCGTCAATAGTATATGCAGGGTAGGTGAAAACACATGCGAATCAACCCACAGCCTGGATTTACGGCAAACCCGCTCCGAAAAAAAAGAAAATGCCTCAACTGCGCAAAAGACATCGTGGATGACAATAGCGTCGCATTCCTAAGAGGATTTTGTTCGGACAAATGCCGAAACGAATACATGGAATAAAAGGAGACAAAAAAATGACCACCAGCCCCGAATCGATGCTTTGGACCAAAAACGCCACCAAAAGAATACTTCAATTGGTGTTCGATGAAAACGACGACGTCCTCAAATGCCTTGAAACCGCCATGATCGAACACAATATCCACGAAGTCACGATTATCGAAGCCACCGGTAACATCAAAAGCGGCATCGGAAACTATTTGCTGGGATCCCGCTTATTTTCTTACAATTTCGACAACACCCGCATCAAAATGACCACCGGTCATTTCAAACGATCCAAAGACGGCTTGTTTGGCGTCCTCAAAATCATTCCGCAAGACGACAACAACCACGTCACGATCGCCAAAGCCATCGCGGGACCCGATCTGGAACTCAAAGTATCCTACTACGAGTTCTAAGCCGACGGATTTTCGTTCAGCGCTTTCTGCCGGACCGGAAAAAGGGTTCCTGAATTTTTTTCAAACCATTCCACCACACGTTTCTTTGCTTCGAAAAGGCAAATCACAAAGGGACCACACGCTTTCAAATTAAAAAGAAATTGGTGGTCGCATTAATAATGGAACTATCTTTCGTCAAAGAACGAATTGAACACGCGGTGTTGTGCAAACAATTGGCGAACATCGTCGGCACTTGTTATGTAGAGTACTGGGGTCGCGCGGCCTCCAAACTCCCCAAAGGAAAACGACTGCTTATGATCAAAGGCGACGGCTCGTTTGCGATTCACCAGAACCGATTGTTGCGTCCAACGAACTACATGATGGGTTCGACCATCGGATGCGAACTATCCGACGACACCCTGATCATCACCGCAAGCAAATTGCACCCCAAAGAAACCATGAAAGTCATTTTTTACAACGTCGACGACCTTCAAAGCTACGAAATGGACGAAGCAAGCGATCTGCGATTATTCGGAAGCGAACGCGAACTCTCCGACCAACTCATGCAAGACTTATCGTTTCTCGAAGCCGGATTAAAACCGCTCAACCAAGAAGAAGTCCTGCGCAAAGGACTCGTGGACATCCTCGCCGAAGACAAGGAAGGACGACTCGTGGTCATTGAACTCAAGCGACGCCAAGCCGACTTTAACGCGGTGCAACAACTGAAACGCTATATGGACCAGGTCCAAAACATGAAAGGAAAAAAAACGCGAGGCCTCCTGATCGCCCCCGAAATCCGAAAAAACGCCCGGGAACTCCTCGAAAAATACGGTCTCGAGTTTTTCGCGATCGATTTTGAAGTATCAAACCCGTCCACCAAAATCAAAGGACTGCAAAAAAAACAAAAAACCCTTTTTGAACTGTGAAAAAGAAAAATCCCTTCACTTCACCGAAATCTGATTGATGACAATGCTTTGATTCGGAACCGTAGTAAACATTTTGATTCCGATCCCGCCGTGACTGACCGCGTCCAGATGATTCGCGGTCAACACCCGAATCCCGTTGATGCTGCAACTGATTTCTCTTGGACCGACAAATGTTGACAAAACCACGAAACTACCGTCGGTCAAATGGATTTGCGACGGAAGCGCGGCTTGTTTTAACACCTCGGTCGAATTATTGTAGGTCATGACCGCTGAAACCGAGTTTCCTCGAAAAAGACACGCCAAATAATTTTCCGGATTCTGGTATCGGACCAGTTGGGCAACGGAAAGATCGGAAAAAAACTGGGTCGAAAAAGAATACTCGTAATCCGTCCACAAATACGATCCGTCCAGATACACCAACCCCGTGGTCTTGTCATCGCCCGGAACCAGGCTAATCGAATCTTTTTCCAATGAAAACTTTCCCCAATTGTCAATCCAGCGAAAACGACTGGAATAATCTTCCGCGTACGGCAAATCCAACGCGCGACTTGCTTCCATTTGCTCCATCACGTCAAGCGCCGAATCCTCGGAATACACTGTCAGACGAATCACGAAATCGGATCCTTGCCCCGGATCCGGATAGTTGGATCGAAAATCGCGGTTGGCAATCGGTTTAAACTGATAATAAACAATCGGAAAATTCTGCTTCAAAAGCAGTGACATAATCGGCATGACATTGCGGTCGTTGGATTTATACTGTCCAAAATCGCTAAACGGCAAGGCAAACGCCAACAACTCCGGATTGAATTCTTCCCGAACCAGGTTTTTGGCCTTGATCAAATCCGTTCCCACGCGCGAATAAAACTCGTCATCGGTTTCCAGACGGTTTTCGTCATTTAGCCACAGCTTGTTTCCATAAAACGAATTTCGATTCGACGCGCTATCGATTGGAATCGTCACATGACCATTGTAACTATGCGCCCCGATTTCCCACCGGCCCGTTGCCCGCATTTCGTTGATTTCCGCCTTGTTCAGGTAATACCGATGGTTTCCTTCCACGGAATACTTGGCGACAATAAACATCGCGGCCTTGTAATCCAGGGCTTTTAGAATCAAATCCGTGTTGTAAAAAGAGCTTTTTCGCCCGTCATCAAACGTCAAAACAAACGATTTGTCCGGCAACGTTTTTGTTCCCTTCAAAAACTCGTACAAATCCTTTTGAGTCACGGTTTCATACCCCGCTTTTTTTAACGCGAACATATGTTGCTTGAATTGATCGATGGTCACGCTTCCGCTTTCGGGAAACGGCGTCACGCCATGGTACACCAACACGGGAACCGACTTTGCCTCGCCCCCCGAACGGTTTTCATCGAAAAAAACCTGTTTTTCCACGATTTCTTCCTCGAGTTTAAGGTAATCCACATGCATGTCCACCGAAAAATCGGATGGTTTTGGATTCAACACCTTCGGATCGTAATACTTGACCAACAGCACCGCGAAAATGAAAACAAGCACCAACACGATGGCCACTTCTTTTAACCTCATGACCCAACACCACCGTTTAGTTCGTTCACAAAGACCATTTCTTCCGGTCGCATCAAATGCTCAAAACCAAACTCGATCACGCGATCCGAATCCCGGACCCTAAAACGAATCCGATCCCCTGAATCCTCAAGCAAAGTCACCGAAATATCCGGATCCTTATCCCCGATTTTGATCAACGTAATGAATTCCGCAGAAGAACCCGTTTTGGTAAACCCCACGTACTCGCACGGAACCGCGATTTCGTATTGTTTGGAACACCAGCCCCGAAAAGGAGTCGTTTCCCCCTTATAAAACGACGTCGACGCGGGGGACGGATGCACCTGGATCAACGCCACCGCACGATCGGAATCCAAATCCACGCCCCGCAAAATATTGCCGTCGCTGATGAGTTGCGCTTCCGGAAAAAAATGAAACGCCTGTTCAAACGAATGATTCGAATCCGAGATCAAACGATCGATGATGACCACGTATTCCGAGCCGTACAACAGAAAACCGCGTACATGCGTCACTTCCGGATACAGTTGATGAAAACCCGACTGATATGCAAACCCGTTGCCGGAAATAAAGTTTCCGCTGATGGCAGCGCCTTCGTTCTGATCTTTTCCATCCACCACCACGGTATTGTGCGCGGAAGTCCCATGAAAATAATCCCTTTCTTCGTTGGATTCGTACGTGAACAACCCGGAGTCCGGCATCAAAACCCCTCCCGAACCATACAAGGTAAAACTAAGCGCGTCAAGGTCGGAGTGCTTGGTTCGATACGCTCCGAAATCAAAAATCGCTTGCGAGGCTTTTTTGAATTCTTCTCCCGCCTCCCAATCCGACCGAAAAATCGTCTGCCCGGCATGCGGCAGATACACCGATGTTTTAGGCGGTTTTGTTCCTTCGGCGCCGCGCGTCAACACGTACTTCAAATAAGAATTGATTTCGGTCATTTCCCGAAATTCCTGCGCGTAATTGACCTGGGTCTCAAGCGAAGCGCCCAGCGTCGGAGTCGAAAGATCCGGCTGCAAAATAAACGCGGCATATCCGATCATTCCCTTAAGCTTGTCCTCGAAATGATCCCCCAATTCAATCTTGTTTTCCTTGGCGTACTTGAAAATTTCCCAGTACAACGCCATGCTGTAAAAATGATAATACGGCGAATTTTCGTTTAACACCCCGTCGGCATCCACGTTATTTTCGATGGAATCATTCAAACGCGAAATCGCAAGCGCTTTCCATTCCGCCGATTTTGGCAGATCCGGAAAATTCTCGGCAATCAGCAATAACCCCGCTGCTTGATTGATGCCGTGATTGTGTTCGCCCTGAAAATTCTCTTCTTTTTCCAAAAACTCGCCGTGGACTTCAATCGCTTTTAGCATCTTGGTCGAAAGCGGTTCGGGCAACAACCCGGCTTCGCGCAGTTTCCACCAGGAATTCACCAGCACCATGGTCCTAAACGCCGCGCCATGCAAATCCCATGAATACGGCTTGTTTTCATCCATGCCGGTATCGATAAAACCCTCGATGATTTCCGAAAGTTTCTGATAGTACTTGGGATCCTCCGTTACTTTTCCGGCAAACACCAAGTGGCGGGTTTCCCGCAAACTATAGAACATGAACTGCCAATACTTTTCGTCATACGGATCCTCCGTCCACGAAAGCGGCGGCTTGAATTCGACGGGTTTATACCGCGGAATCACGAACTGATCCCTTAAGAACTGGTCCGCAATATCGATGCTTCCCTCGTTTAAAAAATCATACAAAGTGGATTTCGAATCGTTTGCTTTCGGATACGAATCGAAAATAGCCACATACGGCGACGGCAGAAGCGACGCGTTCCGGCAAATAAATCCCCCCGTCAAATTTTTGCAGGTCTCGCCGGTTCCACACGCATCGGACTGAACCGAACATTCGTCAATGTCAACGCACACCGCGCCTATTTTCTGAAAACCCGCATTACACCGCCATTCGCACGAGATGTCCTCCGGCGTCCACTGGCCGTTTTGAAAAGACTGCGTCACCAAGGTTCCTAACGAAGACGCGTTTTGAGGCGTTCGTTTCTCGCACACCACTTTTCGTTCAGGCGGAAGCGAAAAATTCGAATTCACGACCGGGTCCTTTGACGGTTCGATATCAACCGACGGCCCGAAAACCGACAACCCCGTCAACTGATACACGTCAATTTCGGCGAACCGCACCGCAACGGTTGCCAAAAAACCGACGACAACTACTAGAATGACAAACTGGAATATCTTCGTCGAATCCATGGTTTAACCCCGATGCCACACGTTTTTTCGAATCGTCAAAATCGAATAAAAAATGAACCATGACAAAACCAACGTTGACATCAAGCTCATGAGCGGTCGATACACCCAAAGATCGCTTTTCGGATTCTCAAGCTTATAGAGAATGCCGTACAGCAAACCCACGAAGAAAATCCCGCCCAAATACAATGCCCCCGTCAAGAATTGTCCGGACGCCGGGAGCAAAATCAAATGCCTAAACACGATGAACGGGCCCATGAACACGTAAATGATTCCCAGATAGTATCGCAACGCGGCCAAGAACGGTTTTCGCCAGTAAAACGTTCCCGTCAAAAAAATACTCCGAATAAAACTTTTTTTCCATCGAATATGCTGTTTGAAAATCTTTCCGATGGTTTCGGGTACTTTGGTCCACACTTTGGCGGATTTACAGTACACGATTTTCCAATCCCGCGTCGCATACTCGGTGCCTTTCACGAACGGTGAATCCGCGAATTTTTTCTGCAAAGTCGGTCCGATAAACCGGCTGCCGAGCACGAACGCGGTCATGGTGCGATCCGTGGCAAACCGGAATTCTTTCGCCAAAAAACGGTCATTGGCCCATGCGGGAACGTAATTGTATACGGCTTCGCGCCTAAAAACAGCCAGCGGACCCGACACGCAGGTCACTGCCCCGTACACGCTTTCAAACGCTTTCTTGATGGAATACTGTCCTTCGTACCACGAATCCTGGATCTTGGTCCAGATGTTTTTTTCGGCATTCAACGCCCTGCCATGCCCCGAAACCGCTCCCACCGTATCGTCGAAAACGAAAATATTGACGATCCGTTCCACGGCGTCACGCGCAAGCACGCTGTCGCTATCCGTGAAAACAAATAGTTCTCCCTTGGCGATCCGCAATCCTTCCGCGATCGCTTTTTTCTTTCCGATATTTTGCTTGAGATTGAGTATTTTTACGTCGGAATATTTTTCGTATTGGCCAAGCACCTGGGCGGTGCCATCCGTGGAACCGTCGTTTACCACGATGATTTCGCGGTTTTTGTAACTCGTTCGAATCAGAGAATCGACGCACTGAGAAATCAGTTTTTCCTCGTTATACGCGGCCACGATTATCGAAATGAACGGCATTTTTTTTCCGGCGTTTAGGTTAAACCGGAAAATATTCTCCACGGGATCCCGGTACTGGGTGTGCGCGATGTAAAACGTGATGAAAATAATCGTTGTCACGCTTATTCCATAACCGAGCAGAAAAATGTTGGGGTCGTGATGAACAAACAACTTTCCGTTGATGATCACCACGAGGGCAAGAAGGATGAACAGCATCACGAAATTCCGCATGAACTTCGAAGCTCCGCTTGACGAATTACCGACTGCTGCCATGCCATTTCCTCCTTTTACCCACAACAGGCCCTACTCGATCAATATTCACTTTCGTGCGCGCACCATGCTTTTTTGGACAAAGTCGTTTTCGTAACGCATGTTCGTTTCAATCGAGTTCCGAAAGACAAGATTGTTGTCAAAGAAATTATCCAACAAGGCGGTGTCTTTCGGCAGACATTTGCCACCGATACCCGTTCGCGCTTCCTTGATGTCGATATTCCATTTGGTGTTGGCGGCTTGACGCAAAAGTTTGTAGTTGATTCCTTTTTCCTCGCAAACGCGTCGAAGATCCTCCGCGAACGCGATCTCGTAATAACGATACGCGTTTTCGAGGGGCTTTGACAATTCGACGACTTCCATTGGAAACATATGGATCAATTTTCGGTCCATGAAATCCGAATAGAATTCGATCGCGCGCTGTTCGGCCCGTTTACTTTCGCCACCCATGATCCGGTGCAGATTAAACAACTGGTGATCCGCATCATCCGGATTGTATCGGTGAGGAAAAAAAACGAGATCGAACGAAACCTCGTTCTTGCGTTTGTAGTCTTGAATCCATTTGTGGGTCCCAGGCAGAACCGTCGATTCGACAACGATCAACGGGTTATTGTCCAATGGAATCTGCTGGATGACGCTCTTGACCTGATCCGTCAAATACACCGAAATGATGTAGACATCATCCGATTTGATGGTGTCCCCGACGTCAAACCCTTCCTTGCGCAGGCTTGAAATTTTTCTCGGGTCGATATCCACTCCCCAAGTCTGTTTTTTCGGGCTGATCTGACGAATCAAAAGTTCGCCTAGTTCTCCAAGACCGATGATTCCAACGATGAAAATCCCTCCCTCTAACCACACGTTGTTGCATACAATCCGATTATTATCGGATTATAATTTTCGAACGCGTGAGTTTATATAATCCCCTAAAACATTTTTAAAGGTATGCCAAAATGTTCAAAAAAAATCGAAAACAAAAATCGAATCTACCTCCGCCAAGCAAACGACGAAAGGAACATCGGCGATGCGCGTATCCGACCCTGCTACGCAACGCGAAAACAAATTCGCTTCTTCTCCGCCAAGGCGAACCCGAATCCGCTTGGTAACGAAGAGCGAACGGAAAAGCAAAAAGAAAAAAGGAATCCGGGGCCTTATCGCGCGGTAATGGAACCGAACCGGGCTTTCGAACCCAAGGTCTCCTCGATTTGAAGCAATCGATTGTATTTTGCGGTCCGTTCGCTTCGCGCGGGAGCCCCGAATTTCGATTGTCCGCACCCAAGCCCCACGACCAAATCCGCGATAAAAGAATCCTCGGTTTCTCCGCTGCGATGAGAAACAACCGTCGTCCAACCCGCGTTTTTGGCTATTAAAAACGCGTCAATCGACTCCGAAACGGTTCCGATCTGATTGACTTTTAGCAAAAGCGAATTACAGGCTTTTTCCGAAATCGCGCGCTTGATCCGCTCCGGATTCGTGACGAGAAGGTCGTCTCCAACGATCTGCAATTGTGAACCAAGTTTCTTGGTGAGCGCTGTCCAGCCGGACCAATCATCATCAGAAAACGCATCTTCAAGCGAAACGATCGAATAATTCGAAATGAATTCGGAATAATACTCCACCAAAGATTCGCTTGAAAATTTTTGGGACCCGATCTGATATGATCCGTTCGCATAGAACTCGCTTGCCGCAGCATCGATTGCAAAATCTATTTTTTTGGCATACCCGGTTTCTTCGGCCGCTTGCTGTATCAACGTCATTCGATCCGCCTGCTTTTTTACGGCTTCAGGAACAAACCCGCCTTCGGCACCGATCAACGTGGCTGAAACGCCGTATTTTTGCAGGAGGATTTTTTTCAGGCAGTGGTACGCTTCAGTCCCAATTCGAAGCGCTTCTGAAAAACTCTTCGCGCCTGACGGGAAAAACATGGATTCCTGAATATCGTTTTTCAATCCCACATGGTAACCGCCGTTCATGACATTCAACTGCGGAACGGGCAGAACAAACGACTTATTTCCCGCCAACTGACCGATATATTCGTACAGATTCATTCTCCGTTCGTCGGCACCAGCCCGGCAAACCGCCATGGAAACCGCGAGAATCGCGTTTCCGCCAA
>Ga0209541_10004853_pt1 | contig 23689 bp, 25 predicted proteins | sample RifCSPlowO2_01_FD_184027 | JGI IMG/M metagenome (GOLD analysis project Ga0209541, IMG submission 184027) | Groundwater microbial communities from Rifle, Colorado - Rifle CSP2_plank lowO2_0.1 (SPAdes) (version 2) | ecosystem: Environmental > Aquatic > Deep subsurface > Groundwater | place... | reverse complement strand
CAAGATAGGCGGGGTTTTCGAGAAAAATGAAGATGCCGTAGTAGTAGAACGCCAAAGGCGTTCACTACACGGCTACCCCGTAGAGAATTTTGATAAGAATACATGCGGGGCATGAGTGTAAAATTATTAATCCAAGATTTTGATACCTTCTGGTGAGGTGGGGCCATCAAAATTCTTCTACTGGGGTGCCACAAGAAAAATCAGCGGGGGCGGTTATTTTTAGGATGGTAAATGGTGCGCCGCACTATCTGCTTTTGCATTACCCCTCGGGGCATTGGGAGTTTGCCAAGGGGCATATTGAAAAAGGGGAAAAACCTGAAGTTGCCGCGCTCCGCGAAATCAAGGAAGAAACGGGTATTGGGCAAATTGACATTATCCCGGGCTTTAAAGAATACGCAAAATATTTTTTCAAAAAGAATTATGATTTGGTGGGGGAGGCAAAGGAAAAAGCGCCATGGGTGTTTAAGTTGGTAGTTTTTTATTTGGCAAAAACAGAAACGGAAAATGTCAAAATTTCGCATGAACATTCCGGGTTTGTGTGGCTGCCATTTGAAGGCGCGGTAAAAAAATTGACGTACAAAAACGCCAAAGAGTTATTAACCAAGGCGCATGAATATATTACGAATTTAAAAGTCAAAAATCAAAATGCAAAATGACAGTTCAAAATTCAAAATGAAATAACAAAAAAACCGCCCGTCCGGGTGATTTTTTTTGGCTATTAGCCATTTGCTACTTGCTATTTGCCATTTTTACCTCCTCAACAATTTTCGCAAAAGTTTCAGGATGTGCCTGTATCAGTTCTGCCAGTACTTTTCTATCCAGCTCAATGTTTTTCTTTTTTAATCCGTTCATGAACCGGCTGTAATTAATTCCCATTGGGCGCACGGCTTCGTTAATTTGTAGCTGCCAGTTTTGGCGGAACACGCGCTTTTTTACCTTTCTATCCCGGTAGGCGTAGGTCCAGGCGTGGCGCAAAGCATCTTTGGCCAACTTATATTTTGATTTGCGGCCATACTTAAAACCCTTAGCATGTTTTAGTAAATGCTTGCGGTGCTTATGTGCCGCTGCCCCTTTTTTAACTCTTGTCATGGTTTAACTTTGTAAATACCTTTTTATTCTTTTCACTTCAGACTGTGCAATCGGCACCCATTTGCGTCCTTTCCTTCGGGCTTCGCCGGTTTTTTTGGCTCGGTAGTGGTTTTGGCCGGAAGCGCGCCTGAACAGCTTACCTGATTTGGTAATCTTAAACCGCTTTATTAATGCCTTTTTTGTCTTGTTCATATGAATATAACACTAATACGCTAATTCTTTGCCAATAACGCGAATGGTTGGTGCCGTATTTGCGTCATTGGCGACACCATTTGCATATTGGCGTTTTATGTTATTTTTTTGAAATAATCATGGTGAAGCCTTTTGGATCGCGCTTGAGTTCCCGTTCAATTTTTATTTCTATCAGCGCCCCCAGTTTTTGTGCAAAAAATTCTACTTTCTTTTTGGCAAAGTCTCCCATGGCCTTTTCCCTGCCCCGCAAAAACATTGCCACCCTCACTTTATCCCCTTCTTCCAGGAACCGTTTCGCCTGGCCTGCCTTGATTTCAATATCATGGGGGGAAGTGTTAAACCCAACCTGCACTTCTTTTAATTTGGATTCTTTCGTTCCGGCTTTTATCTTCCGTTCTTTCTTTTGCTGGCTATACAGGTATTTTCCGTGGTTTCCAATGCGGCATACGGGCGGCTGAACTTTTTCGGTAACCTGGATCAAATCCAGGCCTTTGCCCTTCGCCAAATCAATGGCGGCAAAAATGTTCATAATGCCAAGCTGTTCTCCGGTCTCGCTGATGACCCGCACCTCTTTGGCCTTGATGAAATTGTTGATTAAAACTTTGTCCAAATGTATATACTATTTTGTGGAAACGCCGGTGTTGAAACCGGGTCCAGAAGCGTTTTTAACATAATTCTACAAATATAGTTTATTTGGTTTTCAAAATAATGGATATAAATAAACAAAATTCCAATACTTTTATCCCTTTGGGTTTTAGTGATGCTTAAGGGAAAAGCATTACCTATCCTGATAATATAACACCGCTGGTCCGCCTATCAGGAGTTGACGGTAGCGATGCCAGCTAAGCGTAAGCTAAAGCTGGTTGCCTATTATTAAATAAGTTAGCAATTATGTTTTTCTAGAAGTTTTACCAGGTTCTAGAATACTGGATTTGCTTATCTTAAAAAGGTGCATCTGTCGAAACATGCGTTCCCATTATTTGAATTCGCGGCGGATATCCCTTTCAACGTCCCTCTTTTTTATCTTCTCTTTTTTGTTGAAAGATTTTTTCCCTTTTGCCAGGCCGAATTCAAGTTTTATCCTACCATTATTATCATAAACTTTCAAGGGTATTAACGAAAAACCCCGTTCTTTTACTTTACCGGCCAAGTAATCCAGTTCTTTTTTGTTCAGCAACAGCTTGCGCGTTTGCTCCGGGTTATACCCTTCCGCGGTGTTATTTGGTTGATAAGCCGGTATTTTTGCCCCAATTAATTCCGCCCTGCCATTACGGATAATCACATACGAAGCCGCCAATTGCATCTGCCCCGTCCGGATGCTTTTTACCTCTTGCCCAACCAAAACCAGCCCGGCTTCATATTTTTCTAGGACTTCATAGTCAAACGTAGCTTTTTTGTTTTCAGCATACACTTTCATGGCTTCACTCTATCATTTTTATGTAGAGCTGAAACTATTGACAGTAGATATTATATATGTCAGCATGCTACCAGAGTGAGTTATGTTTCGTTGCTGAGGATCATTTTTGGGAGGGTGTTATGGCGAAAAAACCAAGTACACGGGGAAAGCGTAAGTACCGTTGCGAAGAGTGCGGCAACGAACAGTTTCTCCACTGGGTAGAGCTGAACAGACGAACAAGGCCACACTGTGCGAAATGCGGATCTGTTCGCCTCGAGGTTGTCACCAAAGAAGCAAAGGAGGAGCGAGACATTGGCTATCGCAATGTTCTGGAGCACGACGAAAATCGAGGAGATATTACCCTAGGTTCGTCCTAAGAAGGAATAGGACGAACTCACTATTTTTGCACCAGGCCCGACGATTAATTCCGTCGGGCATTTTTTTGCCCTAAAACCCTTAAATTTGGGGAAATTATTTTTATGCCCGACTCCGAAAGATTATTGATTGGGCGACGTCTATGATGTATAGTAAAACCATGAAAAAGATTCATGTTAAAAATATCGTCTGGAAAGAAGGCAAGTACTATGTTGCCCAGTGTTTGAATGTTGATGTTTCCAGTTTTGGTGAAACAAAAAAAGAGGCTTTAGTTAATTTGCAAGAAGCATTGGCATTATATTTTGAAGATAACAAACACGCAAAAACATCAAAAGTTGAGCGCCCCGAATTGATTGACTTGATGTTGAGCCATGCCTAAGCTATTTTCATCCAAGCATATTGCCAAAGTCCTTCAAAACAAGGGCTTTTTGTATGTTTCCCAAAAGGGCAGCCATGTGAAGTTTTCCAAGCATGGCAAGGGCGCGAAGTTGACTGCTATTATCCCGGCAAATAAAAAAGAAATTCCTTACGGGACATTCAAGTCTATTTTGCGCCAATCAAAGTTAACCGAAGAAGATTTTATTCTTTGAGCAATACCCCTTCTTAAAACCTTTAAATTTGGGGGTAAATAGGCTAGAATGGGTGAATATGGCCAAAGAGAATATCATCATTTCATTGGGTGGTTCATTGGTGGCGCCTGCCCGCAATGCTTCGCATAGCGATGCAGGCGGGCCGGGTGAAATTGATACCGCCTTTTTAAAATCTTTCCGGGCAGTAGTGAAAAAGCACTTGCCAGACAAGCGGTTTTTTATTTTTGTTGGCGGCGGGAAAGTGTGCCGTGCTTACCAGCAAGCATTGTTGGAATTTGGGGGCGACATGAACGAAAGGGACTTGATGGGCATTGAAGTTTCGCGCCTGAATGCGTGGCTGGTGAAACAATTGTTTGGCGATGCGGCGTTTTCTGAAGTTATTACCAATCCCACCAAAACTATTTCTACACGCAAAGATGTTGTGGTGGCCGGTGGCTGGAAGCCGGGCTGGTCAACGGATTATTGCGCCGTGATACTGGCCAAAAACATGGGCATTAAAACGATTGTGAACTTAAGTAATATTGATTATGTGTATGACAAAGATCCCAATAAGCACAAAGATGCCAAACAGATAAAAAGTATTGGCTGGCAGGAATTCCGTGGCATTGTGGGGAATAAATGGACACCGGGACTGTCTTCGCCCTTTGACCCGAGGGCAAGTAAAATGGCAGAGGTGCTTAAGATAAAAGTAGCTGTAATCAACGGAAAGCATTTGGAGCGGCTGCAAGATTTTCTGCGGAGTAAAGAATTTATCGGAACAACGATACAGTGATACAAGAGGATATAAAAAAAATCATTGAAAAAGCAGTAGGTAAAGAAGTGCCGAATTTTTCGGTTGAAGTTCCGGGCGAAAAAAGCCACGGAGACTACGCTACGAATATTGCTTTGGCATTGGCGAAGAAAGCAAATAAGAACCCGAGAGAGGTTGCTGATGAAATTGTTACAGCAATTGGAACACACGAATTATTTGAAAAAGTGGAAGTGGCTGGCCCGGGGTTTGTTAATTTTTATTTGTCGTGTGACTTTTTTGTTAGCGAATTAAAAAAGATTGATAAGAATTTTGGAAAAAATAAAACACTGAAAAATAAAAAGATAATTATTGAATACACCGACCCTAATATTTTAAAAGAATTCCATATTGGCCACTTGATGAGTAATGCCATTGGCGAAGCGCTTTCGCGGATTTTTGAATTCCAGGGTGCCAAGATAAAGCGGGCGAACTACCAAGGTGATGTGGGCATGCACGTAGCAAAAGCCGTGTGGGGGAAAATGAAAAATCCCCAAAAAACCTGGGCAGAGGCTTATGCTTTCGGGGCGACCGAATACGAAAGCAATGAAGCCGCCAAACAAGAAATGGTTGTTTTAAATAAAAAGATTTTTGATAAAACAGACAAGTCGGTAAATAAACTGTACGCGCAGGGCAGAAAAGAAAGCTTGGCGTATTTTGAGAAAATATATAAAAAACTTGGGACAAAGTTTGACCGGCTGTTTTTTGAGAGCGAAGTTGCGGGCATCGGAAAAAAAACAGTTGAAGAAGGCTTGAATAAGGGTATTTTTGAGGTGGGCGAAAAGAGTGCCATTGTTTTTAGGGGAGAAAAGGTTGGTTTGCATACGAGAGTTTTTTTAAATTCAGAAGGCTTGCCAACGTATGAAGCAAAAGATTTGGCGCTGCCTGGGCTAAAGTACAAATACTGTAAATATGACCAATCGGTAATTATTACCGCCACAGAACAAAATGCGTACTTTAGCGTGATGCTGGCGGCGTTAAAACAGTTGTCGCCAAAGCTGGCAGAAAAAACGCACCACATTGGCCACGGCATGATGCGCTTGCCGGAAGGCAAAATGTCTTCGCGCACGGGCAAGGTAATAACGGCCGAATTCCTGATAGAAAATGTGAAAAGCGCGGTTTCAGAAAAAGCGGCGGATAAAAATATCAGTGAAGAAATAAAAGAGCAAATTGCCATTGGCGCGCTGAAATATTCCATGTTAAAACAAAACATTGGCGGCGATATTGTCTTTGACCTGGAAAAATCGGTTTCGTTTGAGGGGGATTCGGGGCCGTATTTGCAGTATTCTTACGTGCGAGCTTTATCAATAGGTAAAAAGGCGAAAGGAGAAAAGGTGAAGGCGTCGTTTAAAAAAATACCAAACGAAATTGGCAGGCTGGAAAAAATGATGGCGCGGTTCCCGGAAGTGGTTGAAAAAGCCAGCACTGAATACGAGCCGCATGTGATTACCCTTTATGTGACCGAACTGGCGCGTGAATTCAATAATTATTATGCGCACCATAAAATTGTTGATAAAGAAGATGAGTTTTCGCCCTACAAAGTCGCGCTGGCAGAAGCATTTTCCCGTATCATGGAAAACGGGCTATGGCTTTTGGGAATTGAAGCGCCACAAAAAATGTGATTATAACGCCAATACGCTAATTTTACGCCAATGACGCCAATAGGTGAGAACGGGTTAATCTATCCAGAGTTATCGTATAAAATTTGTGGATTAGGTTTTAAGGTTCACAATGACCTGGGAAGATATAGAAATGAAAAACAATATGGAGATGCTTTTGAGAATTTATTAAAAGGACATGGCATTTCTTATAAAAGAGAATTTGCGCTAGAAGTATCTTTTAATGGGGAAAAGCCAAGAAGATGTATTGTTGATTTTATTGTCGAAGATAAAATTGTTATAGAATTTAAAGCAAGGGAGGCTGTTTTGAAAGATGATTATTTTCAGATATTAAGATATTTAGTTTCTTGCAATAAAAAATTGGGAATAGTTTTTAATTTTCGTCAAAAATACTTGCGCCCAAAAAGAGTTTTGAATAACGAATACGTTAAACCGTATTAGCGTCATTGGCGACACCATTAGCATATTGGTGTTATATTAATAATATGAAACTGAATAACACTTATTATATACTGCGGCACGGCGAAGCCATTTCAAATGTGAAGGGCATTTGTTCCTGCTGGCCGGAAACGTTTGAAAATCCGCTGACGGAAAGCGGGGTGCAAATGATCAACCGTTCAGCATTGGAATTGGAAGGTAAGGGGATCCAGCTGATTTTCGCCTCTGATGTGCTGCGTACAAAACAAACCGCTCAAATAGTTGGAAGGGAGATTAATGTAAAACCGAAGTTTGATAAACGGCTGCGCGAAGTGGATTTTGGCATTATGAACGGAGCGCCCATGGCAAACCTGGATATGCAATTCCCCCATGAAAAAGAGCGCATTTCCAGAGCCATGCCAAAGGGGGAAACATACCGGGATGTGCACGTGCGGGTGTATGATTTTTTGCGGGACATGGATGAGCAGTTCCAGGGGAAAACGATTTTGGTGGTAAGCCACGAATGCCCTTTGCTGCTGTTGGAAGCAGTGGTAAATGGCGTTTCGCTTGGCCATCTGTTTAACGGGTTCCCGCGCCACGAAAGGATCCGGCAGGGAGAGCTTAAAAAACTGAATTAATTACTATGCCAGCTGATTTTCCGGAAAAAGAAAAAAAGGTATTGGAGTTTTGGCAAGATGCCAAGATTTTTGAAAAGTCCCTAGAGCAAACGAAAAAGAAAAAGCCGTTTGTGTTTTATGATGGCCCGCCGTTTGCCACGGGGTTGCCGCACTACGGGCATATTTTAAGTTCGGTTTCAAAAGATGTGTTTCCGCGCTACAAAACTATGCAGGGGTTCTATGTGAGGCGCCGCTGGGGCTGGGATTGCCACGGATTGCCCATTGAGAACTTGGTTGAAAAAGAACTGGGATTTTCTGGTAAAAAAGAAATTGAAGAAAAAGTGGGTATTGGAAAATTCAACCAACTGTGCCGGGAAAAAGTGCTGATGTATACGAAAGAATGGAAAAAAATGGTGGACCGCATCGGTCGCTGGGTTGATTTTGATAATTCGTACAAAACCATGGATTCCACGTATATGGAATCGGTTTGGTGGGCGCTAAAAACGCTGTGGGACAAGGGCTTGATCTATGAAGGCAAGAAGGTGCTAATGTACTGCCCGCATTGTGAAACGCCAGTATCCAAGGCAGAGATTTCTATGGATAATAGTTATAGGGATATTACCGAAGAGGCGGTGACCGCGAAGTTTAAAGTGAAAAATCCTGGCACAAAAAAACTTCCTGAAAATTCTTATTTATTAGCCTGGACAACAACACCCTGGACATTACCCGGGAATGTTGCCTTGGCGATTGGTGAAAAGATAGCATATGTGTTGGTTGTTGTTGGGGACGAGCATTACATTTTGGCTGCAGACCGGGCAAGCCAGGTTTTGGCTGGAAAAGAGCATGCTATTGAACGGGAGTTTATTGGTAGTGATTTGGTTGGCTTGGAATATGAAGCGCTATATGAAATTGGCGCAACGAAGAATTCAAGCAAAAAAGCCTGGTACGTGGCCGCGGCTGATTTTGTGAATACTCAAGACGGAACCGGTATTGTGCACACGGCGGTTATATATGGTGAAGACGATTATAATTTGGGGTTGAAGCTTGATTTGCCAATGGTGCAATTACTGGACAGCAAGGGTGTTTTTAATAGCGAAGCGCCCGAAATGCTGCAAGGGAAATATTTTAAAGCTTCGGAAAAACTGATAAAAGAAGATTTGCAAAGCCGCGGCTTACTGTTTTCAAAACAGCAACATACGCATTCGTATCCGTTTTGCTGGAGGTGCGAAACCCAGCTTTTTTACAATGCGATTTCGGCCTGGTTTATTGATATCCAGAAACACAAGAAGTGGTTGATAAAGTTAAATGAAAAAATAGCTTGGTACCCTGGACACTTAAAACATGGCAGGTTTTTGAAAATCCTGGAAGGCGCGCCGGATTGGAACATTTCACGCAACCGCTATTGGGCAACACCCCTGCCATTTTTTGTGTGCCAATGCGGTGAGCGCGAATGCATCGGTTCACTGAAAGAATTGAAAAAGCGCGCTGTCAATTTTGGTGAAGTGTATGATGCCGATGATATTGTAAACGTTGATTTGCACAAAGACCAAATGGACAAGATCAGATTGAAGTGCAAAACGTGCAAGCAGGAAATGGCACGGGTTCCGGAGGTGATTGACTGCTGGATGGAGTCCGCCAGCATGCCGTTTGCAGAATTGCATTACCCGTTTGCAGAAAAAGCCCTGTTTAAAAAACGCCTGCCTGCCCAATACATTGCCGAATACATTGCCCAAACCCGCACCTGGTTTTATTATATGCATGTGCTTTCCGTTTTATTGTTTGATAGCATCGCCTTTGAAAATGTTATTTCAACAGGAACCATTTTAAATGACAAAGGTGAAAAACTTTCCAAGTCAAAGAAAAATTACACCGACCCTTGGGAAATCATCAACCAATACGGGGTTGACCCGTTGCGCTTTTATTTGATGGCGAGTTCCGTGAAAGATGGCGAGGATTTATTTTTCCAGGATAAAGAAGTGAAAGATGCTTACAATAAGGTGGTTAATACACTGTTGAATGTTACTGAATTTTACAGCACCTATGCGGATAAAACAGCTCCGGTAAAAAAACCGGATGCCGGCAATGTGCTTGATGCCTGGATTTTGAGCAAGCTTGACCACTATGTGCATGGCGTTACTTGGCAAATGGATAATTACAGCACCGTAAAATCATGCCGTTTGATAAAAGAATTCATTGAAGTGCTTTCGCTGTGGTATGTGCGCAGGTCCCGCTCCAGGTTTAAAGATGATACGGATGATAAAAAACATGCCAGCCAGGTGTTGCGCCATGTTTTACTGGTGTTCTCCAAAACCATTGCCCCGATTTTACCGTTTACTGCGGAAATGGTGTTTGAGAAAGTAAAAGGTGAAAAAGAAAAAGAATCGGTGCATCTTTGCACTTGGCCGGAGCCAGGAAGCCATGCTAATTTGGAACTTGAGCAAAACATGGATGAAGTGCGCAAGGCGGTGGCGGTGGCGCTGGCAGAACGGAATGCCAAAGCGATAAAAGTACGCCAACCATTGCAAAGCATAACGGTGAAGGGCGCAAAGTTAAAGGCGGTGGAGCAAGGACTGCTTGATTTAATAAAAGACGAAGTGAATGTGAAGGAAATATTGTTTGATGCTACAATAGAAGGTGAAGTGGCGCTGGATTTGAATATCACCCAAGAACTGAAAGAAGAGGGAATGGTGCGGGAAATGGTGCGGTTCGTGCAGGAAATGCGCAAAGAGGCGGGACTGAAACCAACGGATGAAATTACCATTTCGTTTGAAGGGGCGGATGTATCTTTGGCAAATCAAAACCTTATTGCCAAGGATGTGCGGGCAACGGTGGGGGCCATTGATGCGGCTGACTTGCAAAAAGAACTGGAAATGGAAGGCAAAAAATTATTAGTAAAAATTGTGAAGCAATAATATGCCATTTACACCGGGCAATGACCCATTATTCCATAATAACGAATCTTCGGGGCCGGCGTTGCCGCACCATGACATGCCAGTGCCTCCTTCCATGAATCCGCCGGAAAATCCGCAGGCACCAGAGCCAAAACAGAGTACCTCCTTTTCGGGCAGGGATTATAGTAAGGGGAATCCGCTTACGGCGCATAAGGAAAAAGAAGTAGCAGAGGAACCAATCTTCTTTGAGGAAAAATATGAGCGCAATGTATCTGGATTGGAGAAAGAGATTGGAAAAAAGCTAAAGGAGTTGACTGCTGACGAGCGTCGGAAAATGGGCTTTAAGGGAGACTACTACAAAGCTTCTATTAAGGAAAAATTAAAATTAATACCTCATAAAAACCATCCAGATAGCATTACCCGAAACAATGTGAGAGAGGCGGTCAGAATAGAAAATAAAGAAATTTCTGCGGCAGCAAGCAGGGGAAAGGACCAAGAAATGAAAAATGCCAGAGAAGGAAAGGGTTTCCTAAAATGGCTCTGGCCAAAATAAATGTCGATCCATCATAAAGCCACCGGGTTTGTGTTTAAAAAAGAAGACCGCTTGGAGGCCGACAGGGTATTTTCCGTGTTTACCCGTGAATTCGGCCGGCTGGAAATTTTTGGCAAAGGCATCAGGAAAATCGCTTCAAAGCTGAAGGGTGGCATGGAAATTTTCCGGATAGCGGAAATTGAATTTGTGCAGGGAAAAACCAAAAAAACGCTGACGGACGCGGCCGCCATGGAAAAATTCAAAACCATTGCCCAAAGCCCCGAAAAAATGGAAATCGCCGCCGGTATTTGCGGCTTGGTGGAGGATTTTATCAAAGGCGAGCAAAAAGACGAAGTGGTATTTGGCCTTTTGCAGGAAACATTCGCAATATTGGAGGCAGAAGAAGCCCGCCAGTTGATATATTTTTATTTTTTCTGGAATTTTGTTTCATTGCTGGGATACGCCCCTGACCTTTCCCGAATATCCCCCGATACGGCCGGCCTTATCCGGGTGATTAAGAACCGCAATTGGCCGCATCTGGCTGCCCTGGAAACCCGGGCAAGCACGCAAAAATCCCTTAAAGAAATTTCCGGGAATTACCATTACTATTTACTGGGGCATACACGATGAGTAAAAAAATACTATTGTTTATCGCGCTGGCCATGTTGGTGGCGCTGGGCGCCATTGGGTTTTGGCTGTACCGGGATGCCATTTTTTCCAAAGAAATCGTGAGGCTGGAAATTTTGGGGCCGGAGCGTGCCAAAATGGGGGAAGAGATTACCTATACGGTAAATTATAAAAATAATGGCAATTTTACCCTGGAAAGCCCAAAATTAGTATTTGAACTTCCTGAAAACTCACTGACGGAAGACGGCAAGCACCGCTTGATGCAGGATTTACCAGACATTTATCCTGGTGACGAAAAAATTACCACCTTCAAAGTAAGGTTGCTTGGCAAAGAGGGTGAAATAAAAACCGCGCATGCCTGGCTTTCGTATGTTCCCCATAACCTCTCTGTGCGCTATGAGAGCGATACCACGCTTAGCACCGAAATTGATGCCGTGCCCATTACACTAGAATTTGACCTTCTTTCAAAAATTGAAAAAGGCAAAGAAATTGAGTATTCTATCAACTATTTTTCCAACATAGATTACCCGCTGGAAAATACCAGCATTAAAGTTGAGGCGGTAGCCGGGCTGCAGGTACAATCTGCCGTGCCAAAGTCTTTGGACAATGCCGAATGGAAGCTGCCCACGCTTAACAAATCGCAGGGCGGGAAAATTACCATTACGGGAATGGTGAACGGGGAAACGGGAAGTTCCATGCATTTTACCGCCAAACTGGGAATGTGGATTGACGGCCGGTTTGTGGTAATAAAAGAAGCGGATAAGGATGTCCAAGTCATTGAGCCGTTGCTGTTCATTTCCCAGCAGGTTAACGGGTCTTCAAGCTATTCGCCAAGCCCTGGGGAAATGCTGCATTACGAGATTTTTTTCCGAAATATCGGCCCAACGGCATTCGATAATTTATTTGTCATGTCCAGCCTTGAGGGCGCCGGTTTGGATTTTTCAACCCTGCGTTCACCGGACGGTCAAACACGGCCTAATGATAATCTGGTGGCGTGGGATTCCCGGCAAATTCCGCGACTGGCGCACATTGCCCCGCAACAGGAAGTGAAAGTTGAGTTTACCGTAGCGCTAAAAAATAGCTGGATACCGGCGGATGCACAAAAAAATAATACGATATTGAAAAACAAGATCACTGCGGCTGGCATGGGCCAGGAATTTTTAACCAAAGTCAGTTCACGCCTGGATGTTTCGCAGAGTGTCCAGGGTGCTGGCGCTTCTTATCAAATCACCTGGCAGCCGAAAAATTACCTTAATGATGCGCGCAACGTGAAAATAAAAGCGGTATTGCCGCCAGGCGTTTCTTTGGATGATTTCATTATGCCGGAAAGCGAAGCGGTGAACTTCTCTTTTGACAACCAAAGCCGCCAACTGGTTTGGTTTGTGGGGGATTTGCCGGCCGGCGCGGGCATTACCGGTGCTTCAAAGCAGCTAACCCTGCAATTTTCCGGAGTATTAAACGGCGCCATTGCCAGCCAAGTGATAATTTCAGGTGAAGACGTGGTTACTGGGGCCGCCATCCAAACTTTTGTCAGCGCGCCGGTTGCCAATTGATTTTTGGATTAAAAAGTATACTATGACTTCAATGCAAAAAGAAAACAACGGCCTCATGGAAAAAATTATCAGCCTCTGCAAGCGGCGCGGTTTTGTGTTTCCAGGATCGGAGATATATGGCGGACTGGCAAACTCCTGGGACTACGGCCCGCTTGGCGTTGAGCTGAAAAATAATATCAAGCAGCTCTGGTGGAAGCGGTTTGTGCAGCAGCGCGATGACATGGTGGGTATTGATGCAGCGCTTATTATGAACCCGAAAGTGTGGGAAGCTAGTGGCCACTTGAAGGAATTTGCTGACCCGTTGGTGGAATGTAAAAAATGCAAACGCCGGTTTCGGGCGGACCAAATTGAAGGTGCAAATTGTCCGGAATGCAAAGGTGAGTTATCGCCTGCCAAGCAGTTTAACTTGATGCTTAAAACATTTTTGGGGCCGGCTGAAGATTCTTCTTCGGCTGCATATTTGCGCGGGGAAATTGCCCAGGCCATGTTTGTTGATTTTAAAAACGTGCTTGATACGGCGCGAAAAAAAATCCCGTTCGGTATTGCCAGCCAGGGAAAAGCTTTTCGTAACGAGATAACTCCGGGAAATTTTATTTTCCGGACGCGGGAATTTAATTTGATGGAATTTGAGTATTTTGTAAAAGAACAAGAATGGGAAAAATATTTTGAATACTGGCGCAAAGAAATGCTGGCCTGGATGGAACTGATCGGCCTGGACATGCAAAAAGTGCATGAACATGAAATTGAAAAAGAGGAGTTGGCGCATTATTCCAGGCGCACCATTGATTTTGAGTTTGATTATCCGTTTGGCCGTAAAGAATTATATGGCCTGGCCTACCGCACCGATTTTGATTTGAAAAATCACTACAAAGAAGTGCCTTATCAAGAGGAAGGCGAAGAAAAAATATATCCTCACGTTATTGAGCCAACTTTCGGGCTGGACCGGTCTTTACTGGTGGTTTTGTTGAGTGCTTACCACGAGGAAGAAGACAGGGTTGTCTTGAAATTAAAACCGCAGCTGGCGCCATATAAAGCCGCCATTTTCCCATTGCTTAAAAACAAGCCGGAGCTAGTGGCCAAAGCCAAAGATATTTACGCGGATTTACGGAAGCATTTCATGGTGGCGTTTGATGACCGCGGAAATATTGGAAAGCGGTATTATTCCCAGGATGAAATCGGCACACCCTATTGCATAACCGTTGATTTTGACACGTTGGAAAAAGGCGAAGTGACCGTTCGGGATAGGGATACCATGAAACAGGAAAAGGTTATGGTGGCGGATCTGAAAAATTATTTACAGGAAAAAATAGATGTATAAAAAAACAACGTTAAAAAATGGATTAAGGGTTTTGACCGTGCCCATGAAAAATGCCAACAGTGTTACCGTTTTGATTTTGGTTGGCACCGGGTCAAAGTACGAAACCAAAGATATTAGCGGCATTTCTCATTTTCTGGAGCACATGTTTTTTAAAGGCACTAAAAAGCGGCCTGAAACGCTGAAAATTTCTGAAACGCTGGATAAAATCGGCGGTCAGTATAATGCCTTCACGTCAAAGGAAACCACGGGTTTTTGGGCCAAGGTGGATAAAAAACACGTTGATGTGGCGCTGGATTGGATCAGTGATATTTTTTTGAATTCAAAATTTGATGCAGAAGAAATTGAGCGTGAAAAAGGGGTGGTGATTGAAGAATTGAACATGTATTTGGATACGCCAACGTCCCACGTTTCAGAATTGTTTGAAGAATTATTATATGGCGACACACCGGCAGGCTGGCGTATTGTCGGGGAAAAGGAAACCATTCTTGCCTATACCCGTGAAAAAATGGTGGATTATTATAAGACCCATTATTCCGGGGATAATACGGTTATTTGTATTGCCGGCGATGTAAACGCCAAAGAAACCGGGCAAAAAATGGAAAAATATTTTGGAAAAGCCAAGCTGGGGCATTCTTCGCCGAAAGTGCCGGTTAAGGAATTCCAGGCAAAGCCGCAGGCGCTTATCCATTACAAAAAAACAGACCAAATCCACTTTTGCCTTGGCGTGCGGGCGTATGATATGCATGACCCGCGCCGCCACGCGTTAAGCTTGATGGCAGTGATGCTGGGCGGGAACATGAGTTCGCGGTTATTCATTTCCGTGCGTGAGCGCAATGGGTTGGGATACTACGTGCATACTTCCGTTGAAGCGGCAACCGACGCGGGGTATTTGGTGACGCAAGCGGGCATTAAGCAGGGCAGCCTTCAAAAAGCCATTGGCCTGGTGTTGGCAGAATACAAAGATTTACGGGACAAGAAAGTTTCGCCGCAGGAGTTAAAAAAAGCCAAAGACTATATCCGCGGCACCATGGCACTTTCTTTGGATGCCACCGATGCCAAAGCCGGCTATTATGCCGGCCAGGAAGTGATGGGGAAGGAAGTGCTGACACCCGAACAAAGGCTGGCGATGATTGATAAAGTAACCGTTAGCGATATAAAGAAGGCAGCCGAAGATATTTTTAAAAACGAAAAACTGAACTTATCCGTTATCGGCCCGTTTGAGGCATCTGAAAAAGAGGCTTACGAAAAATTATTGGAACTGTAATATGGAAAACCGGCAAACACTTGGTATTTCCTGGAGCGCGATTGTAAAGGTTTTTCTCGCCCTGCTTATTTTTTACATCCTGTTCGCGGCCAGGGATATTTTGATCTGGTTTTTTTTCGCCTTGGTTATTTCGTTAATGCTGGAGCCGGCCATCAATACGTTGCGTTGGCTGAAGGTGCCTAAAATCCTTGCCGTAATCATGGTGTACTTATCCGTTTTCGGCGTATTCGGCTTGTTGATTTACCTTACCGCCCCGATTTTCATTTTTGAAATGAAGCAACTTTCTTTGCATATTCCGGAGTATTTTGAAAAATTAAATCCACTCTTAAAAGAACTTGGCATCGCCTTGGGTCAAAATTTTGATGAGTTCACGGCAAGCCTGGTTTCAAATTTGCAGGAAAGCTCGGAAAGCATCATCAGTGCGGCGTCGGTATTTTTCGGCGGGCTGGCCTCAACTGCGTTTATTTTCACGTTTGCCTTTTTCATTTCACTGGAAGACCGTGGCCCCGAACGGATGCTGGCATTACTGGCCCCAAAAAAATATGAAGGCTATGTCGTGGAGCTTTTCGAGCGCGCGCAGAGCAAAGTTTCCGGATGGTTCGGGGCGCGATTGGTTGCCTGTTTGCTGGTGGGCATAGCCTCTTTTGTTGTTTTTTTCTTGTTTGGCGTAAAATACGCTTTTATCTTAGCGGTAATTTCCGGAGCACTCAACTTTGTCCCTTATGTTGGCCCGACGGCCACTTTTATTTTGGCAGTGCTGTTCGTGGGTGTTTCCAACTCATGGCTTTTGGCAATTTACGTCTGCGTGGCGCTTTTGGTCATCCAGGAAATTGAGAATAAATTCTTAACGCCCATTTTAATGAAAAGATTCATGGATTTGCCTCCGGTGTTGGTTTTGCTATCATTATTGATAGGGCAAGCGGTTTTTGGATTTTTGGGCATGGTATTCGCCGTGCCCGTATTCGGCATTGCGTATGAGTTTGTAAAAGAATTTTTAGAGCGGAGGCGCCAGGAAGAAACAAGTTATTAAACCGATAATATGGCAATGCTGATGGCGGCGGCCAGCGACTGGCTGAATACTTTCCAGAATAGCGGGAAGTTTTTTTGTTTGGTCAGGTAATGTATGGGGCCACTATGGATCTGGTGGTGTTTTTTTAACAAGGCATTCGGGAAAAGATGGGTAATAACGGTCAAACCGTCAGGCAGAATAGCAACCAGGGCAAACAGGTACGTTGTCCATGCTATAGCGTGGACAGTGGTAGCGCCGGAAATGGAAAAAATAAGCGCCAGGCCAAGGGAAAAATCAAGCAGCACTTTTATGCCATCAGCCAGATACTCTTTTTTATTGCCGCTTTTTATTTTTTTAACAGACGCTTTAGTGGATTCAAGATACTCAATATGCGGGAATAAATCCAAAAAATAGTGGCTTGCCAGGGCTAAAAAAACACCCAGGTAGATATTTGGAGCCAGCGAAGCGATGGCCGCGCCAAAGAGCATATGGACGAGCAGTATCATTGAAGATTTATGATTTATGATTTATGATTCATGAATCAATTCTATCATGAAACAGGATAAATTTTATATTACCACCACGCTTCCGTATGTGAATGCCGATCCGCACATCGGTTTTGCCATGGAAATGATCCAGGCGGACGCCATTGCCCGCTGGCACGCAGGGCAGGGCGAAGAAGTTTTTTTCAATACCGGCACGGACGAGCACGGCATCAAAATTTTGCGAAAAGCCGGGGAGGCCGGCATGGAACCGAAAGCATACTGCGACATGTTCGCCGCTAAATTCGGGGATTTGAAAAAAGCGCTTAATTTAAGCTATACCAATTTCATCCGTACCACGGACGAACATCACGTAAAAGCCGCCCAGGAATTTTGGTTGCGTTGCCAGCAAAGCGGCGACATTTATAAAAAAAATTACCAGGTGAAATACTGCGTGGGCTGTGAGCTGGAAAAAACCGAATCCGAATTGGAAAATGGCAAGTGCGCCATCCACCCGAATTTGGAAATTGAAATTATTGACGAAGAAAATTATTTTTTCAAATATTCAAAGTATCAAGAGCCGTTGCTGGATTTTTACGCCAAACATCCGGATTTTGTTGTTCCTGCCACCCGCTTAAACGAAATTTCCGAGTTCACCAAAAAAGGCCTGGAAGATTTTTCCATTTCCCGTCTGAAAGAAAAAATGCCCTGGGGCGTGCCGGTGCCGGGCGATGGAAAGCATGTCATGTACGTTTGGTTTGACGCGCTGGTCAATTACATTTCAACGCTTGGCTGGCCGGAGGATGCAAAAAAGTTTGGCGAATTTTGGCCGGGCTTGCAGGTGGCGGGCAAGGATAATTTGCGCCAGCAGTCCAGCATGTGGCAGGCAATGCTGATGAGCGCGGGCTTGCCCAATTCCCGGCAAATTTTCATCCATGGCTTTGCCACGGTCAACGGGCAGAAAATATCAAAATCACTGGGAAACGTGGTAAACCCCATTGAGCTGGTTGAAAAATACGGCACGGATGCCGTGCGCTATTTTGTGCTGCGCGAAATGCACCCCACCGAAGACAGTGATTTTAGCATTGAAAAATTCGAGCAGCGGTATAATTCTGATTTGGCGGGAGGGATCGGGAATTTGGTTGCCAGAACACTCGCTATGGCGAGCAAGTTGAAAGTTGAAAGTTCCAAGGTAAAAGTAAAAAACCTGGATTTGCAAAAAGAAATCGAAAAGACGAAAAATGATTGCGGTAAATATTTGGAAGAGTTTAAATTCAACGAAGCGCTGAAAGCAATTTGGGAATTAATTTCAGCTTGTGATAAATATATCAATGAGGAAAAGCCTTGGGAGGGCAAAGAAAATGCCGCGCAGGTTGTTTGTGATATCCTTTTTTCGTTGGATGGGATTTCAGATCTGTTGCTTCCATTTTTGCCGGAAACTTCAGAAAAAATCAAAAAAGCGGTTGGAAATAAAGAATCAGCCATGCTGTTTCCCCGCCTTGTAGTGTCGGTGAAAAATTGACATAATCGGGTCATTTTGATATAGTATTGGCAGCACACCTTTTGGGTTCAGGCGGAACCCGTAACGCATTTTCAAGGAGACATGCCATGTTGGTATTGAGCCGGAAGGTTGGCGAGAAGATTTATATCGGCAAGGCGCCGAACCTCGTTGTCGTCGAGGTGTTGGAAATCAGGCGTGGCTATATGCGGATTGGCATTACCGCGCCACGCGATGTGAAGGTTGATCGAGAGGAAGTCTACGATCAAATCCAGCGCGAATTGGCAGCCGCACGGGGTAATCCGTCACCGCAGGCGCCCCAACCATGAGTGCGGCCTTCCAAAAAAACAAAGCGCAGAGAGACCATGTCTTCCTGCGCTTCTTTGTTTGGGATTTTTGGGATATTATAAATACCATAATGATAGATACCCATGCCCATTTGCAGTTTCCTGATTTCCAGGATGACCTGGAAGCGGTTTTGGCGCGCAACCGGCAAAAAAACATCACCTGCATTAACGTGGGAACTGATTTTGCTTCCAGCAAAGCCGCTGTTGAAATGGCGCAAATGCATGGCGGGCTTTGGGCGGCCATCGGCCTGCATCCTACAGATGTTGATGAAGACCTTGATGTGGAAAAATACCGCGCACTGGCCCAATCAAGAAAAGTGGTAGCAATCGGGGAAATCGGGTTGGATTATCTGCGTAGCCCCCTCAAAGAAAAGCAAAAGAGCATATTTCTAGAGCAGGCGGATTTGGCCAAAGAACTAGAATTGCCGCTCATTATCCACTGCCGCATGGCACATGAAGACATGCTGGCAATACTAAAGGAAAAAGGTGAAAGGGAAACGTTAAAGGGCGTAATCCATTGTTTTACCGGCACGCTAGAAGAAGCGCAAAAATATATTGATCTTGGCTTTTATTTAGGCATGAACGGGATTATGTTTAAGTTTAATCTTGATGAAGTGATAAAAAACGTTTCCTTGGAACATTTATTATTGGAAACTGATTGTCCCTACTTGACCCCGCCTGCCGCGCCAAGCAAAAGAAATGAGCCAATCTTTATGGAATATACCGCCCGGAAAATTGCGAATTTGAAAAATATCAGCGCGGAAGAGGTGGTCAAAAAAACCACGCAAAATGCTAGGAATTTATTTAAATTATGATAGTATGACGTATGCTTATGCAAAAATATAATCCACAAAAAATAGAAAAAAAGTGGCAGAAAACGTGGTTTGGTTCGGGCACTTTTGCCGCCAAGAATGGTTCCAAGAAGCCGAAATATTACCTCTTGGATGAATTCCCCTATCCTTCGGGAGATGGGCTTCATGTTGGCCATTGCCGGCCGTATATCGGTCTGGATGTGATTGCCCGCAAGCGCCGCTTGCAGGGTTTTAACGTGCTTTATCCCATGGGTTGGGACGCTTTCGGGCTGCCAACGGAAAACTACGCCATTAAAAAAGGGGTGCATCCGGCAATTGTAACCAAGAAAAATACTGACAATTTCCGAAATCAGATGAAAAGTTTGGGGCTTTCGTTTGATTGGAGCCGGGAAGTAAATACCACCGATCCGGCGTACTATAAATGGACGCAGTGGATTTTCATCAAATTATTTGAAGCGGGGCTGGCATATAAAGAAAAAATGGCCATTAATTGGTGCCCAAGCTGTAAAACCGGGCTGGCCAATGAAGAAGTGATTAACGGAAAATGTGAGCGCTGCGGCACGCCGGTTGAAAAGCGGGAAAAAGAGCAGTGGCTGATTAAAATCACCAAATATGCCGACCGGTTGGTTAATGATTTGGATACGGTGGATTACCCAAGCCGCGTCAAAGACCAGCAAAAAAATTGGATCGGGCGAAGCGAAGGAGCAGAGCTTGAATTTCGAATTTCTAATTCTGAATTTAGAATTAACGTATTTACAACGCGTCCAGATACGATTTTTGGTTGTACGTTTTTGGTGCTGGCGCCAGAACATGCATTTCTGGAAAATTCCAAATCACAAATCACAAATTACAAAGATGTTTCTGAATATATTGCATGGGCTAAGAATAAATCTGATTTAGAGCGGCAGGAAAATAAAGAAAAAACGGGTATTGAATTAAAAGGCATTAAAGCCGTTAATCCGGCAAACAAGGAAGAAATCCCTGTTTTTGTTGCTGATTACGTGATGATGGGCTATGGCACGGGCGCCATTATGGCGGTTCCGGCGGACGATGAACGGGACAAGGAATTTGCAGAAAAATTCCAACTGCCGTTTTTGGAGAATTACCAAAAAGCTGGTTTTGAAGATTTTGGAAAAAAAACCGTGCAGTACAAACTGCGCGATTGGATTTTTTCACGCCAACATTATTGGGGCGAGCCGATTCCGATGGTTATGTGCAAGGATTGCGGCTGGGTGCCGGTACCGGAAAAGGAGCTACCCGTTACGTTGCCCAAGGTAAAAAAATACCAGCCGACAGATACGGGGGAATCTCCGCTTTCTGCCATAGAAAAATGGGTCAACGTGAAATGCCCAAAATGTAAGGGCGCTGCAAAGCGTGAAACTGATACCATGCCAAATTGGGCGGGATCCAATTGGTACTACCTTGCTTATTTGACCGCAAATCAGCAAGGAAATTCGAAATTCGAAATTAGAAATTCGAAATTAACGGAGCAGTGGATGCCCGTGGATTGGTATAATGGCGGCATGGAGCATACTACGCTGCATTTATTGTATTCTCGGTTTATTTTTAAATTCTTGTGGGATATTGGCGCGGTTCCAAAAAGCATTGGAAATGAGCCATACAAAAAGCGCACCTCGCACGGCATTATTTTGGGCCCGGGCGCGGTTAAAATGTCAAAAAGCCGCGGCAATGTGATTAACCCCGATGATGTGATAAAACAGTTTGGCGCCGATACGCTGCGCGTGTATGAAATGTTCATGGGGCCGTTTGAACAGATGATCCCGTGGGATGAAAAAGGAATCATCGGGGCAAGACGATTTATTGAAAAGGTTTATAATCTTGTCCAAAAATCACAAATAACAAATAACAAATTACAAACAAATTCCAATTTGGTGAATTTGTTAAACAAGACGATTAAGAAAGTGGGGGAAGATATTGAGGAAATGAAATTCAACACGGCGGTAAGTGCCATGATGACATTTGTAAATGAATGGCATGCATCAGAAATAGGTTTGGATAAAAAAGATACCCAAAAGTTTCTGGCTATTTTATCCCCGTTTGCGCCGCATCTTGCCGCAGAGCTGTGTTTAATGTTGGGTTTTAAACAGAATCAGGTGTGGCCGGAATATGAAACCGTAAAAGAAGAAAGCGTGTTGATGATTATTTCTGTCAACGGAAAAGTGCGCGGAAAAATGGAAATGAAAAGCGGATTGGGCCAACAAGGTGTTGAAAAAATGGTAATGCAGGCAGAAAAAATAAAACCGTGGCTGGAGGGCAAGCAAATTAAGAAAATAGTTTTTGTGCCAAATAAACTGATTAATTTTGTTATTTAAAATGCCAATTAAAAAAGTGGTTATTTCAGCGGCGGGGCAGGGAACGCGTATGCAAGAGCTTTCAAAAGACAAATCAAAGCATTTGATAACGGTCAATAACAGGCCGTTTTTAGCGTATTTGTTGGATAATATTTTGCAGGCCGGGTACACGGACATTATGCTGGTAGTGGGGTTTCGCCAAGATTTGATTGCCGAATTTTTACAAACCTATCCGCTACCCGCCGGCGTGACCATTGGCATGGTCAACCAATTTGAAATGTTAGGCCCCAAGGAAAAAGAATATGGCACTGCCTGCCCACTTAAATGCGTAAAAGACTTTGTAGGCCGCGACCAATTTATTTCTTTGGTGGGGGATAATTTTTATTCGGCTGCTGACTTGGCTTCCATGAATATGGATGATAATTTTTGCTATGTTGGCGGGCTGAAGGCAGAGCATCCAGAGCGATTCGGTGTTTTAATAGAGGATGGGGAGTTGTTACAAGAAATTATTGAAAAGCCAAAAGAGTTTGTGGGGGATTTGATAAATACCAGTTTGTATAAATTCACTCCAGATGTGTTCGAAAAGTTGCCGTTAATACAAAAGTCACCGCGCGGGGAATATGAGATAACCGATGTATTGACGCTTTTGGCGAAAGATAAAAAAGTGAAAATTAAAAAATTAAAAGATAACTGGATGGATTTTGGTAAAGCAGAAGATATACAGAAATTCGAGAACGAATTTCTAAAATTACAAATTACAATACACAAATCACAAACAAATTCTAATGGGTGAAATTCCAAATAAAAAACCCTATGAACTAGAAGAAAGAACTGCTCAATTCGCTGAAAACTGCCGGGATTTCGTTAAAAAATTACCCAAGACTGTTCCTAACTTTGAATATGGCAAGCAGTTGATTCGTTCATCTGGTTCCCAGGCTGCAAATTATATTGAAGCCAATGAAGCTCTAGGAAAGAAAGATTTTTTAATGAGAGTGAAAATTTGTCGAAAAGAAACTAAAGAAAGTTGTCTCTGGCTAAGGTTGTGTGACACTAATAACATTCTGGAGTTGGAAAAGGAAAGAAAAACATTAATTGACGAAGCGCTTCAGTTAAGAAAAATATTTACATCAATTTTAGAAAAAAGCCAACCCAAGTTGTAGCTTGTGATTTATAGTTTGTAATTTGTAATTTTCGCATTCGGTATTATTTGTGATTTGTGTATTGTGATTTGTAATTTAGAATCATGGAAATCATAAAAACCTCCCCACAATCGCTTGCTAAAGCCAATACAATTCTTAAGAAGGGCGGCGTGATTATTTGTCCAACCGACACGGTATACGGGTTTTTGGCAGACGCCACCAATAAAAAAGCCGTAGAAAAAATTTATAAGATTAAAAAGCGGCCAAAAGGAAAGCCTTTGCCGGTTTTTGTTTCTGGCATAACCATGGCGCGCCAACTGGCGGTGGTTGATGCCCGTGCCGCAAAGCAGTTCAAAAAACATTGGCCGGGCGCCTACACGTTTGTTTTAAAAAGAAAAACCAGTAATTCTACAAATTCGACGGCCGTCGACTTTGTAGAATTACATGGGGTTGGTAAAGATACGATTGCCCTGAGGGTGCCTAAAAACACTTTTTTACAAAAATTACTTAAAAAAATGGGCAGGCCGCTGGTGCAAACCTCCGTTAATTTAGCCGGCCAGGAGCCCTTAAATTCTATAGCCGATATTGCTACCACTTTCGGTAAAAATCGCCTTATAGACCTCATGATTGACGGGGGAAGGGCAAAAAACGCCAAATCCTCTAAAATCCTGGATTTAATCACTAGGCACTTGACAATAATTAGGTAGGCATGCTATAATTAAAACATAGTTTCGCGCCTACCCGACGGGCTCAATCCGAACACTTCACTTTTTAAACTTTTTCTTAGCGCTCCGGCGCTTTTTTTGTTGTCTGAATCTTTTAA
>Ga0209541_10004851_pt1 | contig 23696 bp, 25 predicted proteins | sample RifCSPlowO2_01_FD_184027 | JGI IMG/M metagenome (GOLD analysis project Ga0209541, IMG submission 184027) | Groundwater microbial communities from Rifle, Colorado - Rifle CSP2_plank lowO2_0.1 (SPAdes) (version 2) | ecosystem: Environmental > Aquatic > Deep subsurface > Groundwater | place... | reverse complement strand
TTTCGTCCGACGACCACGGGAGACGATATGCAGATTTTTTCTTTGGATACCGAGCTCGTTAAAGCCCGACTCTTGGCATTCTTTAAGGCCGGACCTTTATGCTTACGGACTTCCTCAACAATTCTCAAAACACTTTCCAATATCTCCTCGTTGGAAAGTTTCCGTACTTCCCTGCCGCACGTGGGACAATGCGGATGTCCGATGCGCGCGTAGAGGACGCGCAGGTAGTCGTATATCTCGGTTATCGTCGCCACCGTCGAGCGAGGATTGTTGGAGCGGCTCTTTTGATCGATGGATATCGCCGGCGAGAGCCCTGATATCTCATCGACATCGGGCTTCTGCATTTGCCGCAAAAATTGCCGCGCGTACGCCGAAAGCGACTCGACGTACTTCCTCTGCCCTTCGGCGAATATCGTATCGAACGCAAGCGACGACTTCCCGCTCCCCGAAAGCCCCGTAAAAACGACCATCTTATTGCGCGGGACCTCCACGTTGATATTTTTCAAATTATGCGTCCGCGCGCCTTTTATGACGATTTTGCCTGCCCCGAGCGCAGTCGAGGGGTCGCTTTCGTGTTTTTTTGATTCTGACATATACACAAACCCGCCCTCGGTTTGCCCGAGGGGTAGGTATGGACGAGTATACTATTCTGCCGACAATCCGCCAAAGTCTGCCGTTCGGACCTCCTTGTATAGTTTATTCGCGACAAGGGCGGGTTTGCCGTCTTTTTCGACAACGTAGTATGCGAATCCGCGCATTTTTTTAACAGATTCGTAATCGGCATGCATCGGCATTGATGCCGAATCTCCTGCACCCTCAACCGGACTATCGTCTGCGGTGACAAACCATGTTTTGCCGGTGTTCACGGCAAGGTGCCCAACATTGGGTGGCATATAGACACTGTCGCCCGCTTTGACGGGAATTGCCTTGAAAAATTCCACCACGTCCGGCGCTTTCGGATCTGCGAGCTTTTGTTGGAGAATGATGCCTTCGCCTGCGAGCACCCAGTACGTTTCGTCGAGCGCGTCGACATGGTAATGCCCATAAGTTTTGATGTATTCACCACCCACGGTGCCGCTCTCCCAGATGGTGATATTCCGCTTGTCACTTCCGCCACGGATCATGTGGTAATGGACGGCCGGCCCCGCAGCGTCGGGCGCCATCAAGACTTCTTTCATTTTTTCGTGGGTGCGGGCTGCATAGGGTTCGAATGGCATGAGTCGATTTTATCGCATAAAATGAACTTATACTAGAGTATGAGCATCGATAAACCACCTGATGATCCTGAAAAAGAATACGATCGCCTAAAAGATCAGGCCATCAGCGAGATAGCTCGACATCCGTCTAGTTTGCCGCCCCATGAGCGCTTTGACATCGTTGAACATATTGCGCGAGCCGCAGCAGATGAAGGTCGCCTCGATGAAGACGTCGCTGCATGCTTTAAGCCCGCAAAAATGGAAGATTCTACTGCGCTCGCGCTTGCAAAATGCATCAAGCGGCAGCGCCGTCTTCACTAGGCTCAAAGCACGGCGGCTTCTTCCTCGAGCTCGATGCCGAATTGTTTACGGACCGCATTCTGTATCATCTTTGCAAGTGTGCGTACGTCTTCAGCGGTGGCATTGCCATCATTCTTGAGATAGTTCGGGTGCTGCTCGCTCGCCACCGCGCCGCCCACGCGGGCACCTTTAAGGCCGACTTTCTCGATGAGCCACCCGGCAGGCACGCGGCCCTCGCGCGACTTCACGCCTTTTTCCTTCTCGAACATGTTCCGGATATCTTTCGGCGCGACGGGATTCACGAAGTACGAGCCTGCGGCGCGTACGTTCTGAATGTGCCGCTTTTCGCGTTCCGCGATCGTCCGCTCAATGAGTTTCGCGCTCTCCGCCGGATCGGCCGGTTCGAGTTCGAGGAGAACGCGCGTGATGATCCATTCGGGATGACGCTTGAAAAAACTCTGCCGGTATGAGAACTCGCATGCCGCGTTCGTAAACTCGCGCGTCTTTCCCGTCTCCGTATCGAGAGCGCGCACCTTGACGACGAAATCTTTTATCTCCGGGCCGAACGCGCCCGCATTTCCCCGCACTGCGCCGCCAAGCGTGCCGGGGATACCCGCGAGCTTTTCCCATCCGCCGAGCCCTCTTTCGGATGCGTGATGTATCAGCTGGGCAAGATTACATCCCGCCTCCGCTTCGAGCGCGTTGCCCAAAAATGAAACGTCGTCGCTCTCGACGCACACGACGAGCGCATCGAGCCCTTCATCGGGCAAAAGTACATTACTGCCGCCCGCAAGCACGACGAAACGGGTCTTTCGCTCGCGCGCCCACGCGACAGCTTCCCGTATCTCGTCTTCCGTCCTCACCGTAGCGTAGTAGCGGGCCTTCCCGCCGATCTCGAAGGTGGTGTGCGAACCGAGCGGAACGTTTTCTTGTATCTTCATGTTTTTGCTTTTCCTTCCAGCACCCGTATTTCATCACGGATCAGAGCCGCTGTCTCGAAGTCGAGTCTGTCCGCCGCCTCGTGCATTTGCCTACGCTTTTCCCTCACGAGCTTCGCAGTGTCGCCGCCAAAAGCAGTGGAGTCTATCTTCGTAAGCTCGGAAACCGCCCTCTTCCGAGTGCGCTCGATGTCGCCGACGATGTCATGAATGCGTTTTTCGATGGTTTTCGGCGTTATTTTGTGTTTCTTGTTGTACGCTATCTGTATCTCGCGGCGGCGGTTCGTCTCACCTATCGCGCGCTCCATGGACCCGGTAACCGCGTCGGCATAGAGGAGCACGCGCCCGCGCACGTTGCGCGCGGCGCGCCCTATCGTCTGGATGAGCGATGTGTCGGAGCGCAGAAATCCTTCTTTGTCGGCATCGAGTATGCCGACCAGCTCCACCTCTGGAAGGTCGAGCCCCTCGCGGAGCAGGTTTACCCCAACGAGCACATCGAACACCCCTTTCCGAAAATCACGCAGTATCTCGATGCGTTCGATGGTCTTCACATCACTGTGCACATAGCGTGCCTTAATGTGCTTTTCCGCGAGATAGGCGGCGAGGTCCTCGGCCATTTTCTTCGTGAGCACCGTGACCATCGAGCGCCCGCCCCGCTTCGTCACCAGCTCGGCTTCCGCAATGAAATCTTTTACTTGCCCCTGATAATTGCCAGGGACCGAGGACGGTCCTTGGGCTCCCTTAAGGACCGTCCTCGGTACTCCGCCGACTATGGGCCGCACGATAATCTCCGGATCCACGAGTCCCGTCGGCCTGATGACCTGCTCAACCGGTTTTCCGCTTCGCGAAAGCTCGTACTGTCCCGGCGTCGCGCTCGTGTAGATCGTCTGTCCGACGCGCTTTTCAAACTCGTCGAATTTCAAAGGCCTGTTGTCCACCGCGCTCGGGAGGCGAAAACCATGCTCGACGAGCGTGTTTTTGCGCGAGCGATCACCCGTGTACATGCCGCCTATTTGCGGAACCGTCACATGCGACTCGTCGATGATGGTCAGGAAATCCTTGTCGCACGCTTTGAAGTAATCAAGAAGCGTGTAGGGCGGCTCGCCTGGCTGGCGCCTGTCGAAATGCCGCGAGTAGTTCTCGATACCGCTGCAAAATCCGAATTCGCGTATCATCGCGATATCCTGCCGCGTGCGCCGCTTCAGCCGCTCGGCTTCAAGTAGCTTTCCGGCGCCGTCCAAGGTTTTCAGGCGATCTTTCAGTTCCGCTTCAATATCGGCGAGAGCCGCGTCCTGGACATCCTTGGGGGTTACGTATTGCCGCGCGGGAAATATGAAAACGGCATCGTGCCGCGCATTTATCTCTCGCGTTGTCGCATCTATCTCCTCAACTCGCATGATTGTCCCACCTGTTACATCTATGCGATATATCATACGCTCGCTCGCAGGCATTATCTCTACCCGGCTTCCGAGAGCGCGGAAAGTGCCGGGCGAGAGATCGCCCGTCGTTCGCTCGAAATAAATGGAAGTCAGCCTGCGCGTCAGGGTCGCGCGCGTCATCGGCTCCCCCTTCGCGAGCTTGAGATTCACCTTTTCGTACTCGACGGGACTTCCGAGCCCGTAGATGCAAGAGACGGTCGCGACGACGACGACGTCTTGCCGAGTCAGGAGCGCCTGCGTTGCGGCGTGCCGCAATCGCTCGATGTCTTCGTTTATCTGCGCCTCTTTTTCGATGTAGGTATCTGTAATGGGAACGTATGCCTCGGGCTGGTAGAAGTCATAGTACGAAACGAAATAATGCACCGCGTTCTCCGGAAAGAATTCCCGGTATTCCGCCGCAAGCTGGGCCGCGAGCGTCTTATTATGCGCGATGACGAGTGTCGGCTTCTGCCATTTTTGAATGACGTTCGCAACCGTGAATGTCTTACCCGAACCAGTAACACCCAAAAGCGTCTGATCGCGCTTTCCTTCAGCCAAGCCTTCCGCCAACTGGCGGATCGCCACCGGCTGATCACCAGCAGGTTTATATTCCGACTTGAGCTTGAATTTGTCCATCGCGCCACTGTATCAAAACAATAGGAGACGCCGTGCCTCACTTCAATATCAAAACACAGATATTGCGCTTGCCGCGCTTGAGGAGCGCGAGGCCGTTGTAAAAATCATCAGACCCGAGCGTTTCGCTCGGGTCGGTGATAGGGTCGCCGTTCAAGAGAACGGACTCGTCCGCAAGGAATTGGCGCGCCTCCCTTTTGGAGCTGGCAAGCCTTGCAACTACCAGCGCGTCAACGATACCTGTTCCTGTTTGAATTTCCCGTGAAGGCGCGCCGGCCTTCAGCATCTGGAGCGCATCGGCGTCGAGCCCTTCGAGCGTGCCCTCGCCAAAAAGTACCTGCGAGACCTGCTCGGCCTTCGCGGCCTCTTCCGCGCCGTGGACGAGCGTCGTTGCCTCGCGCGCGAGGAGCTGTTGGCCGTGGCGCTCCTTTGGATCGCGCTTGTGCAGTTCGAGCGCCGCTCCTATCTCCGTTTTGGAGAGCATCGTCATCTTCAGGAGATATTCTCCGAGACTCTCGTCCTCCGCGTTGAGCCAGAATTGGTAGAACGCGAACGGCGAGGTCTTCGCCGGATCGAGCCATATCGCGCCGCTCTCGCTCTTGCCGAACTTTTTTCCCGCCTTGTCGGTAAGGAGAGGCCACGTGAACGCGTGGACGGTATTGCCCGTCTTGCGGCGGATGAAATCCACGCCGGAGACGATGTTGCCCCACTGGTCGGAGCCGCCGATCTGCAGATCGCACCCGTATTCCCGATGCAAATGCAGGTAGTCGTACGCCTGCAGAAGCGCGTACGAGAATTCCGTGTACGATATCCCATGCTCCGGGTCTTTGACCCTGTCTTTGATGAAATCGCGCTGGAGCAGGACATTCACCGTGAAGTGCTTGCCGACCTCGCGCAGGAATTCGATCATGTTCAGTTGCGAGAGCCAGTCGGCGTTGTTGAGGAGCGTAAAGTCCGCACCGGCAAAAAGTGTGGATGCTTGAGTGGCGATGGCCTCGGCGTTACGCGCGACAGTCTCGGCGTCGAGAAGAACGCGCTCCGCCGTTTTGCCGCCCGGATCGCCTATCATGCCCGTCCCGCCGCCGACGACGAGGATGACCTTGTGCCCGTCTTCGAGAAACCGCCGCAGGACGAGAAAACCCATCAATTGCCCGACTTGGAGCGAATCAGCCGAAGGGTCTAGCCCCAGGTAGAGAGTCCTTTTCGCTCCGTCCGTGATTTCTTCAAGTCTCTCGGAGGAGTGCTGGTATACGTAGCCACGCTCCTTGAGTATGTCCGAAAGCTTCGCCATATTGCCGAAACTATATCATGAAGCTTTGTCTCGATTTCTTTCGCGCCGCTGGACATCCTCTTCATCGATCCCAAAATGATGCGCATATTCGTGCCATATCGTCTCCGCAACGACTTGTACCACATCCATGCCGTCCTCTGCGGCCGCCTGCTCGATCGGCCCTTGATACAATGTGATAGTGTCGGGCATGGTAGCCCCGACACCGTATTGCTCGCCACGCTCGGAAAGCGGTATCCCTTTGTAGAGCCCGAGAAGCGTCTCGTCGTCACCGAGCCCCTCCGCCCTGCGGTCTTCTTGCGAAGGCTCATCCTCGACGAGCAATGCAACATTCTTTATCTTTTCCCGCACCCACTGCGGCAGACGCTCAAACCCTTCGGCAACCAATTTTTCAAATTCAGTTCTTTTCATCGTCGTTGAGCAGTTCCGCAAACCGTTTTCGCACCTTCTCGATTTTCGGTTCGATGATGAGCTGGCAGTAAGGCGCGCTCTTATTTTTCGCAAAGTAATCCTTGTGATACTCCTCGGCAGGATAGAACGTGCCGAGCGGCGCAATGTGCGTGACGACGCGCGAGCCGTCCTTCAAACTCGACTGAACTTCCGCAATGAATTTTTCCGCAACCTTCCTCTGATCTTGGCCGTCGCATAAAACGATAGAACGATATTGCGTTCCAACGTCATTCCCCTGCCTATTCGGCGTCGTCGGATCGTGCGAGCCGAAAAAGACGGTCAGCAAGTCCTCATACGAAATGACCGCCGGATCGTAGGTGATACGGATGACCTCGGCGTGCCCCGTATCCCCCGCGCTTACCTGCTCGTACGAAGGACGGTCCTTCGTCCCGCCTGCGTAGCCCGGCTCGACGTTCGAAACTCCCTTGAGCATCCGGAATACCGCCTCCGTGCACCAAAAGCACCCGCCGCCGAACACGGCTGTTCTCGTCATGATCGGGGGCGTAAAATGGGGAACAGCTGGGCTTCGTGAATAGGCTTGTTCTCGAGGAAGGCAAAGAGACGCTCGGAGACTCCGAAGCCGAAGGCGGGCGGCATGCCGTATTCCATCGCGCGGATGTAATCGAGATCGAGCCGCTGTGCCTCCTCGTCGCCGTCATCGCGCAACTTTTGCTGTTCTTCGAAACGCGCGCGCTGGTCAAGCGGGTCATTAAGCTCGCTATACCCTTTCCCGACTTCCGAACCCGCGATGATGACCTGAATGCGCTCCACCGTTTTTCCGCCGCTCGCGCGCTTCGCGAGCGGCTCCAGATAGACGGGCACGCCCGTGAGAAACGCCGGCCCGGATAGGCTTTTCCGCACTTGCTTCCAAAGGTGATCGACCGCACGTTCTTTGTTGGGAATATCGGCCCCGCCCGCGCGCGATGCCGCATGAAGAAGCTCGTCCTCGCTCGCGCCGATAGCATCGACATTGAACTTCTGCCCAATGAACTCCGCAAAATCAAGCACCGGCCATTCTTCCGCAAAATCGACCGTATGCTCGCCTATTTCAAAGGTGTATTTGCCATAGACCTCCTTCGCGATGTGCCGATACAATTCCTGCACGAATCCCATCCCCTTCCGCATATCGCTGTAGGCCTCGTAGCTTTCGAGCTGGGTGTAATCCTGCAGATGCTCGCGCGACTGCCCCTCGTTCCTGAATATGCGCCCGATCTCGAATACTTTCGGGAATCCGGCGATGAGAAGGCGCTTCTGCCACAGCTCCCCAGCCGAAATGCGCAGGTAGACTTCTATGTCGAGGGCGTTGTGATGCGTGACGAAGGGCCGCGCGTCGGCGCCGCCCGGCGTCGTCTCCAAGACCGGCGTTTCGACTTCGAGAAAGCCGCGCGCGGCGTAAAAGCCGCGCGCGGCCTGCCAAAAACGTGCGCGGCGTTCGATCATCGCTCGAAGATCGGGGTTCATCAGGACGTCGAGCTCGCGCTCGCGCAGGCGGGTCTCTTCGTCTTTGATTCCGAAGTGCTCCGCCGGAATTGGCAGGAGCGACTTCGAGAGCATCTTCCAGCGCGAGACTTTCAAAGACTGCTCGCCGCGTTTCGTCTTGTATGCGGCGCCGGAGACCTCGATGAAATCTCCCGCGTCGACAGAGTCGGAAAAGAGCTTGAACAACTCTGCATCGAGTTCCGATCCCTGGAGAACGATCTGCACTCGCCCGGCGCCGTCGAATATGTCGGCGAACACTATGCCCCCTTGCCCGCGCAGGGACATGATGCGCCCAGCCGCAGTTTCGCTCTTTCCGCTCTTCTCTAATTCATCGAAACGAGCCAGAAAATCCGCGACAGTGATGGTGCGCGAAACTTCGGCTGGGTACGCTTCCATGCCGGCCTCCTTCAAAATCTGCAGTTTTTTTATCCGCTCCGCCCGTATATCGCGCTCGCCCATCGCCGGATAATACCATTAATTTCACATCGCGGCTGTGCAATTCGCGTAGGTGACAGAGCCGTTTTCTTCGACGAGTATGGCGTTTTCGATGTTCTTAAACGCGAAACTCCCGTCGGGATTCGCATACCGCACCTCTCCGCTCGCGGCGACCGTTTGCGGAAGAATGATCTGCCGCCCGTCGGAGAGCGCCAGATTCACGGTCCCTTCGAAAAATTCCGCCTTGAGCGCCCGGCCGCCCTCGCACTCGAAAAGCCTTCCGCTCCGGCCGGAGAGAGGCGCCTGGAGAGTCGCGCTTTCGGTGGTTGTGCCGTTCGCGCCGAAGAAATCAGGGACAGTGATCGTAATCCCCGGACCATAGAGGAGGTACGCGATGAAAATAAGAAGGGCCGCAAAACAGCCGATGTAGAAGATGCCCACGGTGCCGTTCCAGAAATCCTGTTTCTTCATCCCGCTCTTTCTATACCACTAAAGCCTTGCAAGCAACATGAAGGATGTGAAAAAACGGGATTCAATCCGGCGAATGCGGAAGGAACGTTACGACCGCCGCCATGAGCGCAATGCCCGCCGCAAAGAAGAGCGCGTGTTTCGCCAGGTGCCGGCGCTCCGACCTCCATATCGAATGCGGAATGAGGTCGTGGAATACCACGACAAGGTACGACCCGACGGAAAGTCCGAGGAGGGGGACTTCGAGCGCTTCGAACCGCTCCAGCAGGAAATACGCGCCGAACGCGCCGATGAGGATGGTGCCCGACGCGATGAGATTCCAGACGAGCGCCGCGCGCACCGAAAGGCCCGCCTCCCGGAGAACGAAAAATTCGGAGATCTCCTGCAGGAACTCATGCACCATGATGCTCAATGTGCTCGCGACCCCGAGAAGCGGAGAGGAGGCGAACGAAACGACGATAACGACGCCGTCACCGATATTATGGATGCCGTCGCTCACGAGCACGCGATTGGCGTCGATCTTCGAATGGGGAGGCTCGTCCGTGTCGTGGTGATGGTGGAATTGCGGGATGTATCGGAACGCTACGAGGATGACGACCGCCCCGATAGCGATCCACGGCAAACCCCTCGACAGCGAGCCAGCGTGCTCGATAATCTCCCGTGAGAGATTCCATGCGATGACTAGCATGACTCCCGCCGCGAAGCTCACGAGAAAGTGCAAATGGCGTTCTATAAGAGGGCCCGCCTGCCGCCACGTAAGGAGTTTTCCGGAGAGCGACACTAGCATCACCAGCGCGGAAGCGAGAAGGACTTGCGTCATGTGCGTCATAGAGTGCGGGCGCTGTCGCGTTATAATACCATCAATGATCCGCAAAAAGATACATAACGTCCGCTTCGCCTGGAGAGGGATCGTGATCGCGTGGCGGGAAGAGTTCAGCTTCAGGGTCCAGATACTCGCCGCCGTTCTCACGTTCCTGCTCGGATGGTTTTTCGGCATCTCCGCCCTGGAATGGCTCATCATCGTGCTCGTGATCGGCATCGTGCTCTCCGCCGAGGCCTTCAATACGGCGCTCGAAGAGCTGTGCGACAAATACAAGACGGATCCCGATCCGCACATCGCGAAGATAAAGGACCTCGCCGCTGGGGCAGTACTCATTGTCTCGATCATGGCGTTAATCGTCGGCGCGATTATCTTTATTCCCTACCTTTTGTCATGAGCGGACTGGATAATGCTACTTTGCATGCACTTTACACGATTCGTGATCCTCTTCTGACGCAGATTTTTTTAATTATTACCGCTCTCGGCGAAGCAAGTTTTACTGCAGGAGTCACAATATTTCTCGCGATATATCTTTTTACAAGGAAACGTGTCGCAGAAACTGTTGGGCTTCTGGTATCAGCGGGTGGCGCAGGGGCTGTTATTTATGGCCTGAAGGAAATCGTGGGGCGGGCACGACCTGATGTTATTTACAATGTCGTCGAAGAAACTACGTCATCGTTTCCGAGTTGGCACGCTGGGCTTGCGGTGGCCCTGTATGGGTACTGCATTTATTTGCTGTGGGCCTTAGTCCGCGCGCATCGGTGGGCACGCGCGGCGATAAGGCTCTTACACGTACTTATTCTTGCAATAACGTTTAGCCGCCTGTACTTGGGCATGCACTATGTGAGCGACGTTCTCGTTGGCGCGTTTATCGGTGGGGTCTTCCTGGCCTTAGGTATATTCCTTTCGCAGCGACTCAGTCGCCATTCAGTATCGTCTTCAAAAGCGCCATGCGGACGATGAGGCCATAGCCGACTTGCCTGAAGTAGACGGCATGCGGAGAATCATCCACGTCCTCCGCGATCTCCCCTACACGAGGCAGGGGATGAATGATGATGGCGCCCTCTTTCATCGCGTCGGCCGTCTCGCGCGTGATGATGTAGCGGCCCTTCAGCTTCTCGTATTCCGCGTCATTCTTTATCCACTCCTTCGCGATGCGCGTCTGGTAGAGAACGTCGGCATCGCGGAACACAGCCTGCATGTCTTCCGTCTCCACATATTGAACCCCGTGTTCCCGCAGGTGGGACTTCACGTCGTCTTCCATGCGCAACTCCGGTGCGGAGACGAAGGTGATGCGGATGTCCTTGTACTTGCTCAAAAGGTACGCGAGCGAGCGCGGCGAGCGGTAGTAGCGCAAATTGCCGACGAATGCGATATGGATGCCGTCTTCCCTGCCGAGTTCGCGCTGGATCGTGTAGAGGTCGAGAAGCGCCTGCGTGGGATGCTGGCCGAGGTTGCCGTCTCCCGCGTTGATGACGGGTATCTTCGACACGGCGGCGGCGCGAGTGGCAGAGCCGGTTTCCCCGTGCCGAAGAACGATGATGTCGGCGTAGTGGTTGATGACGCGGATAGAATCCTCGAGCGTCTCGCCCTTCGCCTGAGAGGAGGAATCCCCGCTCTCCATCGTTATCACGTCGCCGCCCAGGCGGAGCATGGCGGATTCAAAGGAGAGGCGCGTGCGGGTGGAAGGTTCGTAGAAAAGCGCGGCGAGTATTTTTCCGTCGAGGGTGCGCTCGCGCTTCCCTTCGAGGCTCGTCGCGAGCTCGAAAAGCTTCTTCAAGGATTCCCTATCGAACTGCTGTGTCTCTATGAGGTGTTGCATTGGCATTGAGCGACAGTATACAGCGAACAGTGAACAGTGAACAGTGAACAGCGCGTATGATCAAATCCGCTTGAGCAATGCGAAATGGTGCTCCAACGCTGCGTTCTGCACCACCCAGTGGTACAGCGCGGGGGAAAGGAGTATCGTGAAGACGGTCGTGCCGAGCACGTGCATGAGGGTGAAGGGGATCTGGCCGACTAGGGCGGCGGCGAGCGGCTGGGCGTTGAATACCGGGCCGATCAGCATCGTTGCGGCGTCGTAGAGGATCGTGCCGGGGATGCCGAAGACGAGGAAGTTCTTCACGCTCGCCTCGCGATTCCTGAAAAAATAGTGCGCGCCGACGCCGAGGAGCCCGTAGCAGATCGCGGTAACCCACGTCCAACTCCCCCATCCGCTCGTGATGGCGTCGTAGAGAACGATGCCGAGGAACCCGAACAGGAAACTGCCGACCGGCCCGTAGCGTTTCGAGAAAGGCATGACGACGCTAAGCATCGGCTCGAAATTCGGCGGGCGGAACGGGATGAGGCGGAAAAGAAAGACGGCTGTCCAGCCGATGAGGAATTTAAGCGAGCCTGCCGTTGAAGATTCCATGGGAGATAGAGTATATCATCGAAGCATGGAGAGGCTGGGGATTATTACTTGCGCAGAATACCTCGCGGCTCTGCCGCGAGGATGAATGCGCAAGAGCGGAGGGGGTCGGGGAACCGCGGTCGGTTCCCCGTGGAGGAGAGCCGCGAGCGATAGCGAGCGTTGAGAACCGGTTCTCAAAAGTAAAATGCCGCGAGCTTGTTGCGCGGTATTTTACTCGGCCTGTATGAATATATGTGCAGCTGATGAAATATTCATACATCAAATCCGGCGCAAAAGACGCGACCCCGCCATCAGGCGGGGCCGCGCATACGATGTTGGAGGTCGTATCTCCGTCACGGGATGTTTAGAGTCCGAATCGGAGTTTCAACTGCGCGATGAGCGCTTCGAGGCGCGCGATGAACCGAGCGACGCCCTCGGCGCGTATTCCATCACCATCGTCATCGTCCTCCACGACGACTTTCGCCGCCGCGAACACCTGCGTGCTCGCGTTGAGCGTACCGGAGACTTTCACTTCGCTTCCGGTCGCGAGGTTCGCGAGCGCGAGCGTGTTCCCCTCGTCGTTCTTGATGGACGTCGTGCCCGATACCGATACCGTCGTCGTGCCGTTCCTGCCGACTATCACCAAGGTGCCGGCAGTCGTCGAGACGCTCTCTACGGTTCCCTTGATGCTCACCTGCCCCGCTGTCTTCGGGGATTTCGGATGCGCCGTTTTGTTTTCAACATTCGTCGCCTTCACGGTAACCGTTGAGGTCGTGTCTGAGACGGCGACTCCGCGGAAGTTTACCGTATCGCCCACGGCGATATCGGCTATCGAACCCCGGCCAGAACCCTTGATCTCGAACTTAGTCGAGGAGTCCGTCTGCACGTTGAACGTGAAAGGCGGCGTATTGCTCGTGGCGGTAAAACCGCTCGTCGAGGTGGCCGTTACTGTCGCGCCCCGGACGCGCACGTCGTTGTCGTCCTCTATGCGAACTCGGAAATCCGGCGCGCGCAGGTCGAATTTTCCGAAGAGATTAAAGAAGCCGTTGCCCGGGCCGCGATTCTCGCGGCCTCGATCGCGGTTCTCCCCTTCATCGGCATGCGTGATGGTTGCAAGCCCGATGCCGAGCGCGACGACCGCCGCGAGAAGGTATGCGGTGCTCTTGAATGACAGTTCCTTGCGTTTGTTCATAGTAGTTTGATTGATGTTTTTAATGGCTGGTAATACTCATGTATCTATCTTTTCGACCTTATGGAGCCACGCGAAACTCGCGTTCCGCATGAGCTTACAGATAAAGACGGCTCTTGTGCCGCTTTCTTTCACGTTTAGCAACGCCTGCGCCCGGCTTATCCGGCACTCAAGGAAGCCGCCGAGCGGCGGGAGACAATCGTACACCAGTCGCCATGGAGCCGCAATGAATAATCTAACGACATCGTAAGTCATTGTAACGACTTACGATGTCGTTATGGCGCCTATCCCAAATGCGCGTGGTCGTTCCAGATCCAAAGCGTCCACGGCGTAGCTTCTCCCCACGCTTGTTTTACTGCCGGGGCTCCGTATCGAAGTACCGTGATGCCGGTATTTTCCATCACCAAAGAACGCGCGAGAGGCTCGAAGTTCTTGCCGTCCAGATTGTTGCCATATAGAGCGCGCGCGACGATGTAGCGCATATAAAAACCGTGCGTAACTACCAGGAGGTGTTCTTCGGAGCGCGCTTTCAGAAAATCGAGCGCTTGGCCTGCCCTCTCTTTCAGGTCCGCGAAGTTCTCGCCGTCCAGCACCCGTGGTCCCTTGTCCATCAAGCTTTGCCACCACAATTCGTTGATGCGTTCTGCCTCGGGGTCCCCGAACGGCTTGCCGTTGAGCTCGGTCGGCTTGCGTCGCTCTCGGAAAAGTTCCGAGAATTCGACCGGATGGCCGGTCTTCTCGGCGATTATCTCCGCCGTCTCTTTGGCGCGCGTCTGATTACTCGAAATGATGCCCTCGATCGGAAGCTTCTCGCAACGTTCGGCAACGAATCTCGCTTGTTTTCTTCCACTGTCCGTCAGCGTTACGTCGACTGCCTGATAGACTGGCGCGATATTGCCTGTACTTTCTCCATGGCGTACGAAATAGACTGTTTTCATAATTTTTCTTACTCGCCATATAACGACATCGTAAGTCGTTAGTGTTAGAGAACGAACTTGCCGTCTTTGTAGATGACTTTTGTGGAGCCGTTCTTTAGGTGCGCCGTTACGGTGCGGCGGGTCGTGGAGATGACGTCGGTGTGTACCGAGGAGTCGTTGAAGCCGAGGCGCTTCGCCTCTTTGTCGGTGAGCTTAGAAACGTCGCCCGCGTAGGTGTCGCGATAGCTCATCCCAAGCGCGATGTGCGAATTGCCGTAGGGACCGCCGATGTTTTCGTCGAATAGGGTTTCCGCCATGAATTTGGTGATGCGAGAGTGCCGCTTGTCGGTGAGCGAGTACTCGCCTATCTTGTCGGCTCCCTTCGTCGCGATCATTTCTTTGAGAAGCTTCTCATTCGTCTTCGCTTTCGATCTGACGACGCGGCCATTTTTAAACCACAGCTCGATGCCGGTTATCTTGTTGCTGTAGCGATAGAGCGGCTGATTGACGCGTATCCAGCCGTTCGTCCCCCGCCAATCGGGCGAAGTGAATATTTCGAACGATGGGATGTTCCTACCGCTTCCCGCGTGCCACGCCCGCTTTTCCCCCAGCGTGTACCAAATGTCCATGTCAGGACCTTTTGCGTGAAGCCTATCAATCTTTGGCGAAAGTTTGTTGAGGCGGCTACGGTATTTTTCAATGTCGCGATAGACCGATTTCCACTTTGCAATAGGATTTTTCTCGTCGAGAAAACACGCCTTGATAATCTGGTTCCAATACGCTTTTTCGGAGAGTCCCGCTTCTTTTGCCATCGCAGGCGTGCCATATAGCCCGATGGTCCACGTAAACTTTCCTTTCCACTCCTTTCTGTTGACCAAATCCTTATAGGGTTTGAGTGCGACTCCGCGTTGCATTATTTTCTTGGCATCGACACCCTTCAGCGCATGCGGGTCAGCTTCTGCATGAATATATATCGAATGGTCTATTTGCTCTGCGAGTCCTCGCAGATAGTTCTCCGGAAAGAAGCTGATCTGGTGGGGTTGCGCATGTTCGTAAAAGTAGCGCGAAACACTGATGTTGCGCCGCTTATCGCCCTTCTCATCGTCCGGCCCGTAGTTCGAGATAACGTGCCCGCCCGCATCTACGATCGCATTGCACACCGCGATGTAGAGCGGCTTCGCGCTCTCCGATGCGGAAACCCGCACCACCTCTCCTTTTTTAATTCCCTTCCCGCCCCCGAGCGCGAAATTCACGAGCACGTCGGCGTATTTCTTGAGTATCGTGTCGCTTGGAACGTATGCCATTGGGCAAAGATACAGGCTTCACCCCGCGATGTCTAGTATTTTATTCTACTTCGCCGAATACCCCGCAGCTTGCTACGGGGATGAAGGCGTGAGTAGAACCCTTCGTAGCTTTAGCGAAGTAGGGTTGGCGGCTACGAAGAATTCCGCAGATACCTCGCAGCTTGCTGCGAGGAGCTTCATTTCTTTCGCGCGTTCTTTGATATCTATCGGATACACGCCGGTGAAGCAGAGCGTTAATCAGCTTCTCCTTCGTGAGGTATTCTCCGCAGATTCTGTATGCGGGCTCCATGGATGACGCGAGCGATTTCTACGATACCTCGCTCGTCATCAATCCGACAGAATATCGCGTAGGGATATCGCCCGATCGGCAGACGGCGTACGTTTGGCTCGTCGGTTGCCACCGACGCATACGGAAACATACCCAGCCTCGCCGAGTGCGCTCTGATCTGATTCTCGACGTTCTGCGCGCCTTTCACACTCTCCTCGGCGAGGCGATCGTATATAGTGCTGATGTCTTGCTTGGCTTTTTCCGCGAATACAACTTTCATTTGCGATGACGAGCCCAAAATGCAGCCATTTCTTCGTCGCTCACGACGCGGCCAGCATCAAGGTCTGATAGCCCTTCCCGTACGAGTCGGCGCTCGTCGTCTGTCAATTTATAGATTTCGTCGCCAGCTTCAGCGATATTCTCCAGAACTTCAGCGGCATACTCCTGCCGTTGCTTCGAGAGTTTCTTGACCTTTTTGATGGCCCGTTCGAGCACCTTGATCATGGCTCACATGGTACCACGGATACCTTCAGTTCAATAGCGAATCTCCTTCGAACATTCGCGGATATCTATCGGATACACGCCGGTGAAGCAGGAGGTGGAAAATTGGTCTTCTGGAATGCCAGTTGCTGCGATCATGCCCTCGTAGGAAAGGTACCGAAGTGAGGTCGCGCCGAGGAATTTTTGGATTTCCTCTACGGATTTCGTCGCGGCGATGAGTGCGCTCTGTTTGGGCGTGTCGATGCCATAGAAGTCGGGGAATTTAACGGGCGGCGAGGAGACGAGAAAGTGCACTTCTTTTGCCCCTGCCTCGAAAAGCATAGCAACGATCTGCCTCGATGTAGTCCCTCGAACGATAGAGTCGTCTATTACGATGACGCGTTTTCCTTCGATTATTTGTTTAATCGGACTAAGCTTTGCCTTTACGCCCTGTTCCCGGATGTGCTGTTCGGGCTGGATGAACGTGCGGTGGATGTAGCGGTTCTTCGTAAGACCCATCTCCATCGGAATGCCTGTCGCTTGAGAAAAGCCTATCGCGGCAGGTATCGCCGTTTCGGGAACGGGAATGACCACATCCGCCTCTATCGTATTTTCTTTTGCGAGCTGTATGCCGCAATTCCTTCGCACGTCGTACACCGATTTTCCGAGAAGACGACTATCGGGCCGGGCGAAGTAGACGAACTCGAATATATCGAGCTTCGGATTCGCCGCCGCGACTTGTTCGCTACGCAATCCTTTCTCATCCACGATGACCATTTCGCCCGGCTCCACGTCCCGGAGGTACGAGGCGCCGATCGGCGCGAAGGCGCATGTCTCGGAGGCAAACACGTAGCCGCCATTCAACTGCGCGATGGAGAGCGGGCGGATGCCGCACGCATCGCGGATGGCGATGAGCGTGTCTTTCGACATGATGAGAATGGAAAAAGCGCCGGTGAGAAGCGGGTACGCGCGCCTGACGGACTCCTTCAGATCATGCCCTTCGCGCATGAATGCGGCGATCGCCTCGACGATCATGCGGGAATCGGAAAATTCCGGCGTTCCGATGCCCTTTTCGCGGAGAAACTCCGAGAGGAGCGTCGTGGAAGGAAGGTTGCCGTTGTGCACGAGGGCGATTGCGTCGTCGTCGGCGCCCGAACACAGCGATATCGAATCGAGAAGGCTTGGGCTCGTGTCTCCGTAATCCACCTTCTGAAGCTTGCTGTTTCCGGCCCCGAGCATCGGCTGTGCATGCTTCACTTTCGACCCGCCGGTCGTCGAATAACGATTATGGGCGACCGCGACGTGGCCCTTGAGACTTTCTATGAGTTCTTCCGTGAAGACTTGCGAGACGAGGCCCATCCCTTTGTGGAGACAGATAGCCTCGCCGTTCCCTGTCGCTATTCCCGCGCTTTCCTGGCCACGATGCTGGAGGGCGTAGAGGCCGAAGAAGGAGAGTCTCGCGACGTCGAGGCTTTGCCCAAAGACCCCGAAGACCGCGCATTTTTCTCCGACCTGCCCCGCACTAAAATCAAATTCCGTCATACTTGGCACATGCGATGCGCGGAGATAAACCCAAAATGCACCTCAAAAATGAGGTGCTGAGATTTTAGTGCTGGGGAGTTTTTCATATCGCATGATACTCCTTTTTCTACTTCATTTCAATCTTCCACGTTTCTATCGCGGGTTCTTCATAGGGATGCGCCTTGCGGATGGCGGCGACGACCTCGTCGAGGCAATGCGTCTCGCAGACGAACTCGATACGCTCCTCTTCGACTTCTTCAAGCTTCCCTGCCTTGCCTATCGCCGGTTTCGCCTTTTCCGACGGAAGAAACCTGCCAGTACCGCGCGACGAGAAATTGCAATGACTGTATGCGCCGATCTTGCCTCCGCCAGCATTCCCTATCGCCTGCCGGAGCTTCTCGGCATCCGCGACGGGAACGAACACGACGACTTTATACATGCGGGAAGTATAACGCTTATGGTGCGGACTTCGTAAGTCCTAGGACTTACGAAGTCCTAACATTCGTATCGTGTCACTGCTTGAGTCGTTTGCGCAGGATATCGAGCCCGAGATTCCCCGGCGCGCCGAGGCTTTTTTTCGACGCGATGTTTTTCTTGAGATCCGCGCCGCCTGCATCCACCGAAGCGGCTTTTTTATAGGCGTCGCGAAAGGCGATCCCTTCTTTCACGACCATCTCGTTGGCGATATCGGCCGTGAAGATGCCGCTGTCGATCTTCTCCGAGATGCTCGCGGGCTTGGGCGCAAGCCCGGCTAGAACGAGACCCGCGACTTCGAGGCTGTCGGCGACGATCTGCGTGCTCTCCAAGAGCGGCTTCTTTGTGAGCTGGCCGTCGCGGTGATAGCCCGAAACGAGATTGTTCGCGATGCCTTTTACCATGAGCTGGTTGCCGACGACCACGGAGACATTTCCGCGCATGAGTTCGAGCGCGTCGAGGTTGCGCTTGTGCGGCATGACGCTCGAACCGGTGGTGAGTGATTCGTCCGCCGCGAAAAAATCGAATTCACGGGACGTGAATAGAAGCATATCGCCGGCGAATTTTCCCAGTGTGAGCATCACCTGCGCAAGCGCCTCGAGGTACACGCTCTCGAACTTTCCGCGCGAGTTCTGCACGTACAGAGTATTGATCTGTACGCCCGAAAAACCGAGTGTTTTAGCCGTAAATTCCCTATCGTTCGGGATCGAGCTCCCGAAACCCGCCACCGCGCCGAGCGGGCTCTTGTCGAGCTGTACCTCGGCGGCTTTCAACCTATCCGCGTCGTCGAGCAAGCTCTCCGCGTATGCGGCAAAATAGTGCCCCACGGTCGAGAGCATCGCCTGCCGGGTGTGCGAGTAGCCCGGCATCGGGACGTGTTCGTACTTTTCCGCGCAGTTCAGGAATTTCTCCGCAAGTCCCGCGGCGGCGGCGCGCAACTCTCTGAGATGCTGTTTCATGTAGAGGCGCACCGCGGTTGCGACCTGGTCGTTGCGGCTACGGCCCGCGTGGATCTTTTTGCCCGCTTCGCCAACGTTCTCGACGAGATAATTCTCGATAACCGTGTGGCAATCCTCGTCTTCCGGAGTTATCGCGACCCTCCCCGCCTCCAGATCCGCTTCGAGCGAATCAAGGCCCGCGAGCAGTTTCTTCAATTCGTCCTTCGAGAGAATGCCGGACTTTTCAAGACCCTTCGCGTGCGCGCGGCTCCCCGCTATGTCGAAGGGCATCAGCACCATGTCGAACAGATAATCCGTCCCCGCCGTATATTTCTCGACGACCGGGTTTACTTTGGCATCGGATTTTTTCCACAATTTGGTCATATTTCTATTCCTAAATTCTTAAGAACGTGAGAGTTATCACTTCTTCCTCCGTTTGTTCTTTCTCGCTATCTCGTTCGCTATCTTCATTTGGAGCGTGTAAACCTCTATGAAGCCTGCGGAGGCGTTTACGTTGTAGTCGTATCCCTCCTTGTTGTTGAAGGAAGCAAATGAAAGCGCGTAGGGAGATTTCACGGCGACGACAGCAACAGTCCCCTTGAAGAGCCTCACGGTCGTTTCGCCCGTCACCCGTTCATTCACGGAATCGTTGAACGCGTGCAGGGCGTCCATCGAAGGGTCGAACCACAATCCGGCGTAGCAGAGGTATCCCCAGCGCGTGTCCATGGTCTCCTTCAATTCGTTGAGCGCCCTTGTCGAAACATACCGTTCAAGATGGCGGTGCGCCTCGATGATGGTGTGCAATCCGGGATGCTCGTAGACGCCCCTGTTCTTGAGACCGACGAGCCTGTCTTCGAGGACCTGGAACGTACCGACGCCGTGCTTACCGGCTACTTTATTGAGCGTCATGATGAGCTGGGAGAGCTTCAACCTCTTTCCATCAAGCGCGACAGGAACTCCAGCGTCAAATGTCAGTTTGACGAACTCCGGCTTGTCGGGCGCATCCCTAGGAAGCGTGTAGGTCGTGAGGAATTTTTCTTCCGGCGCGATGAGCGCCGGATCTGTTATCTCGCCGCCTTCCCAGGTGATGCCTCCCATGTTGTCGTCGTCGGAGTAGGGAAAATCGGCGGTTGCCGGAACGGGGATGCCGTGTTTTTCCGCGTACTCGATCTCCGCGTTCCTGTCCATGTTCCACTCGCGCACCGGCGCGATGACTTTCATGTTCGGCTCGTGCGCAAGAATGTAGCCGTCTATCCTCACCTGATCGTTGCCCTTCCCCGTCGAGCCGTGCGCGATGCAATCCGCGCTCTCTTTTTTTGCGACGTCTACGGCTTTCGTGGCCAAAATCGCGCGGGCCATCGGCGTCGAGAGATGATACTCGCCCTGATAGTGCGCATTTGCCTTAATGCCCTTTGCCAAATATTCGTCGGCGAATTCGTCCTTCACGTCGAGTGCGAGCGCTTTTACCGCGCCGAATTTCAGGGCTTTCGCCTTGATTTCCTCGAGATCATCGTGCTGTTGTCCCAAATCCAAGGTGAGCGTCGTCACCTTCGCGTGGTACTTATCCTGAATCCACTTGAGCATGACGGAGGTGTCGAGCCCGCCAGAATAGAGAAGGAGCACATGCTTGATCTCCCCCATCTTTCCTTCGTACGACGCAACTTTTTGGTACGGTTCTTTTTCCATAACGCCTTTGTATCATTGAGCGAGTAATTTCGCGAGGATTGCTTTTTGGGCGTGCATGCGGTTTTCTGCCTGGTCGAAAACGACCGACTGCGGGCCGTCCATCACCGCATCGGTAATCTCCTCGCCACGATGCGCGGGGAGACAGTGCATGACGATGGCGTCCTTCTGCGCCTTTTTCAGAAGTTCGGAGTTGACCTGATACGCGCCGAACTCTTTTTTGCGCCTATCCGCTTCCGCCTCGTCTCCCATGCTCGTCCACGTGTCGGTATAGACGACGTCGGCATTTTTGACGGCCTCCGCGGGATTCCCGGCAAGCGCGACGCCGGAACCTTTCACGACATCGGCTGGAAGCTCGTATCCCTTCGGCGATGCGACGGCGAAATCCATCCCGAGTTTCGCCGAGAGATGCGCGAGCGAGGTCGTGACATTGTTCCCGTCGCCGATGAACGCAAGCTTAAGTCCCTTCAATGTTCCTTTATGTTCGAGAATAGTGAGCGCGTCGGCAAGCGCCTGGCACGGGTGATTGTAATCGGAGAGGCCGTTGATAACGGGGATGGATGCATACTTCGCGATATCGAGGACGTTCTGGTGCGCGAACGTGCGAAGCATGATGCCCTGTACATAGCGCGAGAGCACGCGCGCCACGTCGGACGTGGCTTCGCGCTTCCCCAGTCCCACTTCCGCCGGTGAGAGATAGAGCGCGTCGCCGCCGAGATGGCGCATCGCCATATCGAACGAGACGCGCGTGCGAAGCGAGGGCTTCTCGAAGAGCATCCCGAGAACCTTTCCCTCCAATATCGGCTTGTTGCCGCCCTTCTTCCATTCTTTTTTGAGCGCGACGGCGCTCGTGAGAAGCTCGGAAAGCTCTTCTGCCGAATGGTCGGCTATGTGAAGGAAGTGCTTCACCCCGTTAGAAATCGCGCCCGCGCTTGGCGCGCCCGAAGGTCCTTGGGGCGGGCTATTTCTAACGGGGTTCATACGCCTTGTAATACACTATCTAGTATACCGATTGCTTTATCGATCTCTTTCTTCTTTACGTTTATGGGAGGCATGATGCGCAAGACATTGCCCTGCGTGCAGTTGATGAGGAGGCTTTTTTTGAGGCATTCTTCATAGATGCCTTTCCCCTCCATCGTTAATTCTATACCCACCATGAGCCCGATGCCGCGCACCTCTTTGATGAACGGGAATTTCTTTTTGAGCGCGAGCAGTCTCTTTTTGAGATACGCGCCCATGGCGTTCGCGTTCTTGAGGAGTTTCTCCTTCTCTATCGCCTCAAACACGGCAAGTGCCGCCACGCACGCTAAAGGAGAGCCAGCGAATGTCGAGCCATGCGTGCCCGGCTGGAGCGTATCCGCGATTTTAGTGGCGGCAATAGTTGCGCCAATGGGAAAGCCGCCGCCAAGCGGTTTGGCGAGCGTGAGAATATCCGGCTTCACTCCGAAGTGCTCATACGCGAAAAGCTTACCCGTTCTTCCCATACCGGTCTGTACCTCATCGAATATGAGAAGGATATTCTTTTTGTCACAAAGAGAACGCACTGCCTGCAGATATTCTACGGTAAGTGGGCGCACGCCACCTTCGCCCTGGATCGGCTCCAGAATTATTGCAACGGTTTTAGAAGAAACCGCACTCTCCACCGCGGAGAAATCGTTAAATGGCACCCGCACAAATCCCTCCGGTAGCGGCCCAAAACCCTCGCTGATCCTTTTCTGACCGGTTGCAGTGGCTGTCGCGATAGTACGGCCATGGAAAGAGCGGTCGGTAGAAATTATCTCATTCCTCTCCGGATTGCCCCATTTTCTGGCAAGCTTGAACGCGGCTTCGTTTGCCTCGGCACCGGAATTGCTGAAGAACACCTTACCCGGAAAAGAGCTCTTAATGAGTTTTTCAGCTAGCTTCGCTTGCTGCTCGTGATAGAAGTTGTTGGAGAGATGGATGGACTGCGCTACCTGCTTCTTAATTGCTCTTACGATATACGGATTGCAATGCCCGAGCGCCTGAACGCCCCATCCTGCTGCAAAGAAATCAAGATATTTTTTTCCTGCGACATCCCAAATCCAGACACCTTTCCCTTTTTTGAACGCGACGGGCGTTTTTGCATACGTCGGCATGACGTACTTTTCGTACAACTCGATGACTTGTTGCTTGTTCATACCGACTTTTTGTTGCCGTTCTTGACTATCTCGGTACCGATGCCTTTGTCGGTGAATATCTCGAGCAGAATGCCGTGCGGAATGCCCGCGTCGATGATGTGCGTCTTCTTCACGCCTTTCTTGAGCGCCCTCGTGCATGCGTTCAGTTTCGGTATCATGCCGCCCGATACAATACCGCTCTGCACCAACGTGTCGATCTCGTCGAGCGTTACGTGCGCGATGCGAGAATGTTTGTCGTTCACGTCTTTCATGATGCCGCCGACGTTGGTAAGAAGCACGAGCTTAATGGCGCCTATCGCTCCTGCGACCTCCGCCGCGACCTGGTCGGCGTTGATGTTGTACGCATGGCCGTCCTTCGCGCCGACTCCCACAGGCGGAATGACCGGAATAATGTCGCCGACGAGCATTTTTTGGATGACATCGCTGTTCACTTTCGTTATCTCCCCGACGAAACCAATATCTTCGCCGTCGATAGCCGGATGTTTTTTGACCTCAATGACGCGGTCGTCTTTGCCGCTCAGGGTAATGGCGCTTCCGCCAAGCGCTTTCAGCTCGTTCACTATCTCGCGATTTATCTTCAAGAATTCTTCTTCTGCTATTTGCATCGTCTCCTCGTCGGTTACGCGAATGCCTTTCACGAATTTCGATTCTTTTCCGATGGCCTTCATCCTGTTGCTAACCGCGGGACCGCCGCCATGCACGAGAATGGGACGCATACCGACATAGCTCATGAAGACGACGTCCTCGAGAACGTTCTTGCGTATCTGGGTATCCGTCATCGCGGCGCCGCCATACTTGATGACGACTGCTTTGTCGTAAAAGTTCTGTATGTAGGGTAATGCTTCTAGAAGCACGTCCGCTTTTTTAATGATGTTTTGCATTGGCATACGCGTCTTACGTGCGATACGCAGAATTGAATATCACATAATCGGTCGAGAGATCGCAG
>Ga0209541_10004849_pt1 | contig 23701 bp, 16 predicted proteins | sample RifCSPlowO2_01_FD_184027 | JGI IMG/M metagenome (GOLD analysis project Ga0209541, IMG submission 184027) | Groundwater microbial communities from Rifle, Colorado - Rifle CSP2_plank lowO2_0.1 (SPAdes) (version 2) | ecosystem: Environmental > Aquatic > Deep subsurface > Groundwater | place... | reverse complement strand
GTCCGAAAGATATTTCTCCAAATATTTTTCTAATGTCTTCTTATCTATTTTTTTGACTCCTGTCAGCTTCTTTAGCTCATAGAGCCTTTCGTTGGAGATTCGAATAAGCTTCTGTGTCTTTTTCAATTCATCCGCCGTCATGGATAGTTCAATTGATCGAAAAAGCTCCTTCATCCAATAAAAATTTGAATTGGGAAGAATTTTTGGCTCTTTAATTTCAAGATCTTGCGGTTTAACATCCGCGACTGTATTAATTTTTATTGAAAAAAAATCAGAGCCCCCGAGCAGAGGCCTTGAATCTTCCATGGCATAAGAAAAAATAGGCGCAAGAAGCAAAATAAAAAAAATAAAAATTCTTTTCATCGCACGATAAATTTATTTACGCTTTCGCGGAGCTGAGTAAGCGCCTCGTAATTAATGGTTCCGAGGAGTTTCGCGACATCATCGGCCGTAATTTCTTCTTTACCCTGCCTGCCGATTATTGTTGCCGTATCTTCCACTTTCACGCGAGGTATATGGGTAATATCAACCATCATAATATTCATACATATTCTGCCAAGAATTTTTGCCTTTTTTCCCCGAATCAAAACGTACCCAATATTGCTTTCCTCTCTACGAACGCCGTCATAATATCCAACGGGCAAAACAGCTATTTTCATTTTCTTTTTCGCGGTAAAAGTGCATCCGTAGCTTACGCAGTCCCCTTTTTGAAGATCCTTTATCTGCGCAATGGTGGTATGGAATGAAAGCGCCGGATACAACTTTATTCCCCTGCCCAAACAATATTTTTTTATTTCTTCGCTGGGATAATACCCATATATCGCGATGCCCGGCCTTACAAGATCAAAAGATGAAAATTTATCCGTAAGGATAGCTCCGCTATTCGCGCAGTGGATAATAAAATCATCCCCCAAGATAAACTTGCTGATACCAATGGCTTTCTGAAATTTTTGCATCTGCGAATAATAAAACTTTCTTTTACTTGAAAGCTCATCGGCTGTCGCAAAATGCGTGGCGATGCCTTCAATTCTCAATCCTGGCATCTTTTTTACATTTTGGAGAAATATTGAAAGCTCATTAAGAGAAATGCCTTGCCTGTTCATGCCAGTATCGATTTTTACATGCACAAAAACTTTCTTTTTCTGGACCAAAGCTTCGCGCGAAAGTATCTTCGCGTCCTTAAGGTTATATAAAAAAATTCTTACATTATGCTTCACGACCTTGGGCAAATCTTTTGGGCCGACATATCCCATAATTATCATCGGACATCGAATATTGTTGTTTCTTAATAATATTGCTTCGTCCGCGGAATCAACGCACAGCCAGTCGGCGCCTGCGCCGATAAAAATCTTCGCGCACTCCAAAAGCCCGTGTCCATAGGCGTTCGCCTTGACGCACGGGGCAAAAAGAGTATTTTTTCCAATAAGCCTTCGCACTGTCGCAATATTTTTCTTAAACGCGCCCAATGAAAGCTCAATCCACGTTAGTTCGCCTTTCATTTTTTTTAATTAATTTTTTTTTCTATGGCATCGTGCACGAAGGAGATAAAATCTTTTTTAGAAATAGTTTCAATATCTTTTTTTCCACGGCTCCTCACGCTTACATCAATGCTGTTCGCCTCTTTCTCGCCTACCACAAGCATATAAGGAGATTTTCCTTTTTCAGCTTTTCGGATTTTATATCCTACTGTCTCATTGCTTTCATCAATCTCAACGCGAAAATTTTCGTTCATAAATTCTTTAGCTAAATCTTGTGCATGGGAAACATAATCTTTTGATACAGGGATAATCTGAATCTGCACAGGCGAAAGCCAAACCGGAAACGCTCCGGCAAAATGCTCTATGACAATGGAAAGAAAGCGTTCAATAGATCCCATTATAGCCGCGTGTATCATTACAATTCTTTCTTTTTCGGATTTTTCATTAACGCAAACAAGATCAAATCGCTCCGGCATATTCATATCAAGCTGTATCGTCGCGACTTGCCATTCGCGCCCGAGAGAATCTTTTGCCATAAAATCTATCTTGGGCCCATAAAAAGCCGCCTCGCCCAAAGCTTCGTATGATTTTGCTTTTTCCTCCGCTACAATCTTCCTTAAAATATTCTCTGAATTTTTCCATACATCGGGAGTGCCAAGATATTTTTTTGGTTCTTGCGGATCGTGCAAAGAAAGTCTCACTTCAAGGGAAAAACCAATTGCTTTATAAAACGCATGCACGATATCCCAAATTTTTTTTATTTCATCTTTCACTTGGTTGAACCGGCAAAACACATGGGCATCATCTTGTGTAATGGATCGCACTCGCGAAAGGCCTTGAAGCTCTCCAGTTTGTTCATCTCTGTAGCACATAGTGGTAGTCACGTATCTTTGAGGCATTTCGCGATAGCTATGCTGGCGTCGCGCGTAAATCTGCGTGTGGTGCGGGCAATTCATCGGCTTCATGACAAACAGATGCTCTTCGCGCGTTACTATCTTAAAAAGTTCGTTTTGAAATTTCTCCCAATGCCCGCTTTTTTCATAAAGATCTTTTTTGGTAATATGCGGAATCTCTACTTTTTCATAGCCCTTTTCTTTGCGAAGCTGCCAGACAAAATCATCTAAAATATTCCGCAAAAGTGTTCCCTTGGGCGTCCACAGCGGTAATCCAGCCCCCACAAGTTCCGAAAACGTGAATAAATCCAGCTCAACTCCAAGCTTTTTATGGTCGCGTTTTCTCGCTTCTTCAATTCTTGCAAGATACCCGGCAAGCTCTTTTTCATTTTCAAAGGCTACTCCGTAAATCCTCTGCAACATCAGCCTTTTTTCATCGCCCCTCCAATATGCTCCGGCGATTTTTGTAAGTTTAAAAGCGCCAATCTCTTTTGTTGAATCTACGTGTCCGCCCATGCAAAGATCTTTGAATTTCTTCACTCCCCTCTTATCAACAAGCGTATAAAAACTTACTTTTTTCTCACCATCTTTTTTTAAATCCGCCGCAAGTTCTTCTTTATACACTTGATTTTTTTTATGAAGATATTCTATGGCCGCGTCTACATCTATATCGTACCCCTCCATAATTTGCCCCTCGGCAATAATTTTTTTCATCCTTTTTTCAATTTTTGGCAGATCCATATGAGAAAAGGATTTCCCTACGAGGTCAAAGTCATAATAAAATCCTTCTTCAATAACAGGACCTATGGCAAGCTTCGCTTCTGGATACATTTGGAGCACCGCCTGTGCGAGAATATGCGCGAGCGTATGGCGCATTTTATAAAGTTTATCTTGTTCCATATATTTTAATTATTTTTTCTTGCTATTTTTAAAAAATTCATCTCTCAAAATGCCCATAATAACTTCATCGTAATAATGCCCTGATCTAAACCTGTGCTGGCGCAACACCCCCTCCTGCCTAAAACCAAGCCTCCTGTACGATTTATATCCTCTTATATTGAAAGAATATACATGAAGATATATCCTTGTAAGCTTTAATTTTCTAAAACCATATTCAAGTATAAGCCTGCCAGCCTCTGTTCCGCACCCTTGCCCCCAATACTTTTTATTTCCAATAAACACGCCGTAAGACGCCCTTTTATTATACCTGTCTATTGTATCAAGCCCTATGGTTCCTATGTGCGTGCCGTCTATTGAGTCAAGAGCAAACTGAATGCCATTGCCGCTTCTTTTCTTTTTTACTATATATTCTCTTTCATCTTTAAGGCTCGGCCGCGGCTGTTCATGGATTTCTAAAAATTTTGTTACTTCGGGATCGCTGAGCCATTGAGTAAAATTCTTCGCATCCTTAAGCGATAATGGCCGTAGTATAACTTTCTTTCCTTTAATCGTAGGCACTCTCATATTGAGGATAGCTCCTTACATTCTTAATTCACTATACATTATTTCAAAAAAATCTCCCATCCCTAAAATACTTAAAAAATATTTTTGGGACGAGAGATTCTCCCGTGGTTCCACCCAACTTCCTTTTCGCTTACATTGCGAAGAGGCTCTTATTATATTTGTATTGAGGCTTAGCCTTTCAAGATTGAAAAGGGGGTCCGCGCTATTGGTGGTAGCGCCAATCGCCTCAAGTATTTACATTATAAAAAAATACAACAAATCTGTCAAATATCATTTAATGTGAATCTCAATCCTCTCATCAAGCCTCGGAATCCTTTTAAGCCACGAAGGGGAAAACCGAATCTCAACACTTTCAACTTCTTTAAAATTCTTAAAATATTTTTTTGCATTAATATCGCTCATTCCACTAATTTTTGACTTGTCAAAAATATCGCTTTCTAAACGCACTTGCGCCTTGCCTTCCGCATACACTTTTATATATGCCGCGCCTTCTTCTCTGTCGATTTTTTCCACCGTGTATACAATGCTCTTTGGATCAATATCTTTCAATTCCTTGCCGGATGAAAGCGTTGAAGACAATTTCTTTTTCATAAGGTTTATTATATGAATTTCGTCAAAAACAATGGCGGTGATTTTTGCTTTGGCGCGTGCATGTATAGAATCTCTTTCCTCGCCAATAACGCCGCTAATTTTTTTCTCAATAATCTCTTTTTGCATAAGTTTTGAATAGAGAGCTTCTTCGTCCGTAAGTTTTTCTTTGAGCAAAGTAAGCGACGAGTCATCTATCGCCTCCAAAAGTTTTTTTTCAATAAGGTTTAAATCCTGCTCAGATACGATAGAGACAGAATTCTCGCCCGGCATAAGCACGCTCTCAAGCTCCGCAAAAATTACATCCTGCAAATCTTTTCCGAGGCCGGGAATCGTAAATTTTGTCGGCAACAGCCTTGAAAACGTTTCCGGCTTATCCGGATATATGCGCGCCGAAATCGTTTCCCCTGCGGGAATTAAAACCCTGTCTTTTATTCGAAAAAGCGTCCCGCCTGTTGCCAAAAGCCTCGTAGTCGCGACAAGAATTTGGTCTTTTGAAAAATTATTTACAAGCTTCACACTCCCTATGGTATCATCAAAAACTATCTTTTTGCCCGTGGTCGGCGCCGCAACATCATCGTCGACTTCATACATATACATTTTTCCTCGCACAAAAGTTTCGTCCGCGCCAAGGCGCCCTTCCTGCGTATTCTCTTTAATTTGAACCTCGGCGTCTGCGCTCACTTTTTGAAACGGGGAAACAATAGTAATTTCAGCTTTTCCAAAAACATAATAAAAAACACCAAAAGACAAAAGGCAAGTAAGGATAAAAAAATACAAAGATATTCTCGAATATTTTTTGGGCAATATTTGAGTATTGTGTGTTTTTATTTTTGACATAATAATAAAAAGATTAAAAACGCACCGCATTTTCCACTTGTATGGAATTCTTTCCGAAAATATCCGCGATATGCGCTTGAAAATCCGGGTCAATGGACACCTTGTATGGCGTTATGATTCTTCGAGCTACGCTGGCGCCATTTTGTATATTCAAACACACTTGATATCCTCCCGGATTTTTCAAAAGGATTTCTTTTAATTTTTGCAATTTTTCCTTGTCTTCTAAACTGGGAATCTGGATGTGAATTCTTCCTTCATCCTCATATCTAAAAACGGGAGGTGCGCCATCGGGAGTTTTTTTATAATATCTTTTATTGCTGTCGGAGCCGATAGTCCGCCTCATTGCCTCATCAAGCTGATACGAAATATCCTTGATAGTTTCTTTGTTTATTATTTTTGCTGCGTTACAAATAAGTTTTGTTTCTCCGTCTTTATCGGATAGCTTGCACAGCATCATAATCAAATTATCCTCCTGCCACAACAGCTCATTGTCCTTCAATACGCTTGGAAAAATAATCGCCTCCGCGCTTCCTGCCACATCTTCCATCCTCGCGAAAAGCATGCTCTCGCCTTTCTTGGTGATTATTTTTTTTAGATTCGTCAGAACTCCGACAACCTTCAGATTTTTATTGCGAAACTGCGCGGGATATTTATTTATTTCATCGAAAGAAGTGACATTTTGGTCAACGAGCAGGCCAAGTATATGGTGCATCGGATGCGATGACAGGTATAGCCCTAAAAATTCCTTTTCCCAGCTCAAGCGCTGTTTCTCACTCGCGTCCTGGGTGTTATCCAACAAAAGTTTTGGCAAAACCGAAGACTCGACCATCATCCCGAAAAGGCTTGCCTGCCGTGTCTCGGCTTCCTGATGCATATTCTTTACGAATGAAAGCATTTTTTCCACATTAAACAGGAGCTTATTCCTTTCTCCAAACCTGTCAAGCGCACCGGACTTCGCAAGAGCTTCAATTGATTTCTTGTTCAAATCTCTGATTTTAATCCTGCTTAAAAAATCTTCAAGGCTCTGGTAATGCCCGTTCGCTTTGCGCTCGCGTATGATTTCCTTTACGATATTTTCACCCAAATTTTTTATCGCATTAAGCCCAAAACGTATTTTATTGCTTGTTTTTTTTGAATCAACTTCCAATGAATCGTACACAACCGTAAAAGTGGAGAAACTCTCATTAAGGTCAGGCGGCAAAACTTCAAGCCCCATTGCGCGGCACTCCGCTATCTCAATGGCGATCCTATCCATGTTGCCCTGGTCTGACGTGAGAAGCGATGCCATAAATTCCGCGGGATAGCGCGACTTAAGATACGCTGTTCGGTACGCTATCATGGCATAGCACGCCGCGTGCGACCGATTAAAGCCGTATCGCGCGAAAGGCAAAATAAATTCCCAAATGGCCTTGGCAACATCGGGTTTGATTTTATGCTCAACCATTCCCTGAATCATTTTTTGCTCTTGTTCCTGAAGAAGGGACGCGATTTTTTTTCCTACCGCTTTTCTCAAGACATCGGCCTCGCCGTAGCTAAAGCCCGCTATTCTCCTTGCGATTTCCATAATTTGTTCCTGGTACACCGCAATGCCGTATGTTTTTTCAAGTATTGGCTTGAGCTGGGGATCAAGATAGGTCACTTTTCGCCTTTTGTGCTTGCCGTCGATGTAGTCGGGAATAAACTCCATGGGTCCGGGGCGGTAGAGAGACACCATTGCGATAATATCTTCAAATTCCGTGGGCTTGAGCATTTTTAAATAGCGCTTCATCCCCGCGCTTTCAAGTTGAAACACCCCCGTTGTCTCGCCTCGCTGCAAAAGTTCATACGCCGCCTTTTCATCCAGAGGAATTTTTGTCATATCAATGTCAATGCCCCGCGCTTTTTTTAAAATTTCCAAGGTATTTTCTATGATCGTTAGATTGGCAAGTCCTAAAAAGTCCATTTTCAAAAGCCCGAGATCTTCAATAGCATGCATCTCAAACTGCGTCATAATAGACTCCTCGCTGTTTGTGCCAACTTGTCGAGGCGTATATTTATCAATTTCTTCTTTCGTAATTACCACTCCGCAGGCGTGCGTTGAAGCGTGCCGCACGCATCCTTCCACGCGCATAGCCGTTTCAATGAGCTTTTTGCCCTGCGGATCATTCATAATTTCCTTAAACTCCGGAACCGACGAAAGCGCTTCTTGCAAAGTCATCCCCGTGGGTATCATTTTCGCGACTTTGTCGCAGTACGTATACGGCAAATTCATCGCTCGCCCGACATCGCGAATAGACGCGCGAGCCGCCATGGTTCCAAACGTTATAATCTGCGCGACGTGGTCGTGCCCGTATTTATCGCTCACGTATTTCAAGACTTCATCGCGACGAGAGTCGGCAAAGTCCGTGTCAATATCAGGCATTGATATTCTTTCCGGATTCAAAAATCTTTCAAAAATTAAATCATACGTAATGGGATCAATGTCCGTAATCTTCGTCAAATACGCGACCAGGCTTCCCGCGGCCGATCCGCGGCCGGGCCCCACGACAATTCGATTATTCTTCGCCCACACGATAAAATCAGAAACAATAAGAAAATAAGGGGCATATCCTGTTTTTTTTATGACCAACAGTTCATACTCAAGCCTTTTTTTTAATTCTTCCGATACATCGTGCGTGCCATAGCGATCTAAAAAACCTTTCTGGCATAACTCACTAAGATATTCATCTGGAGTTTTATTCCCCGGAACTTCAAACGAAGGAAGCAAAATTTTTCCAAATTCTATGTCTACATTGCATTTTTCGGCAACTTCCAAGGTGTTGGAAATAACTTCAGGATGATCGACAAAATCTTTTTTCATCCGCTCCGGCGATTTAAAAGAAAAATCCTCGTGCATATACGACATCCTGTCCTTGTCGTCAAGAGTTTTTTTCATCTGTATACACATCATCACGTCTTGCGCGTAGGCGTCTTCTACCTTTGGATAGTGGGAATCATTAGTCGCGACTATGGGAATGTCAAGCTCTTTTCCCATCTGATATATCTTTTCATTCACCTGCGCCTGCTCCGGAATATGTGGGTGGTGTTGGACCTCAAGATAAAAATTTTCCTTTCCGAATATTTTTTGGTAACGAATGGCCGCTTCTCGCGCGCTGTCCATATCGCTGTTCAAAATCGCGCGCGACGTCTCGCTCGCGAGGCACGCGGAGGTCGCTATTATCCCTTTTCCGTATTTTTCCAAAAGCTCGTGGTCAACTCTTGGCTTATAATAATAACCATGGAGATGCGCAATAGTCGTGAGCTTCATGAGATTTTGAAACCCTTCATAATTTTTCGCGAGGAGTATTAAATGGTAAGGGCGCTCATCAAGCTTTGGGCGCTTGTTGGTATGGCCATTTCTTGCCACATACGCTTCAACGCCGATTATAGGCTTTATTCCGGCTTTTTTCCCTTTTTTATAAAATTCAATGGCTCCATACATAACACCATGGTCGGTGAGTGCAAACGCCGGCATTCCAAATGCCCGGGCAAGATCAATAAGCTCGTCTATCTTTGACAAGCCGTCTAAAAGCGAATAATGGGAGTGCGTATGGAGATGGACAAATGACATAATGGGATATGGTTTATGATAGGATTATATACTATTTTTTGATAAATTTCAAAAATACGCGCTTGACAAAATAAATAATTTGATATACCATAAAATCGTTTTAAGAGAATAATCACGGGGTGTCATTTTTTGACTGCCTCAAACCTATTTTCTTAAAATATGCGTTCTTTTTATTTCTACTGTCCTTTTTATTTGGAGGCTTAAATGCACGATTCGTCCGGCAAGAATCTCGATCAATTGTTTATAAATCTTCTTGAAGAAGGAGATATTCGCAGTATTTTATCAACCAAACAGGTTGAGTTGCGTCGACAAATTCTCGGATTAACCGAAAAATTAAACAATGTTTGCAAAATTCTGAAGCTGCTATCGGCGCAAAGTTCCGAATCAAAAATTCTTACTCCTGCTCAAGACAAAAATCGCGAGAGAAAAATACGGAGAAAATCTCTCGGCAAGAAAAAAACCTATCCTGGCGTAAAGCTCTCCGGGGCTTCTGCTCTAACGGCAAATATATTGAAAAGCGGAAGATCGTTTTCTGAAGAGCAGATAAAACAGACTCTCGTCAAGCATGTAAAAGAAGGCGGCCTCTCTGCCCGGGGAGTGCATCTCACGCTCAAGCGTGTCTTGAAGCAGCCGGATTTCCAAAAAACTGCCTCCGGAAAATGGAGGCTCGCAAATAAACACTTGCTGGAAAAAAGTAAATAGAAACGCAAAGCTCATGATGCGTCATGAGCTTTTTTATTTGACTATACACCCTATTGCCTGATAGCATATATATAGTTCTTTTATCATCAATACTTCCGGTGAACCATGCAAACTAAAGACATAGATTACGCGCTCAAAAAAATATTGGAAATAAGCGCAAGAACCAAAAAACTTCTTCGGCTTATGAGAGACACAAAAAACTTATTTGATTTGCTTGAAAAAAAACCAAAGGACAATCTGCTCAAATCGATACAAGAATGTAAAACCCTGCTCGAAGAGCTTGGAAAAGTGTTGGAAGAATCAAAAAAAGATTTTTCTTCTATTATCGGAGAAGTCTATGGAAAATTTTTCTTAGAAATACGAATACAGCTGGAAGGCTTTGAAAAAAATATGGAAACAAAATGAGCCCGAATTCACCGGGCTCTTTTTCTTATTATTTATAAATTTATGCTTGCCGTCTTTGCGCGCCTTATTTTTTCTTCCTTTCCTTTTTTTCCGACTCTCTGTCCATAAAAAATCCCGCGACCTTCATTATGCTCTCCGAAATCAAAGAAAGGTGGCTTGATGTTTTCTCAAGTTTTTCCTGAATAAGGTGTAAAATTGTATCAACAAGCTCGATTTTCTGCTTTATTGACGCGATCACTTTGCTTGCGTCTCGAAGCATCATGACAAGATAATACATCGTCCAACATACAAAAAAAGTGAAAAATGCGAGCGAAAACGCCGCGACGAGCCAAAAAATATCCTTTGTTGATTCAATCATATGTTTGTATTTATTTTTTATTTAATTATTTAATATTTTATCTAAGATTTACATTGAATTTTTCTTGCAAGTTCTTTACTAGATTTTTTATTACATCATCAATCTCCTGCGATATAAGTGTTCTTTCTTTTGATTGAAATGTTATGCGCAAAGCTATGCTTTTATTGCTTCCCAGCTCTTGTCCCGTGTACGTGCTTAAATATTCCACTGATGCGATAAGGGAATGATAATGGGATATGAATTTCTCAATTGACTCCCAAGCGATATTTCGCCCGCACACCAAGGCAAGATCCCTTTCTATAGCAGGAAATTCGGGTAAAGGGACAAATGTCTTATTGTTGCTAGCATATTTTGCAAATTTTGCAAAATCAATATTTGCAAGCGTAAGGTCTTTTTTTATATCAAAAGCTTTCGCGATCTTTGGATGAACCATACCAATCTTTCCAAAAATTTCATTCTTACAATACACATCAAGTATGGTCTGGCTCCTCCAAAATGGCGTATCTTGTGTTTTTTTAAACTCTACTTCCGGCATGCCTGATTTTTTAAAAATATGCCCAACAATGCCCTTGCATTCAAAAAACTCCTTTCTTCCTCCTAAAAATGCCATGGCAAGTTTCGCCGACTCCTCCGGAAGCTCATTGGGCTTTGGAATATACACTCGACTTATTTCAAATATTTTTATTTCATTTCTTTTTTCCTGATTTTCAGAGACAATAGAAAGTATTGAGCTTAAAAGCGTCGGACGAAGATATTCAAAATCAGAGCTTAAGGGATTATAGAGCTTCAGGCACTCTTCAGAACGAAGTCCGATAGCTTCAATTATTTTTTTTGACACCAAGGAATATGTGTACACTTCATTAAGGCCGGCTGCTTCAAGAATTTTTTTGGAATAATTTTCCCAATAGACAAGCTTGTCTTCGTGCCGCATTGGTAATGCGCCTTGCGGCAACTCTGACGGCAGATTGTGGTATCCGTATATTCTCGCGATTTCTTCAACAATATCTCTTTCTTCTTTCAAATCCTGCTCGCGCCACCATGGTGGTGTAATTTTTAGAATATTTCCGCCCGAAACCGCGCATCCAAGCGACTGCAAAATTTTCTTTACCTTCACGCTCCCAATATCTATGCCAAGAAATCTTTTTGTATTTTTTGTATCATAGAATATAACACGCTTCTTATCTGTTTTTGCCTTGATATCAAAAATTTTTGATGCTGTTCTCCCATTTGCGTGTTTTTGCGCAAGCTCAAGCGCGCGAAAAAGCGCCATCTCGGCGCCTTTGGGGCTTACGCCTTTTTCAAAAATATTTGAGCTCTGCGAAACAAGATGAAGCCTTCGCGAGGTCTTTCTCACAGACACAGGATCAAAAACAGCTGATTCAAAAACAATGGTTTTCGTGGAATGGGTAACGCTTGAATCCTCGCCTCCCATAACCCCCGCCACAGCAATAGGATGCTGGGAGTCCGCAATAACAAGATCGCTTGGAATGAGCGAATATGTATTGCCGTCAAGCGCGTGAATGGATTCGCCCGTTTTTGCTTTTCGCACTTCGATACTATGAGACCCCTCCTTCCCTCCCCCCATCGTGAGGAGGGGATTATGGGGGGGCGAAAGCTTATCATAATCAAACGCGTGCAATGGCTGGCCGTATTCAAGCAGGACATAATTTGTAATATCTACAATATTATTTATCGGGCGTATGCCCGATGACATAAGACGCGCCTGCATCCAAAGAGGCGACGCCTCAACTGTAATATTTGAAACAACTGCGGCCTGATATCGAAAACAGAGCTTTTTATCCAATACTTTCATATTGAGTTCGAGTTTTTTATCAATCTTTAATCTCGGCTTGCTTTCTTTAAATTGCAATTTTTTCTTGAAAATCGCGGACGCTTCCATGCTTATTCCTAAAACCGACATGCAGTCGGGCCGATTTGACGTTACCTCAATATCAAATATTGAATCTCCTAAAGGAAAAATACTTTCAAGAGTAACACCAATCTTTGAATCTTTGGGAAGTATAAATATGCCCGAATGATCGTCGCCAAGGCCAAGCTCGCGCTTTGAGCATAGCATTCCATTGCTTTCGGTACCGCGAATATTCGCTTTTTTGACGGTAAATAACTTTCCATCATGGCCCAAAACCTCTCCTCCCTCTAAAACTAAAGGCACTATTTGCCCTGCAACAATATTTAGAGCTCCGCACACAACACGCAGTGTTTGCGAGCCGGTATCAACCGTGGCAAGACGGAGCTTATCGGCGTTGGGATGCTTCTCAATATTGATAATTTTTGCGGTAATTATTTTTTTCCATTGAGGCTTCATTTCACGCACGCGATCAATGGTCTGCGAATGCAAAGAAAACTCTCGCGCAAACTCCTGTGCCGAAAGCCCTGTTTTTATATATTCCTTAATCCAATTGTAAGAAAGGGAAATGTTCATAAAAATGTAAAATGTAAACCTCAAAATGAAAAAATGCAATAAAAAATGTTAAATTATTTTTTTCCTTTTAAAGTTAAAATACTTGAAGCAACAACATTTGATATTTCAATAAGTTCCTTTATTAACCAACCTAACTCAGAATTTTTTACTTCCATTGTATCTCGAATCAAAGCCAACCAAACCTTTGATTCATTTGCTGATTTCAATGAATATGTGAAAAAATTAATAAAATCTTTTCTTGAAGAAGCAGAATTAGCCTCAATATAATTTGCGAGTACGCTCGTTGCGCTTCGTAATAATTGTTTTACTAAAACTTCATTTATCGTATTTCTAGGAAGTCTGCCTACAAATTTAATCAATCTTAACACCCAGTTATATAATCTTTTTTTAAATTCAATTTTAAATTTTGCACTGTCATTTTGCATTTTGATTTTTATTTTTTACATTTTTTAAAACTGCTCCAAGAATCTCAAATCATTTTGATACAAAATTCGTATGTCGGGAAGCTTTAACCCTGACTTCATCATATACGCCCTTTCTACTCCCCATCCAAAAGCAAAACCGCTGTATTTTTTCGGATCTACGCCTCCGGCCTTCAAAACATTAGGGTGTATTATTCCGGAGCCTCCAAGCTCAAGCCAGCCATCCTTGCAGAGCTTGCATCCCGATCCGTTGCATACGCCACAGGTAATATCCACTTCAAAGCTCGGCTCGGTAAACTGGAAATGAAACGGGCGGATGCGGGTTTTTCTCTGGGGGCCAAAAAATTCTTTTGCAAAATAATCAAGCACGCCCTTAAGATGCGAAATGGTCACATTCTTGTCTATAAAGACTCCTTCAAACTGATGAAACATTGGAACATGTGACACGTCAATCTGTCTGCGGTAACACTTGCTAATGCTCACTATGCGTATGGGAAGCTTCTTCTTCTCCATCTCACGCACTTGCGCGGACGAGGTGTGCGGAGTTAAAATCATCCTGCCCTGTTTTTTGGAACCTTCATATTTCTTTCCTTTTTCTCCTTCCACAAAAAATGTTTCCCATTCGTCGCGCGCCGGATGACCTTCTGGCATATTTAAAGATTCAAATGAGTAATAATCCCACTCCACTTCAGGCGTGCTCACGCGATAAAACCCAATGCGTTCAAAAATCCTTGTAATCTCTTCTATCGCTTGCGTAACAATATGAAGGCTTCCTAAGCGAGGCTTTATTCCCGGGAGCGTAATATCAATATCTGCTCCGGATGCCGTTGACCCTTCCAGAATATTTTTTTTCTCCAATAATTTCGCCTCCATCTCCTTTTTGATTCTGTTTGCCGCCTCTCCGGCTTTTGGCCGCTCGTTTTGAGGCAATTCAAAAATTTTTCTTAACACTATGGTAAGATGGCCGTTCTTTCTTCCAAAATATTTTATTTCAAGCTCTTTGAGTTCTTCAATTTTTTTTATCTTTTCTATGTCCGAGAAAAACTCCTGCTTAAGATTATAAAGATTTTCTTGCATAAAAAACTTTTTTTGAAACGAATAAATATTCCACAAGCGAAATTACGACAACAAACAAAATCACATTATACCACGTAAGAAGGCTAAACGACTGCAAAATCATAAGCCCTATGAAAAGTGCGCCAACAAGCAGAGACTGGCGTGTTACCATCTGCACGGATGCAAACGCCGTGTGTGCGCCAAAAAATCTTTTGTATATCATCATGCTTATGCCATACACAAACCCAAAGAGCCATAGATAGAGAGTGGAATAAAACAAGAAAAATCCGACAAATCCCGCGCTTTTGGGATCAACATTAAAAATAACCAAAGAAAATAAAACCGCGTTAACAAACGCGCATGCATAAAGTAATGTTGAATATGTCCTCTGCATCATACCTACAGTATACCCATTATTATCATTTTTTTCAACAGAAGTTGAATGTCAAAGCAGATACCGAATACTTTCTATAATTGAAAAATTGCTCCCATGATTTATCTCGTGGAGTATCTCGCGTTCTTTGAATTTCAGCTCCTGCGCCAAGACGCTGTGAAGGCACGCCACCGTGAGCACTTTATCTTTCACATACAGAGGCTTTATTTTTTTTGAAATCTCTTCGCCGAATATTCTATCTATGATTTTTGAATATTCTCCCAAAACCATCGCGGAGGCGACCTGCCTCGCTATGCCGGCTTTTTTAAGAGATCTGCCTAAAAGATTATTAAGAGGCGTGAGTGACATAGAATATTAATTGTTCGATGGTTATATTGTTTATTTCTCCCCCTCATGAGGGGGAGACGCAAGAGGGTGTCTTAGCAACGTTTATTAAAAGCGAATGTAACTATGACCTCCCCTACCCCTCCTCATGAGGAGGGGTATTTTTTATTTTACAATTGCCGAAATTCGCAGATGTCCCGAAAATCGCAGTACTTGCAGATGACTCCCGGCTTTGGCTTAAATTCTCCTTTTTCAATCTCGTGTATCGCGGAAATTATTTTTTCTTTCAGCGTATCCAAATCTTTTTGCGCTCCGATAAACGTCTGTTTTGAATTTTCCTCCACATACAGAAACGTCAGGCTCTTTATAGGCTTTTGAAAAATTTCTTGGCATGCCATTTGATATATCAAAAGCTGTTCCTTGTCGTCGAGCTGGAGCGCTTTTTTCCCTTTGCCGGTCTTATAGTCAATGATCTCGAGCCCGCCATCTTTTTCATCAATTCTGTCTATGACTCCAAAAAGCGAATACTGCGATCCTTTTGTATCATCAGAAATCTTGATGCTAAAGCTTTTTTCCACATACTTGGGCTTGATAATTTCATTTTCTATTTCCGCGTAATATTCTTTGAGGATTTTTTTTCCTTTTTCATAAAACAAATCTTTCTCCGCCTCATCTCTGTACCAGTCGTCAATAAAACATTCTTGGTACATTTTTATAACTTCATCAAGGCGAATATATTCTTTCACGGCTTTTTCGTTTCTTTCGGATTTTTCTTGCGCGCCAAAAAGATCTCCCTGCACAAAATCCTGCCGGCTCCGCATCCTTTCAAACATCTTTTGCATAACAAGATGTATTGTTTTTCCAAAGCTGAATTGCGGCTTGCCCTTCACCGGCACGCGCAAAATAAAAGCGTACCGATACTGCCACGGGCAATTTTCATAGGCTTTGAGCTGGGAAAAAGAAAAACGCTCGGGCATTTTATAAAATTCTCTTTTTCCTTTCGTGTCCTGTGCGGCAACTTTTGCCTCCGATACAAAAGGCGAAGACGCTTGTGGAGAAAGCCCCATCTCATTAATAAATATGCTTGGCTTTTTTTTCTGCGTGCCGCCGTAGTTTTTCGCACCCGTAAGATAGAGTCCGAGCTTTGCGCGCGTGCATGCCACATACATAAGCCTTCGTTCCTCCTGAAGATGGATATCGCCCGTGGGAATAATTTCCTTTACAAGCGCGTTTGGAATCTCTATAGGCTCTTTCCTCTCAGTTGTGGGAAAACGCCTGTCAACAAGATTTGCTATAAAAACATATTTAAATTCCAGGCCTTTTGCCGCGTGTATGGTCATAACCTTCACCGAATCCGGGCCCTCAACTTCCGGCTCCGTGTCAAGCGATCCTTCTTCGCCCGCTTCTATCTCCAGTTCCATAATATGCAAAAAATTTTTAACGCTTGGGTCGTGCGTCTTTGCCTCATACTCCGATATTTTTCTGTAGAATTGATTAAGATAGCTTAAAGAAAGCTGCGCGTTTTGCGATTCAACGCGGGTAATTTCTTTTAAATATCCGGATTCTTCCAAAAAAATAAGAAGAAGCTCTTTCACTGATTTTTCGCCAACCATCTTCGTCTGCTTTTCTATAAGGCCAATTACTTTTTGGGATTTTTTTACGGTTTCTTCTGTTATTCCCTCAAGCGTCTGCGCTCGCAAGAGTATCTGGTAGAGCGATCTTCCCTTTCTCTTTGCCCAATAATTAAAATTAATAAGCTCTCTTTGGGTGAATTGAAATATCGGAAGGCTCACAATCCTAAAAAACGCCGGGCTTTCATGATAGTTATCCAAAAGCTTGAGATACGAGAGCATATCCAAGATAATCGGCTTATTGTAGAGCCCTCGCGAGGCAACATACTGGTATGGAATATTTTTTTGGGACAATCCGTAATTAAAAATATCGGCATGGGAGTTGGCGCGAACAAGTATCGCGAAATCAGACCACGAAACATCGGCATTATTTGTTTTGAGCTCTAAAATTTTTGATATAACCGCCTTCATCTCGTCTTCGTGGGTGGCAACCTCAAAATATTCAATTGTCGCGCTTGCAGTACTTTGCGCGATAAGTTTTTTGGAAAAATTTTTCTCGTTGTCGAGCGTCACCTCAAGGCGATTAGGATTATTGTGTTGTATAAAATTATATGAGAGGTCTAAAATATTTTGGCACGAGCGATAATTTTTAATAAGGTAGACTTGTTCGGCATTGGGAAAATCTTTTTTAAACTGCAAAATATTGCTCACCGAGGCTCCTCTGAATTTATAGATTGATTGGTCATCGTCTCCCACGACTGTCAAATTATTTTTTGGCGCGGATAAAAGCTTGATGAGCTCATACTGCGCCCAGTTCGTGTCTTGAAATTCATCAACAAGGATATATTTGAATTGACTCCTGAACTTCGCTAAAATCTTCGGCCTTTCACGAAAAAGCTTAAGGCAATAATTTATTAAATCGCCAAAATCAAGAGAATTATTTTCCAATAAAAGCTCCTGATACGAATGGTACGCGTCCGAGACTTCTTGGCTTTTTTTTATTTCCTGCGCCTTGAGTTCGCGGACTTCCTTCTCTGTAAGCTTATCTCGCTCATCTTCCGAGAGAATTTGCGAAAGAAAATGCGCCGAGTCCGAATTCAAGCGCAAGTTCTCGGCGTATTCAAGATACTCTTTGGGCGTGATGGCTTCATCTTTCAGGCGTGAAAAATGCTTCAAGAGCGCGTGAAGAAATTTTGTGGGATTTCCCAATGGACGGTAATAATCGAGCTTGAGCCTTAAAATATTATTATATAAAAGTATCCATTGCTCCGTTTGGTTTAAAAGCTTAAAGGAATTGGGAAGGCCAATATCAATTCCGTATGACTCCAAAATCCTTTGTGAAAACGAATGAAAGGTATGCGCCCACATGTCAACATAGCCGTACGGAAGAAGCATATCAAGCCTCTCTTGCATTTCCTGCGACGCCTTGTCCGTAAATGTCAAGGCTAAAATTTCGTCGCTTTTCGCGCGCTTAGAATCTATAAGATGCGATATTCTCTGAGTGATAACCGTTGTTTTTCCGGTACCCGCGCCCGCCACAATCAAAAGCGGGCCTTCTTGAAACGTCGCGGCCTTAAGCTGTTCCGTGTTTAAATTTTTCAACAGTTGTATTGGAATATAGTAAAAATTTTTAAATTATTTTTGGAAATTGGGAATTACTTTGAATTACCAAGCTCACCCCCTCTGTCATTCCCCCGAACGCTTTCGGGGGAGTCCAGTATTCCCAAATCTTCTGGATCCTCCCGATAGCTATCGGGAGGATGACAATTTAGAGAGTTTCGTAATTCAAGGGAATTAGGAATTAGGAATTTAAAAGTATAACTATTGTATCATAAAGGCCAAAGATTACAAAAAAAAGCCCCAAAAAAATTAATTTGGGGCTTCAACATATTTTTAGGAACTTTTTATGCGCTTGTGGGAAAACTATAGCTTGTCATCTCAATTTCTCGTTGGTTGCGTATGAGCCAAAAGTCAAGGTCGCAATACATATTTGAGGCAACATAGAGGTCTCGAGACATCGCGTTGGAAAACGCGGCTACCATGGTTTTCTTGCCCAAGATTCGCGCTTCAGAAATAATTTCATGAAACGCCCTATCGCCCGATATAACGCAGAATGTATCAATATGATCTTTAAGGCGACGAAGCTCTTGGCGCGCGCGCTCAATTATAACGTTATCGGTCGGGTTTATCCCGCGCACCTTGGATTCTACTCGAACAAAATTATATCCCTTACTCTGCCAAGCAGTGTACAGATCGATGAATCCTAAATTAAAAAAATCAAAAATATAAACCAAGCTTTCATCTTGAAATGTTTCCTGCCTGCGAATGGGAGCGCCGTATTGACAGACAAGATCAACTACAGTCTCAAGACTCGCCTGTACGTCATTTTCTTGAATGCTTTTATAGAGATTTTGATAATCTACTAAAATAAGCATTCTTTGAGGCTTTTGCGCATCCCGTATTTGGTAAACAATTCTTCTTAATAGATGCATGTCGCTTTCAATAGCTCTCACTCTGTCAGTTTCAATATATTTGCCAACGAAGCGCATAAGTTTTTCATCGTCTATGAGATTCGCTCGAAATGATCTCGGCGTCTCTGTCACATAGACAGGGATATACCATGGACCGCAAGGATTTATACCCTCAAGTCTGCGAAGCTCTTGTTCCACGGGATATGTCCCCGGATAGCACGGCTTCCATTGGCCGCTTATTGATCCAATATAATCGCTCTCAACCACCCGAAATCCTTGAACTCCCACCTTTATCATTCTTTCTTCTTCAGTGAAAGCTTCACTTCCCTTTCTTCGCCTAAAAAATATCCAACGCGATTCTGGCAAGATTTCAAAAGCAGGAGGAGCTAAAAATTGCACAGGCAACGCGCAGACAGGCAAATGGGTGTCATTGTCTTTACTTGTCCCTGGAGTAATAACGCTTGGTTCGTGGTCCATGTTGCTTAACTCTGCGGTAGTTTCACCGGTTTCCATAAAAAACTCCTTTGTAAATGAACAAAATTTAATATCCTACATAGAAACTTCCAAAAAGCACGAAGCTATCATATCACATTTCATCATCCCCTGTCAATATCGTTTTTTTCACATTATTTTCACGGGTTATTTTTAAAAAATTTTTCACGCATTCATGGGCAAATATTTTGATTTATAAAATTATAAATTCCATAAAAAATTGGCGGTAAAAAACAAAAGAGCAGGGGTAATATCTGCTCTTTTTAAAATCAGCATCCAAGCTGATCAAAAGTCTCGTCTAGGCCTTTTTCGGGAAATGGCGCCGGTGGCGGCGTGCCACCCATATACAGGTAATTCAAGATGTAGATTGGGTCGGTAAGTGTTACCTTACCGTCGTCATTTGCATCTAGCGCGTCATTGCACGGGGCGCCAACGCGATCTTGAATTTCGGATATGTCTCCATATCCGAACAAATCGCTCAACAGAGCGATTGCATCGCTGATACTTATCTTGTCATCAAGATTCGTATCTCCGCGGATAAACTCATTGCCGTTACCAAGCCCGACAAAAACAGTAAAACACACGAAAACAAGCGAATATAAAGCCATTGCAGGGCTCCTAGAAGAGAAATGTAAAAATCTAAAGAACTAAGTCTAGTATACAATATTTATAATTTTTTGTCAAATTTACAAAATTGAAGGCTTGTTGTGATCACTACATATTATTAACTTTGAATATCGTAATTCAAAGCGAGGAAATAAAAAAACTTCCTCTCCCTTGGTGGCCAGCCTGCCGAAGAGGCAGGGAGAGGATTGCCTGCCCGCCGAAGCTTTAGCGGAGGAGGTGGGAGAGAGGGAAACCTACAATGTTCTAAAAAAAACCAAAACTACTCTCCTCTCAATTTCCTAATCTATTTATCGACTCTTTTTACGGCAGTCTTCGCTTACGACGATAGTGACAATATCCGAACTTGAAGTCTGAGGAGTATCATCGTCTGTACCGGTTATTTTCAATGCAATAACTGCGTCAGAACCGGGTACAGTAAATGTGGGATTAACTATATTCGGATTAGATAATGTATCTGGAGCTCCTGTAACCGTCCAAGCATACGTTAAGCTACCGCCGTCCGGATCATAGCTTTTAGTCGCGTCAAGCTGGACAACCTGATTCCTAAAGGCGAATATCACTTTTCCCGTCCTTGTATTAAAAGGAGAATTCACCTTCACAACGGGCGGTTTTTTAGGTACGCAGTCTGGATCATCGGCGTCAATTAAATTATCAACGGCACAATCGTTATTCTTACCGTCAAAACAATTAGTTTCAATGGGTATTATTGCACCCTTACAGGCTCCCGCGCCGTCACACCTATCGTTTTGCGTACAGACATCTAAATCATTGCACATTACCGTATTCCCTCTCGGAGACCAGTCGTCTGTTCTGATGCCCGTATTGCATTCTTGGCAAGGATAATCTTTATTTATGGCAGTTGTTCCCCGTACAGCCCCTTGATCCACGCACTGATTGGCAATCAGGCAAAATCCCGCCTGAAGGGTATATGTAGCCGGGCATGCTCCTGTTACGGGAATACAATCCCTATCAGTGCAAGACAAGCCATCATTATTACATACTACTGGGGTTCCTTGGCATGTCGCATCTGCCTTGCACGCATCGCTTGAAGTGCAGAGACTCCCGTCGGAACATGGATTACTAACATCTATCGTAATAACGCATCCGGTTGTTGCGTTTGAAGAAGCGCTCGCGGGATTACACACATCATTGGTACATTCCTTTGTATCATTACAAAGCGCGTCATTTGCTATGCCTCCGCATACGCCGCCACTGCACTGATCGGTATTGGTGCAGGACTTGCCATCATTGCACGCGGAGGTATTTGGATCATTCAAGGTGCAACTGTCAGCCGCTTCATTACACGACTCTTTGCAGTTTGCGTCTCCATCAGGGCCCGGGCAGGGATTTCCAACATGGGTTGTGCATGCGCCGGCACTGCAGGTGTCTGCGCCATTGCAATATGTTAGATCATCGCACGGCGTTCCCGTAAGATTTGTATGCGTAACTCCGCCAAACGGATCGCATGCATCGGCAGTGCAATCATTGCCATCATCAATAACAGGCCCTCCGCTTCCTTGGCATGACCCTGTATTATTGCACTGATCTGTGGTTGTGCACGCGTTTGAATCGTTGCAGGCAGAACCGGTGGTATCATTGCCTGTGCATGCGTTAACGGTTTCATCGCACGTTTCCGAGCAGTCGCCGTCATTATCAGGACCCGGACAGGGATTTCCCGTGCTAACACATGAACCAGTTGCATTACACGTATCTGTTTGCGTACAATACTGACCGTCATTGCATCCGGCTCCAAAATTATCATTTCCCGTACAAGTGTCGGAGGCTTCAACACATACTTCTGAACAATCACTATCACCGTCGCCCGTAGGAGGCGGACAGGGATTGCTTGAAGCTAAACAAACGCCAGCGCTAACGCCACCGCCACATGTTTCTGCTCCGTTGCAAAACAAAGCATCAGCGCAAGAAGAACCAGCAGTTTTATTTGAGTACGAACTATTGCTCGTGAGCGAAATGCATTCCTTGCATACATTTGAAGGGTCATCATCTCCTTCATTAAAACATGTAGGGGTTCCAACAACATTAATCAAGCATTTACTCGCCTGTGTAGTATGCGTGAGGGTATAATTAACATTATCAGGAGGAGGTACATCCACACATGCATCATCGGTACATGCCAAACCATCATTATAACCGGGAGGATTTCCTCCGCCTTGGCAAGCGCCACTCAGGCAAGTATTATATGTACACCCAAAGCCATCAAGCGCGCACACCGTGCCGTTTGCGCTCTGCGTCCATACAGTGGGAGCGGATGGATTGCATGAACTGCAATCATTACCCAGCTGCGTTTCGCCGCTATTATAGCACGCTCCTCCAATCAAACATTTAGTTGCCGATATGGGATTTGAGCATGTATGCGTTGTCGCGCTCGTTGGAAAGCAACTATTATCAGTGCATGAGAATGTATCAACGCAGTCCGGAGGAATACTGGCCTTATTAGAACATGTTTTATTGGCATTGCAAGTATCATAGGTGCAGTCATTAGTATCTATGTCACTACATTCCGTCCCAACCGCTTTTGCTGTGCCATCGCATGAAGAAGAACCACCACCAGAACAGGCATCAGATGTTGTACATTCCAAGCCATCATTACAGAATGTTCCAGGAGTCTTTCCATTTGTAATATTGCATTCAGTACTTGTCTTCAGGGCGTTACATACATATGTCCCGCTTAAAGCGCATGAACCAAAACCGGCCGTGCAAACATTTCCCAAATCATCAGACCCGCCATCCTTCCATATTTCGTCAATTTGAGCGGGATTAATGCCATCAGCATGATTTGGATCAGAGCAATTATTATCAAGCCCATCGCATGTTTCAATATACGTAGAATTTATATAGAAATCGTTATCATCGCAATCAGATCCGCCATAGACTACCGAAACATCTGAATCGCCATCGTGATCGGTAGACTTATAGGTAAAAACTTCGTCTGGCGTACTTGGATCATCATAAATAACCGTATTATAAATTTCACCATACCAAAGCTGTCCGCTCGCCGGAGTAGTATCAACATAATTTCCAAATCGAATACTATATCCATCAGTCCAATTATCTAGTAAATCCGGCCCCACGGGTCCGGGTATAGGAAGATTACTTCCAGATCCAAGACCCGTACTTGCAAACTCCCACGAAAAAGTTGCTGCGGGTCCATTATAGGTAAAAGAAAAATGATTTACAACAGCAGTAGAAACATCAAACACACCCACTGAATTAAAAATCAATTGCCCTCCAGAAGTGCCGTCCGTGGAATTTCTTACAAATATCTGTAAATTTCTACCATTTTGAACTATAGCAAAATTTCGCTGACCACGTGCAGTGGCGTTATTTCCACTACTCTCATCGTTTATAGTAAACAGAGGATTCACCTGTGTATCAAATGCCGGCTTAAACCAAATTTCAATTCTAAAAGAATCGCTTATTCGCAACGTAGGCGCTATCTTTACATCATTATTTCTAACATGTGTTGGCGTACCGGAGGCAACACTTGCAATTATTATTCCGTTATTGGGCAACCCCGCTACATTAGTTACATTGGCAACAAAATCTGAATGTAGATCTATTCC
>Ga0209541_10004848_pt1 | contig 23710 bp, 27 predicted proteins | sample RifCSPlowO2_01_FD_184027 | JGI IMG/M metagenome (GOLD analysis project Ga0209541, IMG submission 184027) | Groundwater microbial communities from Rifle, Colorado - Rifle CSP2_plank lowO2_0.1 (SPAdes) (version 2) | ecosystem: Environmental > Aquatic > Deep subsurface > Groundwater | place... | reverse complement strand
CTTTTCTTCCCTTTCATGGGTAGCTTCTCCTACCCCCAATTGCAGTCTAACGACTGCATTGGTTATTTAAGTTTTCTACAGAGCTCTAGAAGTGCAGCAACAAAACGAATCCAAAAGCCTGCATAAGATGTGTTTGCCATGTTATTTCCTCCGTTGATGGTGTTTTTCTGTGAATGAACGATATGCTTGAAGATTAAAGAGGCTGCAGAAGGTATAGACAAATATCGTTAAGATAGTCGAAGCAATCACTAGTATCAGTTCAAAAAGAAGAGGTAAAAAGTCTCTGATAAAGAGAAGTTTGAAGCCTCCTTCTAAAGGGGAAGGAAGCAAGCTTGATGACATAATGATAGCAAAAGAAATCAGTCCAAGCAAGAATGTTTTTTTCAAATTGCCTTGCGTTATCTGATAACTTTTTTTAATTGAACTCCATGCAGAGACATTATTATAAAAGAAAATATAGAGAGCGAAGTAAAAGCGAAGGAGAAGCCATATAATAACTAAGATTGCTGCAAAAATGATTAAAGGTATGAGTATGGAGATATAAGGGATAAAAGATAAAAGAGTAATGAGGAAGATAATAATTCCTGCTCCTGCAAAAGGTAAAAAGAAAATAATCAAACCTCCCAAGATCATGAGCCAAAGATAGCCTAGAAATTGTTGAAATGTAGCTGCAAAAAAGAGTGGCGCTGTTTTCTTCCGGAGTGAAGCGACTAAAAGTGCATAAGAGCTGCAATAGAAATAATTGCTTACAAGGAGAGCTAAAAATACAAAAAAGACAAGGAGAAGTATATTTTTCAGACTAACCCGATCTGAGAGATAGGAGGAGATGTCTAGATGACCAAGATCTTGCATATAGACTGGTAACCCAGCGTCGCGCATTTCTTGCTGTTGTATATTGCGAGTAAAAGAATTAAGGTTAGTAAATGAGGGAGTGTAGTTTCCTCGCTGTGCATAAATTAGTTGTTCTTCATCGGAGAGGCGCTCAAAAACCCGTGCATCTTGCATAACAGTGACAAGAGGCGAATATAATCCACTGACATGTAAAAAAATGAAGCCTAAGAAAAGAGGAGCAAGAAAGAGTGCAAGTATGGGCCAGACAAGAAATTTATGTTTGTTGAGATGATGAAAACTGTCGATGAATGCTTTTCGAATGTCCATGACAAAAGGAGTGCATATCTGATGCTATTTAAAGATTACTGGTTTACTTCTCAAAGACACCCTTAGAGTTTATAAATGATTTTACTCTCTTGAATATATGTACTCCACACAACAAGAATATTACGAGAACCTTTCAAAAATATCACTCAGCAGAAAAGATTTCAGTAAAGGTCTCATACTCCCTAAACAGTTATCAGAAGGTCTTGCCTATATCTGCGGAGCACTCGCTGGAGATGGCAATATCCACATCAGAAAACATAAATATGATTACACATTAAAGTGTGTAGGAAATCCAAAAGATGAGATTTTATTTTATCAAACTGTTCTAATCCCCCTATTCCAAACAGTGTTCAATTTCAAACCAAGAATAGGTTACAAAGATAAAGGCACCACGTTTTGTTTTGTTGTTCACTCAAGAGCACTCTGCATATATTTAACTAATATTATACGACTTCCTAATGGCAAAAAACACCCCTCTCTAAGAATTCCTAAAGTCTTCTTAATCTCAAAAAAGCTCAAGATTGCATTTCTAAGAGGTCTATTCGATACAGATGGTTGTGTGAGTTTTAAAAAGAGGCACAAATCTTATCCTAATTATCCAGTTATTTCTTTAAATTCAAAAACTAAAGGATTGATAAAACAAACAGCACACATATTAAAAAAATTAGGTTTTGGTATTTCTGAGACTTATGATTATAAAGTTGAAGATAAAAGAACTAAGAAGGGTTATACTATCATTAACAGAATTGATATTTGTGGAGAAAAGAATCTTAATCATTGGATAAAAACAATAAACTTTTCTAGCCCTAAGCATTTAGAGAAAATAAAAAAAGTAGCGCGGGGTGGATTTGAACCACCGACCTATGCCCAAGTTTTTTGAACTTTTCGGGTGTCTCTAGTCCAGTTAAGGATATATGAGCCTTCCGCGTTTCTTTAGGAAACTCGACGGACACTCCTGATTGGACACCAGGATGTATACCCTTAGTTCTGTCCTACCGCGCTAAACAGACTGAATTGAGCGACGTTTTTAAAGGTTTCCCAAAGAGATTTAAACAATACCAGTCATCAAGAAAGTATGAAGAGTCTCAAGTTCGAACAAATTCTTGTACAGCTAATCCAGGCAGATGAAAAAACAACAATGCTATATGGGGTAATATGATAAGTTCTGATAAGTTGAGTGCACAAAAAAGCATAGGCTTTCCGCTAAATAATGAACAAATGAAGGCAGTCCAGTTTGTAGATGGAAATTTGCTTATTATTGCTAGCGCTGGTACGGGTAAAACTACAACTATTGTTGAAAGATATGTTAACCTCGTAAAAAATAACGGCTATAAGCCTAGCGAGATACTCATGACAACGTTTACTAATAAAGCAGCTAAAGACATGATAAGAAAGATATTTGAGAGAACAGGACAAGCACCTCCCTTTGTTGGAACGATGCACTCGCTATTTTTGAAGATCTTGAGAAATCACGCTAAGCTTATACTCCCTAATTCAGATTTTATTATTATTGACGATTCAGACAAAAAGAAAATACTAAGGGAAGTTCTTACTAAAGAACATATAGACACAAAAGCGGATAATTTACGATATTTTTTAATGTGGATAAGCAAATTCAAGAATCGCGCCATTTTAGCGGAAAGCTTGTCCATTGATGCTAGTTTAGATGATATTAAAGAGCAAGGTATTATTGAAGATATGTTGGATGATGAAATCATAAAAGTTGATCGTAGTTTAAGAAAATATGTAAATAAAATATATAAGAAATATGAAGAGAGCCTAAGAAAAAATAACCAAATAGATTTAGATGATATTTTACTTCTTACATTAAGAATTTTTCAGAATAACCAGGAAATTAAAGAGTTCTATTCAAATAAATTTAAAGCCATTATGGTGGATGAGGCTCAAGACCTAAACATAGTTCAAATTAGAATACTCAATCTTCTCCAGCGTGATAATCTATGCCTCATTGGAGACGATTGCCAAAACATCTATGAATGGAGAGGATCTTCAAACGAGCTAGTCTTTGACTTTAATGAGCATCAGAACAAAATATTTCTAAAAGATAATTATCGTTCAGGAAAAAAGATTATCTCCGCAATCAATAATATAATCAATTCGATGAGCTCTAAAATTGATAAACAGCTTAATGGCACTAAGAGTTATAATGGGGAAATTATAATACAGTCATTCTTTAATTTTGATGAAGAGACTGATTTTATTGTAGACAGCATTAAAAAATTATTAAAGAAAGGTACATCAAAAGAAGAAATAGCGGTGCTTTTTAGAACCAACAGGATAGGGAAGGTGATAGAAAGAGAGCTTAGAAGAAATAAAATACCTTGTCATCTCTCTAAGTCTAAAGATTTCTTTGAAAGAGAAGAGATCAAAGACATCATCTCTTTTCTAAAACTAAAGATAAATCCTTATTCTGCAATTGACTTCGAGAGAGTACTGGTTCTTCTAAAAGGAATAGGCATGGTAAAGGCTAAGAAATTTGAGGAAATAGCGAAAAAACATGAATGTTCGTACATAGAGGCGTTGAATCTTCATGGTGAATTAAGAATGAGCGAAGCGTATATAAGAGAATTAAATAAGTTAAAGTCTGTTATTAACTCAAGCAGTAAGAATGCGCTAGTTATTTTTCTGAGGGATTTTGGGTATATTAATTATTTAAAAAATAAATATCATGACGACTCAGAGAAACTTAATGACAAATTTGAGAATATCAAAGTTTTCGAGGAGCTCTTTGGAGAAGAAAGCGCTAAAGAAGAAATAAAAGTATTTTTGGATGGGTTAATTGAGCTTGAAAAAAGAGAGAAAACAAGAGATAAGGTAACTTTAAGCACAATACACAGCGCGAAAGGACTAGAATGGGAGAATGTTTTCCTAGCTTCTTGCAACGAAAAGACGCTGCCTTTTTATATACAAAACTTAGAAAAAATAAAGAGAGATAGTGAATTAAGGCTTTTTTATGTGGCGGTATCAAGAGCGAAAAGTTCTCTTGTAATAACACATTATGATGAAACTGATTGGGGTGCGGAGTTGGAAAGATCGCAATTTTTAGAAATACTTGATAGGGAAGAGTAATCTACATATCCTAAAATCCATATCAAGAAAGATAATACGCCCAGGGCAGGATTTGAACCTGCACATCCTTACGGACACAGGATCTTCACATGATGTTTAGCAATCCTGCGCAATACCAGGTTATGCGACCTGGGCATAGAAGAAACTACGAGAAAAATTCTTTAAAAACCTTTGCGTAGACTTCCTTTATGTTTTAAGACTTAATATTAGTTTTTGTCTGCACATGGTCAGTCATCAGTTTAACAGCTAGAATATCAAAAGCATCAGCTCTTCTTATCGCTGTCTGTGCTGATTTTAGTTCTGCTGTTTCACCTAATTCATAAGTGTATTTTCCTCTATCAATTCTGGCGTTTCTAAAGCTTGAGAGGATCTCATCGGATTTCATTGTAGCTAATGTTTTGAGCCTTTTGTCTGATTCTTCCATATTTGCCTTGAACTCTTCTAGATACTCTGCTTCTATTTTTCTTTCTTTGATATGAAAAAAATAGACCAATGCCTGATAAGTAAGTATATGTACACTATCAGCTATGTCTTCTAAGTCTATCTGTATATGCGCAAGAAGACTTACCGCATTATAGAACATGGAATAGTAAGAGGCATTAATGCTCCAGTCAAGGTACTCTGGGTTCTGCGCTAATTCTTTTGCCAGTCTCAGGCTTACTTCTGCTTTTCTTTTGAAGAAGTCTTTTTTATGTGGTTTTGGTTTCTTGATGCTTTCATCTAACAGTAATCTTTTGAATTTTTTTGTAATCAATGCAATTTCTGTGTCATGAACCATGTTTCCACCTCTGCAGGATTTTGTAAAAGCTTTCTGCACCAGCGAGGACAAGATGATTTTTCAAGAGTTCATTCATGACATTCAATTGATTTTGTTTATTTAACATTTCATAACAGCTTTCTTCTGATACAATATTGAGGTCAACTTTGGAAGAGAATGAGCCTAATGCATCTTCTATTTGCTTTTGAAAATCACTAAGTTCTCTTGAAGCGGGTAGTATTATTAGGATGTCTATGTCCTTTCCTTTTTTGTTTACAGACGAGCCAAATAACACTGCTGAGAAAAATACTGTTCTTAATCTTGAAAGCCTTTCTTTGATTATGTGTATTTCCTTGTTATTATGATTAACGAGTCTTTGTTTTTCCGCTAATTCTAAGAGGAAGGGGTTGTTGAATGCAGGCTCAATGAGATTGTTTTGATTCTTAATCAGAAATCCTTGATCTATAAGTGCCTGAACTGCGGCGTATACTGGCCTGTAATGTTTATTCATTGTTTTTGATAGCCTATTAATGCTCCATTTTTTAGTGAGGTCTTTGGTTATCTCTTCCATGATTTTGAGGTTTACTAGGGTTATAACTTTCATATTATAGAGTTATAATCTATAAGTTATATATAAATGTTTTCTTTTTAGTTGTTTCAGGAGTCAATATTTCCTAGTAAGCGATATCCAGAGAAAACAAAACTTATCTACACATTCGGAGATATTGAAAGAGCTCAAAAATTCAAAAAGCTTTGGATAAATTAATTCTGAGGATATCTAAAAGAGATTAAATCCTGGTGGTTATAAGCAAACCAGAAGTAATCAGCAACATCCGCTGGAAGAAGTGGTCCGTTTTCGCGAACAAATCCATCTATGACTATCGTTTGAAGCGTGATATGCTTTGCTCGTAAAGAGGGAGCAAGTCCAAGGACAAGAGTGTGAAGCGCAGCTTTTGAAACAGACAGTGCTAGCTTTTCTGGATGGGGATTATCTTTATAGCCTCCACCCGTAACAATAATACTTAGTCCAGATGGAGAAGATAATTTTTGAGTTGCTGCTTGAATGGTATGAAGAGCACCTGCAACATTAGTTGTAAAAGAACGAGTCAAAAGATTTGGGTTTTGCATAGTTTCAGATGTAGAAACACTAGATTTTACATTATAAATTAAACAGCTGACAGGAGGTAGACTCTGTGACAAAGTTTCAAAAGCTGCGTCTAATTCTTGTGGGCATGTGACATCAGCAACAACCTGACTAGAAGAGATGCCTTCTTGTTGTAAAGTTTGTGCAAGGGAGTCTAATGATGATACAGTGCGGCCTACCAGACCAATTGCAAATTCTTCACGATAAAAGCGTCTAGCGAGATGACTTCCAAAATGTTGCCCGGGTCCTACCAAGATTAAAGAGCGTTCAGTCATATGATAAAAAATAGAAAAGAGTCTATAAATCTTTGGGCAAAATCTAGATATTAAAAACCTCTAGAAAAGTAGAAAAAGACTCTAAACTGCAATGCTACTATGGCCAGAACATTTCACGTGATCATTGAGCAAGATGAAGACGGAGGATATGTGGGTAAGGTCCCAGAACTTCAAGGTTGTCTTAGCCAAGGTGATAGTCTAGACTAACTCATGAAAAACATTAAGGAAGCTATTGGGTTGTGCTTAGAAACGCGGGCTGAAGAAATAAACATCGAAAGAATTTCAGAAAATACTCAGTAAAGTTTATAAAGAACAAAAACATACTAAATTGTAGTGAAAAAGTATGGATCTTAGTAACTACAAAATATTGCCCAGTAAACATTTTGTATTGGGATGGATGAGAAAATGGGATTACAACGAGGAAGATCTCAGAAATCTATTGGAAGATGCTTACAAGATTGAGAAAGTAGGAAAATATAAACATGAAGCATATTTTAGAGCAAAGGGAAAAAGCAGAAAGCTCATATTCATAAAAGATGATGAAATCAAAGAAATACTTATTATTACAGGAGCAGAAGGAAGATGAAACCATGTCTAGTCTGTGAAAAAGGAGAACTGATGAAAGTTCAGGATATTATTATGGAAGTAGAAGGATATGCCTTTGTAGTAAAAGGACAACGTTGCACACATTGTCGTGAAGAATTCCTCGATGAGGGGGAAACACAAAAAGTAATTGATGCCGCTAGAAAACTAGGTGTATGGCCGGAACCTCTAAAACTCTATCGGCATCTCTCTAGAAATAGCGGCGGATTAGTCTTGCGTATACCTGCAGATCTAGAAAAACAGCTCAAATTAAATGAAAAGACAGAGATTGCTATAAGCAAGGTAGGGAATAAAATAGTCATAGAAGCTGAAGAATAAAGCGGGAAAAAACGCTCAAAAATTCTTTAAAAAGCTTTGGTTAAGTGCTGAAGTTTTGCACTTTTTAGCGCGTCTAAAACACCAACTCTACGTTATTCTGCAACAAAAGACGCTATAAGCCCATTTTAGTTATCTGAAAAAATAGTTAAGCAGGCGCAGGCATTCAAAGGATTCTCAGTTTTATTTTCATGCTAGAGATTCTATAAAGCTCGAAAACTGCATTTTTTTCTATTTATAAATAAAACTGCAAAACTTCAGGTTAAGTGTTAAAGAAGTCAGTACATATAAAACAAGCAAAAGGTTATTTCAGAAAAGGCAGAGTATGGACTTGATCTTCTTCCCTCACCAAAATAATATCAACATCAACTATCTCATCCATAGTTAAACTCTTGATATTCTTAACTACTTCTTTTAACTCGTCATTTGTTTTATGGAAAATCTGAACCATACAATTAGGATTAAACAATGACAAAAATAAAGCATTAACTCTTTTATCTTTCCTAGCAAAATCAATGATCTTTTCCTTTAGTTCTTGAGATAGATTTCTTATATTTAGAAAAATCATCGAATAATTATACCCTAATTTATGCATTTTAACTCCTGCCCTAATTCCAAAATAGACTCTATCTCTCTGGAATTTCTTTAATTTATGCAATACCATCTCTGCAGAAATTCCTGTTCTTTTCGCTATATCTATAATTTTGATTCTTCCGTCTTTTTCTAATTCTTTCAATAATCTCAAGTCTTCATCAGAGAATTTTTGTTCTTTTGTTTTTTCTGCTACAATAGGTAAGATGAGTCTTTTCTTATCGTAGAACATTTTTAATGGATGAAACTCTGCTAGATAAGGCTTTATTATGAGATAATCTAAAACAGAATTGTCTCTTTCCCCGATTAATCCAGCTAAAAAATTGCTCATTTCTTCTTCATCTTTAAAAATGAGATTTGTAAAAATATCATATCTTCCAAAGCATTCCCCCCAAGAAATACAGTTCTTACTCGTCCCTAGTTTTTCTGTGAACTTCTGAAATGAAGAATATTTTTCCAGTTTAAAGAACATCAAAACATAGACATGATATCCAAAGGAAGAATAATTGAACATAGTAAAGAATTTTTCTATTATTTTATTTCTGATAAACTTATTTAGCGAGTGCTCTACTTGAATCCTCGTCATGCCTATTTCTTTGGCTATTTTTGTGAGAGGCTCTCTCTTGCTATGATAAATATACCCTAATAGTTTAAGGTCTTTTTCTTTTAATTCCATAATTAGGGATAATTTATTAGATTAATAAACTTTTCTATATAAATCATTAAGCTTATTAATAAAAAAAATGAGCAAGTTATAAGTATGCTTCTAAACACTGCTTGAAGATGACAGCAGTAACACCGCCAAGATACGAACTTGTGACAACTGAAGGAATAAGTTATCATTTAGATAAAAATAGGAATATTGCAATTGTAAAAACCAATACCGATGGAAATAAATTGAATGAGCTTATACGCAGAAGACCACCCATGGGTGTAACTGTTGAAGTTGTACCTAATATGGATGATGTTAGGATGTCACCAAACTTTAAAAAAGAACTAAGAGATAAGAGTCTAAATATTGAAGAGATTATTGAGACAGTTACTGATGGAGACTTAAAACGATGGTCAAGAAACGCAAGACGTAAAAGGAGAAAAACTGGAGAATATTCAAGATCATTCACAGACCATAATACTATGCGTATTACTCCAGAAGGGAAAATAGATCAAGGAGAATTTATACCAAATGATATGGGGGGGTACACGAGATACAGTGAATCAAGCAGGGGTGTGTCAATTCCAAGTACGCGGTATGAAACTATAGATATATGGACTGAGAGAGAATGGGTAAGGTATGTGACTGCTCTTTCTACTACCGGGTTAACTCTCTCACTAAAGAGGACTCATTGTCATGAAAGTGAATATGGTTCAAACAGTGTTTCATATATGGGAAAAATAGTTGATGCAGCTAAGAACTTGATTATTAATTCTGAACACGCTATATTTAGAGAACTTTATAGAACTATAAATAGAAGATTTGGTTACTTAACAGATTTGTTTGGGACGCAGTAGTTTTTGAATGCGAGAGCTAACATCCTGAAATACAGTCTTATATATGATAAAAAGAGAAAAATTCTTTAAAAACCTTTTTATAGCGCTCTAAACGCTAGATTATATGCTAACTCAACTCGTTATAGCTCTTATCGCTTTCTCAGGTCTATTAATGGGATATGCATTAACCTTTTTAGCAAAAGAAGAAATCAAACCAGGTCAGAAATATTTCATTTGGTTAGAACGACTTTTCAGGTTAATCATTATTCTAGTTTTACTCTGGAGTATGGGAACATCAAAAGCTATGATCCTTCCTTTTATTGTAGGTATTATTATTGGTTTTTTCCTCAAGTTGCGTTATCTCTATTTAGGAATAGGTCTCGTGGCGGCTAGTGCTTTGTCTCTGGAAATATTTATGCTTATTGCCGCGCTGATCTTCATCTATGGATTTCCTTATGGAAGTATCTCTTCAAAACTTAAATTGCCCTTCCACGTGGTTTTGTTTTTTATTCCAGTGTTTATCATGCTCTTTTTTAGTCCGAATAACACATCTGCAATACTTGCGTTTGTAGCCGGTGCTTTAGTTCTACAGAAATAATTATTGTTTAACATACTGTTCTACTAAGTGTTCTAGTTGATCTTGCTCTGATGGAAGAATACCTTCTTGTTGTAAACGTAAACGAACAGTGTTTACTCCACCATGATATTTCATTGCCATTGTCAAACTAGATCTTCGTAAATTAGTCAGTTCTTGTTGTGTCGGAAAATGTCCTAATAATTGTATGGTATCTTGTAACTCTTGCTTGGTGTTTGTCCATTCTTGCCAGTATCCAGGTGGTTTCACTCCATTTTCTTTTCCTAATAATTTTCTAACAGCACTTATGCCACCATGATAATTACCCATCGCAAATCCTAAACTAGATCTTCTCAAGTTTTTTAATTCTGTTAACGTTGGAAAATGTCCTAATTGTCGCATGATTTCTTCTATCTCTTGTTCTACATTATTCCATTCTTTCCAATACCCCTTTGGTTTTTCAGATCTTTCTAAACCTAATTTCTCTTTTATTGCAGGCATACCTCCATGTAGATCATAAATTGCTTGATAAAGGCCAGAAAATCCCAATTTGAGTAATGTTCGTCCACAAGGAAGCTTTCCATATTGAGCTATGAGTGCTCGACATTCTCGCTCTACATTTTCCCAGTTTTGCCAGTAACCAGTTGGTCTCTGAAGAGCAGTCAATCCAAATCTCTCTCTTACAGCATTAATACCTTTATGATAGTTGCCAATAGCAAATACTAAACTTGATTTACCAATCTCCATTAACTCTTTTTGTGTAGGAAAATGTCCAAGCTTTTTTTCTACCTCTCTTAATTCTCTTTCTACATTTGCAAAATCTTTCCAATAGCCATTTTGTTTACGTTGTGTTGAGAGCATAATCAGAAGAAAATTTACTGGCTGACAGCAACAGAGCGGAGAATTCTAGTAAGCACATAATGATCTGACTGTTGAGCACGTCTACAAATAACCAAGAGATCATCAGGTTTGAGTTCAGTGTGGCGAGCATAGAATCTTTTGAAGGTTCCCTGTTTCGCTGAAGTCGCATAAGGAATGTCGGAAAACTCAGGAGCAATTAATGTAGCTCGCGGATGACAAAGATATTGCCCTATCTCTTCTCCAATTGCATCATCTAAACTAACACCCTTTTTCAAATGACCACTATTGCCTCCTGTAACATGCATAACAAAAGGCTGGACATCAGTCTCTAAGACAAACTGTGAACGATAGCCAGGAAAAAATGCTTTATGTTCTCGAGGAATATGAATAATGCCGAATTGGCTGCTGGAAGGAACTACTTTCAGTGCGATACAACTGTCAAAATCTCCAGAACTTGCTTGGGAAAGTACATCCATATAATAATGACCTCTTGTGCCTCTGCTAATTTCTGCGATCTGATCTAAAGACAATTCTTGCAGTCGTTCGATAACCTGGGGTAATCGTGTCATAGGAAATTCGTAAAGGAAGTACTATATAAATGTTACTATTCTAAAGTGATTATTAAATGAATATAAAAAAAAGTCTTAAAAACACTTTAAAGAGGTTATATGGGGAGAAATATAGGTATTAATTATCTCTAGTAGGTAGTAACAATTGGAAAGGTTTATAAAAGCTAAAAACCAGGTATTTGGATAAAAAAGAGGGTCATATGAGGATAACTATGAGTGACTACACCCCCTTTGAAAAATTGCTTCTAGAAGTATCTAGACTACAGAGATGGGATGGAAAAAAGTGGCTTGAACAAGATAAGATCACACTAGAGACTATTGTTGAAAAATTAAGAGAGAGTGGTGTTAAAGAGGAACTTCTTCAAAAAGCCATAGAACAGGGGATGGAAGATGGAAGCGCTAGTATAGCCTACAAATCAGATGCTTTCGAGAGACACGTTCTTGCAATACCTGAATTTAGAGAATTTAGAAGGAATGTACAGCCTTTTTTGACGGCCGACCAAAACAAGAGAATCATCGAAGCTTTGGCTCCAATGTTATATGCAAAACTCAGTGATCGTGCAAGACAAGAGCTTACAGAACGTATGATTGTTATGAAGAGTTTAAACTTAGGATATATCCGATTGCCAAGAGCGTCACATCGATTGGCTTGTAATTTTATCGTACAATATCCTGCATTGTTCAGACATGAGACAGAAGTCTTGGACGGGATGGTTGAGAGATTAGTCGATGAAGAGCTAAGCACCACACCTATAGGTGAAACAAGAGAGAAAGTTACAGCGCTAAAGAATGATCTAAGAAAAATATATGCGAGTGTTGGGCAATGACTTTAGAGTATCAAGTAGAAAGACTGGGGAGATATCAAGAATTTGCAGAGAGATATAGGTATAACGGTTCTTTTGCTCTAGGAAATCACCAGCTGGTTCCTATATTTGACTCTGTTGAGAATGGTCTAAGGAGATTTCTGTTGGCATATGGTACTGGGGCAGGAAAAACAGTCGTGCCTATCGAGATTATGAAGCATCTCAAGGAAAAAGGGGAAAGACAAAGAGTGCTCGTCGTTGCCCCCCATCAGACTATTTTGGAGAATTTCGGAAGAGAATGGGAACGTGACATCTTTGAGCAGCATGGTCTTTCTGTAAAAACACACGTCATCAGAGATGAAACAGATTTGGATATTCCTAAAGACACAGAAGTGCTGGTAGTAAATTATGAAAAGCTTCCAACTTCTAAACAATATAATCAGAACATTAAATCCTTTGCTCGTAATTGTACATTGGTAATGGTCGATGAATGTCACAATATTAAGAACAGAACAGGAAAGATTTCCGGAGGTCTCCAAAGTATTATTGAAGAGACAAAAGACGCGAGAATGATTGCCCTCTCTGCTTCTCCTTGTCCCAATAAAATGTCAGATATGGGGATGGTTTTATACTTGTTAGATCCAGTAAGATATAAGCACTATAGAGAACAAGCTTTCAGAGTTGAAGATGATCCAGAAGCAATATGGGAGATGAAAGAACAAGGACGGATCCGCTTTTTTGGTCGGGGTGAAATAAGAAAATTCTATGGTCTTCCTGAATTAATTGAAAGAGAGCCAGTATTGGTGGATATGCCAGCGGAATATCAAGATCGTTATTTCAATGAGTTTAAGGAATGTTTTGACTTGGGTCCGGCATTAAACATGTTGGAGAGAACATCTATTGAAGCAATGATTCATAGTTACAAATTCAAAGAAGAGATAAAGGATCGCTTGAGACAAGGTCGCGTCTTGAACTTCTTCTCGCATTTAAGAAATCCCCCCAAGGGTAAGGATGAAGAAGAAGGAATTTTTTATCAATTGGAAAAAGTTATTGGAGAGGCATGGAAAGAATTAGGGAAGAAAAAACCATTAGCAATAAGATCCATCCATGGCGGCACGCCAGATAGAGAAAGACTGCTAATCCAGCAGGAGATGGAAGAAGGAAAAGTCGATGTCTTGCTGAACCAATGGAAATGCACTAGGGAAGGTTTTTCCGAAGTTGCAGGCGATCGTCCAGTATCGATTATCCCCTTGCGATGTCCTTTTGAGCCTGGCGTTCGAGAGCAGATTATTGGGCGCTCATATCGTCCAGGTCAGAAAGCTCCTGTAGAATATGTTGAATTCCATCCTGAGAGCGAAGTGTTGAAAAGAAGAATAGAACAGTTTATTCACGCATATGCTGATGAACAAGGTCATAAAGTAAAAGCGTCCTGGAAAGCAACTCTATTCCATGCGGATACTAATGCTATTTGTCGGGGAAAAGAACAAAAAAATAGAATGTTTTTAGAATACCGGGCAGGTGTTGCTGTCGCAGATGATAGGCTTGAGGTAAATTCTGTATTTGAATATACTCGATTATTTACCAAGGATAGAATTTTGGATCTTTCCAAGCGCGATCCTGTATTCGGCAGTGGTTCACGTGCTGTTATTAGGTTTGTTGGATCATCTTATGACGATGGTCTAAAAGGAAATGCAGAACCATTGGGTGCTGACTATGATAGATCAACTATTCTCCGGGAAACACCAGGAAGAATAAATCTTTTTTTGGCCGATGTGGTTGAGCAGCTGAAGGATCGAGAAGGAAAACTAAGAGAGTCATGGAAGATCGCAGATTTAGGGTGTTGCTCCAGTGCAGTCTTTAGTCAGGCGCGTATGCTCTGGCAGGCATTGCAGAAAGTAAAAGGTAAGAAATCCAGTTTGGACGAATTGGTTAATGTTGATGGTGAATCTGGATTTGTTCGAAATGCAGAATTTGGTCTGAACAAAGGAGAATGGTTGAAGGTTATATCTCAATTACAAGTACCAGGATTCACTGAACAGCAGCTGAGAGATGCGCAAGCTCTGTTGGAGAAAGTACAAAATAGAAATAAATTAAGATTTATGCATGCCAATATTACAAGAGATCATTTCGGCAGCGATTATGATGTGGTTATTACCTCTCAATGCTTGCAATATAATGATCAAACTGAAGGTCGAGATATAGAACGAATTACGATGAATGTGAATCATGCCTTACGGGATGAAGGGCATTATCTGACAGTGTTGACAGGCAACGCGTTTAACAATAATTTTACCAACGATAATGATGTAGAAAATTTTAGAGGAATTTTGGGAGATTATGGGTTCACAGTACAAAAATTGGCGCATATTCAGGGGAAGCATGAGAAAGATATTGTGCTAAAACCATTCCATTTTGTTCATGCTGTAAAAAAGAAAAATGCACCGGAAAAATTAGTAGTGGTCGATGAAATACTAGTTATGTATGTACCTTATGTAGAAGCATTGACAGGAAATTCAAAAATAGAAAGATTGACTAGGCATAGAGGGAGAGGAGCACCACAAGTCAAACCATTGCCCTCATTCTTTGAAGATAAGGACGGGAAGAAATTCAAATTGTTTGAAGGTGAATAAATATGAATACACAAAAGCCACCTAATTACTGGAGGCAATGGGATAATGTTGCTATAGAACTAGGTCAAGCTATGGAAGTTCTAGGCCACTTTCCCACAGTTAATGAGCTTAAAGATAACGGTTACAGCAGTCTTGCTCAGGCAGTTTATCAATATCATGGCGGCTACATTGCAGTGAGGGAGAAGCTAATTGCTGAAGGAAGTGTAGAGATCGCTCATGGCCAAAGAAAAAGAAGGAAGCTAAATGGATTTTGGGATAATTTTGAAAATGTTATTCAAGAAGTTGGTGCATTTATGGAAGAACATGGATGTAAAAGGTTACCAACACAAAAAATGTTGTCTAAGCATAATCGTTCTGATATTAGTTCAGCTATAGCGAGACATGGCGGATTTAATAGACTCCGTAGAGTTATTGGTGAAGAGATTAATCATAGAGAGAAGGGTTACTGGCAAGAGTGGAAGAATGTTGAGAGAGAGTTGAGAAAAGCTATCGATAAACTAGGGCATTTTCCTACAGAGCCAGAATTAAGAAGTAGATGGGGCGGATTAGCTTCAGCCATACAAAAATATTATGGAGGCATGCACACTGTTGCAGAAAGGCTAGGATATAATCCAGCGAGAGTCCAGCGAGGTTTTTGGTCAAAATGGGAAAATGTTAAAGAAACATTAGAGAGAATCATTCAAGAAGAACATGAATTTCCTACTCAAGGAAGATTGATAGAATTAGGCCATAATAGTCTTCCCAATGCTATAAGAGCACATGGCGGTATGAATGCTGTCAGAAAACGATTGGGTCATCACATACTAAAAAGAGATAACTCATATTGGAAAGATAGAGAGCATATAAGAAGAGAACTGATTATTCTTGAGAATGAACTAGGACATTTTCCATCAAGCTACGAGGTACAAAATTTAAATGCTGGCCTAGGAAAAGCAATTAGAGAATATCATGGAGGATATATCAAGCTAAGAGAAGAGTTAGGGCATGAAAGCCAGATAAAACAAACAGGGCACTGGCAAGAGTGGAAAAACGTAAAACAAGAGCTAGAAACCATAATTGCAAAGTTAGGACATTTCCCAAGCAGTGTTGATCTCCAAAAGATAAAAAGAGGATCATTAAGTAGTGTTATTTGTAAATATTATGGAGGTTTTAGAGAAGTGCGAAAAAAGATGGGATGTGGTGGGTCCATAATAAAAGAAAACGGTTACTGGCAAGAGTGGAAGAATGTTGAGAGAGAGTTGAGAAAAGCTATCGATAAACTAGGGCATTTTCCTACAGATAGAGAATTAAGAGATCAAAAGGTTAGCGGATTAACTGGGGCAATTAATAAGTATCATGGAAAGCTAGGAAAGGCTCGGGAAAGAATGGGATATGAAAAAGGAAATACATCTAAAGGATACTATCAAGAGTGGAAGAATGTAGAACAAGAGTTAGATGCTTTGACTACAGCAGTGGGACACTTTCCCACTAAAAGAGATTTTTTAAGTCAGAGGAAATCAGGATTGCTTACTGCAATTCATAGAGATTTTGGTGGTCTACGCGAGGTGCAACAGAGAATGGGTCATATAAGTAAAAGAAGACCTAATGGTTATTTGGCAGACTGGAATAATTTAGAACACGAACTAAGAAAAATTATTAGAGAGAATGAAGGTGATTTTCCTAGTAGCCATGTCTTTGAAGCAATAGGGGAGACAGGATTGATCGCGGCTATTCATAAATATCATGGGGGAATGTATAAGGTAAGAGAAAGACTAGGATTTAAAGAAAAAACAAAACCTGATGGGTACTGGCAACAATGGAATAATGTCAAAAAAGAGTTAGAGACAATTATAGGACAAGAAGGAAAATTTCCCTCCATGTATAATCTTAGGAAGCTTGGCCTTTCTAGTCTAGCAATGGCTATGTCAAAATATCACGGTGGAGTACAGGCTGTTCGTTTACGATTGCAAGAAGAAGGTATTCTTCCATCAGAAGAACAACAATTAGAACAACTCGTAGAACAGTATGTTGAAGGATGACAAAAAGAAAACCAAATGGATTCTGGAAGAAGTGGGAGAATGTACAGCCAATTTTAGACACAATCATAAAAGAGTTAGGTCATTTTCCTACACAAAGAGATCTTAAAGATAGGGGGCAGAGCGTTTTAGCAGCGGCTATTACACTTTATCATGGAGGATTTTATCAAGTCGCTATAAGGACAGGATATACTTCTAGAAAATTACCGAAGAAATTTTGGAAGGATTTTAGTAATATTAGATCAGAAATTTTACAACTAAGCGAGAGATTAGGTTATTTTCCATCTACAACAGAAATAAGACAATATAATAGGATGCTTGAAAAAGCTATTTATGAATATTATGGGGGAATACATAAAGTTAGAGAGCGATTAAGTATCGATAGTGAAAGAAACAGACATGGATTCTGGAAGAATTGGGATAATGTTCAGAGAGAGTTAATAGTTATAATTGGAGAACTTGGCCATTTTCCAAGAGTCGTTGATTTAAAAGAAATGAATAAACACGATCTTCTGAGGGGAATTTATAGTTGGCATGATGGGTTAAATCAAGTAAAGAAAAAATTAGGATATACTATTGAAAGGAAGGAAAGTAATTACTGGAGGCAATGGGATAATCTAGAGCAAGAATTGATTACTATCATGCAAAGTTTAGGTCATTTTCCAACATATCAAGAACTTAAATCAAATGGATATCAGTCTGTTTCATCTGCTATATCGAGATATCATGGTGGATCTGATGCTGTTAAAAAGAAAATGATAGAAAGAAAATTACTCCAAACAGAAGAACAACGATTGGAAATATTAGTGCAAAGATATGTTGGAGAATAAATAGGATACTTTCTTTGTCATATCACAAAAACCTTTTAAAGTGTATTCTCCAGAATATAAGTATGAAAAAACCAGTCTACACGATCCTGGATTGCTATACCGACGAGCCAGCAGGCTTAGGTGTTCCGCCTTATTTAGGCACGTATCCAAGATACTTGGCAGGCAAGCTGCACCCAGAACAAGTCAACTACATTACTATTGATGATCTTCGCTTGGTCAAGAACTATCACAATCGCAAGCCGCAGAATGAGATCGTCACCAACATCAAAATCTACAATACAACAAATCAAAACATTCCAGATATTCTTGACAAGACAACACACTTAGTAGTGATCATCGGAGTCCAAACACCTGGTAAATATTTGTCAGCAGTTCCAGGAACGATAAAAGAAGTCGTTGCATTAATTGAAGATTTACAGTGTAAAAAGATTCTCACAGGTCCAGGAATCTTCGGTACACAATTGATTGGTGGTCGCAAAGCAGAAGCTGTTCCTGTAGGAGTCTTTCATGAAACATGGAACGCACACTATAATTTCAAAGAGATCAAGGACTATGCTATCAAGGGAGCTTACATTGTCAAATCCATTCCTCAAAAAAGAATTGTAGAAATTGAAACTGGTCGTGGATGCACCTTCGGCAAATGTTCATTCTGTACTGAGCCCATCAAGAATAAAGTGGAATTCAGAGACCAAGAAGATGTCATAGAAGAGGTCAAATTGCTCCATTCCCTGGGATGTGAGTTCTTCCGCCTGGGCAAGGCAACCTGCACGTTAAGCTACAAGAATGGAGATGTCAAAGAGTTAGAGAAATTACTCAAGCCTCTAGCAGAATTAAATCTCAAAGTCTTGCATATCGACAATGTCAATCCCGTCTACGTCAATGAAGAGCGAGTAAAATTGATTACAAAATACTGTACTGACGGCAACATTGCAGCGTTCGGTGTGGAATCGTTCGATAAAAACGTCGTCAGAGAAAATACACTCAATTGTACACCTGAAAATGCCTATCGAGCAATCAAAATCTTGAATGAATTTGGATCACAGCGTGGTCCAGATGGTATGCCTTACTTTTTACCAGGAATTAATATTATTCTCGGTCTCAAGGGAGAAACGAAAGAAACGCTTCAAGAAAATTACAAATGGTTAAAGAAAATCTACGATGATGGGTTGATGATCAGAAGAATTAATATACGACAAGTCACTATCTTTGAAGGAACAATGATGAATGAAGTCGGCTACAAATATTTCAAGAAAAATAAAAGATTATATTTCTCTTTCAGAAAAAAGATTCGTGAGGAAATTGATCTGCTCATGTTGCAGCGTGTTATCCCCTTAGGAACTATCTTAAACGATGTTTACACAGAAACGCATCAAGGCAATGTGACTTTTGCTCGTCAATATGGAACTTATCCGATCATTATTGGCATGAAAGGTCGTTTCCCTTTAGGTGAAAAAATCAGTGTGAAAGTGACTGGACATATGCTCCGTTCTATTACTGGAGAGCCTGTGAATCCTATACAAACAATTCCTCTACATCCAATAGAAAGAAGAATTATGAAGTGAGTGGTTTAACTCTCTTAAGTTGAAGTATCTTATCAAAATCTGCATCATCTGAAGTAATTGATGGAATATGATGAACTAATGCAGTTGCAGCATGAATAGCATCTCTTGGATTAAGACGATATGTTTCCATGAGTTCTTGCGCTTTAAAAAGTATAGACTCATCCGCATTCAAAAAAGTGAGGTTAAAAAAATGTAAAAGCTTTTCTCCCTGATCTCGAGCAGTTTCTATACCAGATTCTTGTTTAATCTTATAAACAAATTCGTCCCATGTCAAATAAGAAGTATATGCTTCTAATTGTCTTGTAGCTACCTTTCTTAAAATAGCTCTACAAGCATCACCTATAGCGTCACTATTTGTAACAGCATAAATAAAGATATTAGTATCAATGTAAGTCATAAGATTCTGCCTCTGCTTTTTTTAAGTCTTTAAGAGTAAGATTCTTTTTAAGTCTAGAGGCTGAGAAAAAATCTTCTAAGAACGTCTCAACATCTTGTTCTGCTTTGATCACTACTTCATGATCTCTCGCTTCAAAAACTACTTTTCTTCCTCGTTGTAATCCTAATAAATGGCGAATATCTTTGGGAATCACAACCTGTCCTTTAGCACCTAGTTCACGTTCGATTTTCATAAGACATAAATGTAGGAACTAGTATTTAAACTTTTTCATACTTAGAAGTAGGAATAAAAGAAAGACAGAAAACCTTTATGTACTGATATACAAAAGCAAAGTCTATGGAAGAATGGCATCGTGTTGGACGTCCAAAGGCATTAGGAAGTAGAAAGCAGGGAGTCATACAAAATTGGAATAATTTCTATGGAAAAGACAATTGGCGAGTAGGATGGGTTTTTAATGGATCTATTCTTGGAATTAATCGCGCACTTGCCGTATATGAACAAGCTTATGTTGAATACTTTAATCAACATCCAGAAGAATTGAGATGGATTGCCGAGAATTATGAAGATGTCTATGATAATCATCCTTCTAACGTGCAGTCTGGTTTAAATTATAATATTCAGGAATTCGGAGGAAATCATTTTCAAGATATTGCTATTAGAAGAGTTATGGCTAGAAACGGTTTGCAATTTACAGGAACAGGTCTCTTGGAGATTAGAATGTCAGAACCCGGAAAAAAATGGAGCCCTGGAGAAATTCCTTTTCATCTACCAGAATTAATCCAGAAACCAGAAGTAGAGGGATGGTGGAAGCCAGGATCACTAGAGAGTTGGTATCAATCTGCTCGTCATTTGGAAACAACAAGAAAAGACATAAGGTTGGATCATGATTTGTATTTTGTAACATCAAACAAAGGTAAAGTGGAATCAGCAAGAAGATCTTTAGGAACAGAGTTCTCCATAGATCAATTGGTATTAGATATTGCAGAAGAGCAAGAGACTATTGAAGAAATTGCTAGCCATAAAGCCCAAGTAGCTTATGCTGTAATATGCAGACCAGTTATTTGTGATGATTCTGGATTTGTTATTCCTTCCTTGCAAGGGTACCCAAGTGTTAAAGTTGGTCGTGAACTCTCAAGGATAGGCATTCAAGGATTTATGGGTCTTGCAGGTGAACAACCTTTAGATGCTCATTTTGCCATGGCTGTTACTTATTTCGATGAAGCTACTAGTAAGCCTCAAGTTTTTGTCTCAAAAACAGAAGGTAGATTAATTGGTGAGATGCGTGGGGACATAAATAAACCCTTTGTGAAATCTCCTCTAGCCGGATGTTTTATTGTTAATGGGCAGACAAAAACTATTGCAGAAATGACAGAAGAAGAATATAAAGCACACGCTACAACTAATAGATGGGGAGCGCTTTTAGAATTCCTAAAACAACACAGGAGAGCAAGCAAATGACACTTTACTTAATTGGTTTAGGTCTGCACGATGAGAGAGACATCACACTCAAAGGTCTAGAAATCATCAAAGCATGCAAGAAAGTCTATTTCGAAACGTATACATCAAAGTTAAACACAGCGCAGCAGAATATGGAAAAACTCTATGAAAAAAAGATTACTGCTATTCCTAGATCATTTGTAGAGGAAGACGCAAACAAGTTATTAGCAGAGGCAAAAAAAGAAGATGTAGCTGTGTTAATCATTGGTGCTCCACTCGCTGCTACAACACACATAGACTTATTCTTGGAAGCAAAAAAACAACACATTCCAGTCGAGGTTATAGAAAATGGTTCAGTCTTGACAGCTATAAGTATCACAGGATTATTTTTATACAAGTTTGGCAGAATCACAACCATCCCGTTCAACAATGAAAAGATTACTAGTCCTTATGATGTAGTTATGACCAATCAAAAGAATAAGCTCCACACTTTATGTTTGTTAGATATTCAAGAAACAAGAATTATGACAGCGCGTGAAGGTTTAGATTACTTGATAAAACAAGGATTAAAAAATGATACTAGAGTAGTTGCTTGTGGTGCTCTCGGTGCTCCGGATCCAGAAATAAAGGTAGGAAAGGCAAAAGATATTGTCATCAGACGTTTTCCACAATGCATTATTATCCCCACAGATTTACATTTTAAAGAGGAAGAATCTTTAAGTATCTGGAAATAGAGTTATAGATAATCAGGGACATCAACATCGTCGCCAGATTTCTTTCCCAGTTTTTCTTGAGCAGTCTTCACAATAACAGCAGCAACTTTGTTCGGATCAACGCCTTCAAACTTGGTCATCTGTGTAGCCGTCATGCCTGGATTAACACAATAAGTCTTCACATGGTGTGGTAACTCTAAGGCCAAAGCTTGAGTAAAACCACGAACACCAAATTTCGTTGCACAATAAGGAACAATGTCTTCGTAAGCTACCTTGCTAGCCATACTTGCTATATTGAGAATCAATGCTTCCTTCCGTTGTTGCAATAAGGGTAGAAATGAGTGTGTTACTTTCATCAAACCAGTGAGATTGACAGCTACTTGATGATCTAAGTCAGCAAAAGTCTGTTTCATAAACCTCTTCCATCCTGAAAGCACTCCAGCATTATTAATGAGAATATCTAATTTGCCGTAAAGTTTGGCAACTTCTTTGACTAGTATATGAATAGATTTGTTATCCAGTGTATCAAAATGAACTAAATGTGCTTCGCTATGTTGTTTGCATTCTCTTAAAGTAAGTTCACCTTCTTTTTTATTCGTATTATAGGTAAGAATAACTTCGCTCCCTGCTTTTGCAAAAGCTAGTGCAGTTGCTTTCCCGATACCTATGCTGCTGCCAGTGATGAGGACAATTTTATTTTTAATATCCATAAAAAAAAGAAACCAAATTACTATTTAAACATATCCTCGTTCTTGTGCTTTCGCATGGTTGTAGTCATAGGTAGATCCAGAGGAAGTTGGCTTTAGAGGGAGAACACCTTCTCTAGTGAGCTGGTGAATAGCTTCTGCGAAGGTGCGAGCAGGTGTTGTGGGAGGTAAATGTTTAGCTAGATCAGGTAAGGTGCGTAACCCAGTTTTACCAGAATCAATAATCCCCTCTATGACATGATAACAAATGAAATGACAACAGACTTATAAATATTGTTCACTGAAAAAGAGTACATGAAACAAGTAATTCAACTCACTGTCAGAACCAACGCTCCAGAAACAAAGATAACCAAGCAAGAAGGAGACCAATGGCGTATGGATGTGCATGCTCCACCAGAAAATAACAAAGCAAATCTGGAAATAATAAAATTCTTGACAAAAACTTACGACGCAGACATAAAGATTCTGAAAGGATTCACTTCTAGGAAAAAAACAATGCTAGTAATCGAAAAAACATAGAGTAATTTCGGAAATATTCTGGAGTTTCTGTCGCAAGAGCTATTAAGAGGGTTAGCTAAGCAAAAGAGAGAAAAACTTATAAGTAAGAAAATTCTTACTTTTGGTATGAAAATGAGCGTCGTAACAGTAACAGAAAAAGGACAAATAGCCATTCCAACTAGTATTAGAGAGGCAGCAGGAATTAAGAAAGGAGATATCTTAATTGTAATAGAAGCTGATGGAAAAATTCTCTTGGAGAAAACAAAAAAGATAGCTGAAGGAATGAAAGATGATTTTAAAGATATAATTAAATTTACAGAATTATCCTTAGAAAAAGTATGGAATAATAAAGAAGATGAAATCTGGGAGCAATATAGAAAGAAATGAAAGTAATACAAAGAGAGATTGTATTAATTGAATATCCATTCTCTGATTTACTAGGAAGTAAAATAAGACCGGCTTTGATAATTTCTAATGAATTATTTAATAAGAAATCTGATAATTGTATTGCAGCACATTTAACTACAGTGTTGAAAGATGAACCTTATTCTGTTAATATCACACAAGATGATCTTGAATCTGGAGAATTAATGAAACCTAGTATCTTGACAACTTAATTCTGAAATATTTATATATTAGTGATTATTTTTATTAGTTATGAAAAATATCAAACTAAGAAAGAAAGAAAAGAGC
>Ga0209541_10004847_pt1 | contig 23710 bp, 22 predicted proteins | sample RifCSPlowO2_01_FD_184027 | JGI IMG/M metagenome (GOLD analysis project Ga0209541, IMG submission 184027) | Groundwater microbial communities from Rifle, Colorado - Rifle CSP2_plank lowO2_0.1 (SPAdes) (version 2) | ecosystem: Environmental > Aquatic > Deep subsurface > Groundwater | place... | reverse complement strand
AATATATATTACAACGACCTGGAACACTGCGGATTAAACGGCAAAACACCGAATGAATATTTAAAAGAATATCAATTAATTAATCCGCCATATGTATGTGCTTAAAACACTACCTCATTGTGAATTGGGTGAATATCGTAGGAGCCTGATTTTGCCGGATTTGGCGGTTGGATATTTTTCTGGTATTCCAAATAATCTTTATGGTGAGAAATTACTCCGAACGCGTTAGGTAATTTAGAACAGTTGTATTTTACATCGTCGTATATTAGATTTTTTAAAAAAATAGTTAGGATTTGGACAATAATCATCATCGTTATTGTAAAAGTTTTATCTTGCGCGAATTCAGCCAGACCAGAAAAGATAGAATAACTGACGATAGGTATGGAAATATTAATGAAACTGAATTTGGCGATATACGCGACGGCTTTTCGATAAATATTTTTTTCTATTGCGTGGATTTCTTCCGTATCAATGTCCAATTCTAATCTGTTGATTTTATAAATTATGGCGGTGAAGTTCTTAATGCAACGGAGATACTCATTACATCCATCTTTTATTTTTTGAATTTCCATTTTTCTTTGAATTGTTTCTATTTTTTCCAAAAGTTTTTCTTTTTCATTTATCTTAACTACAGGAGGAATTTCTGAAGTTATTTCTTCAACTAATGAGGTATTCATTTTGTCTTTATATTAGATTTAAGCATCTTTTGAGATGATACTATTAAGATATAATTTTGTCAAATGAGGCAGGCGATGGGTTGATAAGGATGGCCGATGAGATATTTGTGTCGCGAGCTCAAGAGGGATTAGAATAGAATAATATGTTGAGAAATTTGGAGAAATTTTCTTTGCCGGAGATTGAGGAGAAAGTGCTGGAATTTTGGAAGAAGAATGAGATTTTTAAAAAGTCTCTTAATAAGACGAATAGGTCTAATAAGTCTAATGAGTCTGATAAGACGAATATAGCCAATAAAACGAATGAGCCAAAAAAATTTGTTTTTTACGAAGGACCGCCGACGGCGAACGGGCGACCGGGCATTCACCATATTTTGGCGCGCGCGTTTAAGGATATTGTTTTGCGATATAAAACAATGCGCGGGTTTTTTGTTCCCCGACGAGGCGGGTGGGATACGCACGGATTGCCGGTGGAATTGGGAGTAGAAAAAGTGTTAGGTTTGAAATCAAAAAAAGAAATTGAAAAATATGGCATTGCCGCATTTAACAAAAAATGCAAAGAATCGGTGTGGCAATATAAAGAAGAATGGGAAAAACTTACCGAACGAATCGGTTTTTGGTTGGACTTAAAAAATCCTTACATTACTTACGAAAATTCTTACATTGAATCGGTTTGGAAAATTTTGAAAAAAGTTTGGGAGAAAGGTTTGATTTACAAGGGGCACAAAGTGGTGCCGTGGTGCACGCGATGCGGCACGGTGCTTTCTTCGCACGAGTTGGCGTTGGGATATAAGGAGACGGAAGATACTTCGGTTTTTGTGAAGTTTAAACTTAAAAAAGGACAGAGAATCAATAAGAATTTTATTACCGACAATAAAACATATATTTTATCTTGGACGACAACGCCGTGGACATTGCCGGGAAATGTGGCGTTGGCAGTCGGGGAAAATATTGAATACTCAATAACTGAAATTCATCAAAAAAACCAAAAGACCGAAACTTTTATTGTGGCGACAGAATCACCTTTGGGAAAAGAATTAGGTTCTGTAGCGAAAATTTATGGAAGAGATTTAATTGGATTAGCATACGAACCATTGTTCAAAATTCCAAAATTAAAGACAAAAAATTCTTATAAGATTTATCCGGCGGATTTTGTGACGACGACGGACGGAACGGGCGTGGTGCATACGGCGGTGATGTATGGCGAGGACGATTATAATTTGGGAAAGAAAATCGGTTTGCCGCAGTTTCATACTGTTGATGAACAAGGAAAATTTATCAAAGGCGTGCCACTGCTTGCAGGAATGTATGTGAAATCAAAAGAAACAGAAGAGAAAATTATAACCTATCTACAAACTAAAAACTACTTACTACAAACTAAACCATACAAACACGAATATCCTTTTTGTTGGCGGTGCGGAACAGCCCTGCTCTATTACGCGCGGGATTCGTGGTTTATCGCGATGAGCAAATTACGGAACCAATTGATTGCGGAGAATGAAAAAATAAATTGGATTCCGGAGAATATTAAGCACGGGCGATTTGGCGAATGGCTTAAAGAAGTGAAAGATTGGGCGATTTCGCGGGAGCGGTATTGGGGAACACCGTTGCCATTTTGGGAGTGCGATGGATGCGGTGAAGTGAAAGTGGTGGGAGGCGTTGATGAATTAAACGATAAGTCTAATAGGTCTAATGGGACCAATAGGTATATCTTAGCGAGACACGGAGAAGCGGAGAGTAATGTTTCCGACACAATTTCCGGTTGGCCGGAGAAAACAAAGCATCATTTGACATTGAAAGGAAACGTTCAGGTTGAAAAAACGGCGGGAGAATTAAAGAAAGAAAAAGTTGATTTAATTTTCGCATCGCCCATTACGCGAACAAAAGAGACGGCGCAGTTGTTTTCGCGCTTTTTGAAAATTAAAAAAGTTTTTTATGATAAAAGACTTTTAGAAATAAACACAGGAGATTTTAACGGATGCCATGATGGTGAGTATCACGGATATTTTTTCACCGATGAGGAAAAATTCACGAAGCGACCGCCCAAAGGAGAAACTTTAACCGATTTGCGAGCGAGAGTCTTCGCGTTTCTAAATGATTTGGAGAAAAAATATAATAGAAAAACAATTTTAATCGTGAGTCATGAATATCCAATATGGATGTTTCAAGCTTGTATGGTAGGATGGAGCGATAAACAGGCGGTTGAGGAAAAGCATATTCGCGATAACAATTTTATAGGAACCGGCGAGGCGCGAGAAATAAATTTTCGTGTTTTGCCTCGCGATGAAACCGGTCGTTTTGATTTACATAAACCTTACATTGACGAAGTTGTTTTGAAATGCAAAAAATGCGGCAAGAAAATGAATCGGGTTTCGGAAGTGCTAGATGTGTGGTTTGATTCAGGAGCGATGCCGTTCGCGCAAAACGAGGATACAGGATACAGGATACAGGATACAGGAAATATAATTCTAAATTCTAAATTCGAAATTCGAAATTTGGAATATCCCGCTGACTATATTTCCGAAGGAATTGATCAGACGAGAGGTTGGTTTTATACGCTTCTTGCGATTGGGGTTTTGATGGGAAAGGGGACGCCGTATAAAAATGTTATCTCTTTGGGGCTGACATTGGATAAAAATGGACAGAAGATGTCTAAGTCAAAGGGGAATGTTGTTGATCCTTGGGCGATGATACAGAAATACGGCGCGGATGTTGTGCGTTGGTATTTTTATACGGTGAATCCATCCGGCGAGCCGAAAAAATTTGACGAAGCAGATTTGGGAAAGGTTTTAAGGCAATTCGTGATGACGATTTATAATTGTTGGGTGTTTTATGACACTTACGCGAAAAAGGATACAGGATACAGGATGCAGGATACAGGATTATCCGTATTGGATAAATGGATTTTGGCGAGGTTGAGTGAGACGGTTGAGTTTGCGACTTGTAGTTTAGATAAATATGAAATTGGTGAGGCGGCGAGGAAGATTGAGGAATTTGTCGGCGATTTGTCGCGGTGGTATATTCGACGGTCGCGGAGACGGTTGCAAAAACCGAAGAGCGAACAGGATTATGAGGCGGCGTCGCAAACTTTAGGATATGTTTTGCTTACGCTTGCAAAACTGTTCGCGCCGTTTGTTCCTTTCTTCGCCGAATCATTATTTCAATCTTTGGAGGTTCGACCTCCAGAAATTAACGATAATGTTAGGAGGTCGAACCTCTCGAAATTGAAGTCAGTTCATTTAGAAGATTGGCCGGAAGCGGACAAAAAAATGATTGATAAAGAATTATTGGAACAGATGACAGAGATTCGTAGGATTGCGAGTGTGGTTTTGGCGAAACGGGCGGAGGCGGGAATAAAAGTTCGTCAACCGCTCGCGGTGTTAAAAGTTAAGAGTGAAATGTTAAAAGGGAAAAAGAATGAAAAATTATTAGATTTATTGAAAGAGGAAGTAAATGTGAAAGAGATTATCTTTGACAAAGACCCAAAAGAAGAAATTTGGTTGGATACGAATATAACGCACGAACTTAAAGAGGAAGGATGGTTGCGGGAATTTGTGAGAATCATTCAGGGATTTCGGCAGGATGCCGGTTTGGCGCCGAAAGATAAAATTATTTTAATGGTGGAAGCGCCGGAAGAATTGAATCATATTTTGAATAAGTTTGAAAAATTGCTGAAGAAAGAAGTGGGAGCGAAAAATATAGAATACAAACATTCGGAAAAATTTACCGCGGAATTAAAAACAAAATTGGAAAATTGGGAGATTTGGATTGGGTTGCGGATTTAGGTTGTAGGCGATAGGTTGTAGGTTATAGGAATAGTGGTTTTTCAAAAAAAAGTAACCGCTCAAAGAATTAACTTTAAGCGGTTTTAAGTTTTTGTTAAATTTTTAAGTTTCCACTTTTCAGAACACAAGCGAATTTTATATGTTCTGAAATATGGAGGCAACACTTATGGGCGTTGCCTTAATTTTGGGAACGAGAGCCTCGTTCTGGTCCCGCCGTTTTGAATTCCTCAAAATGGGGGCAAAAAAGTTTTTAGCGAGACAGCTTACCCATTTTATTTAGGACAAGCTGGGGGAGTATGGAGACTCCCACAGTTTGGACAGGCAATGATTATCACCACATGCTCCTTAATTATAAAAGCGAACAGCGGAACAATCGTCTGTTCGCTTTTTTTCGGTATTAGTAAAAATTAAAAAACAACTTGAGCAGACGCAGGAAATTCAGACTTTATCGTCATTATAGTAATTTTTTCCTGCAACTTTTTTGCAAAACTGGGTTTTTCCTTTTTAAGTTTTTTTAAAAGAAAACTTAAATTATTTTTTTCGGTCCAGGCGAGAAGATTATACAATCCATTATTGTCAAAAATTCTTGCCATTTTATTCAGTTCAGCTCTGTTAGAATTTTTGTAGACAAGGTATTTCCCTTTACCTTTATGAGAAATCTGTTGATTTTTTGTTTTAGCCATTTTTTCTCCTAAATTAAGAATTATAATTAGGCTCTAAGGACTACAATAAGATTGCTTCGTCCCGTTTTGTGGGACTCGCAATGACAAAGCAGATACTAGATAATCCTAAATTTCAATTCAAGGTGATTTTTAAGATTCTGGGGGTATTATAGCAGATGGGCAGAATTTGTCAATAGCTCTAAAACCAGCATAGAATCAGGGGTTTTGGCACTAGGTGATAGGTGATAGGTGATAGGTTATGGGTTGTAGGTGATAGGTTGTAGGTTATAGGTTATAGATTATGGGTTGTGGGTTTTGGGGCGATTTAATGTTTAGAAGTCGGGCTTTCATAAGAAGTTTAAGTGAGATTATCTCGTCCCGTTTTGTGGGGTTCGCAATGACAATTTAATAGGACGAATAGGACAAATAAGACGAATAAGGCTAATAAATTAAGCCGATTTTTTGTTTGATTTCTCGGATGCGGTCGGAGGCGATGACATTAGCTTTTTTATTGCCTATTTCTAATTCTTCAAGAATTTTGTTATCCGTTAAAAGAGTACTTTTTTGTTTCCAAATATCTCCCCATATTTTTGCAATTCCAATTGCGACTTCTCTTTTGAATTTAGCATAATTGTAACCTTTATATATTTTTTCTAATTTAACCAATTTTTGGCTAATTGGACTTCCTTTTGCGAGCCCGATTAACTCAGGATTTAGAAAAGCGGCGTTAATCATCATTAGATTGCTTATAGCGGGTTTTTTTTCTGGATCATATTTTATTTCCTGACCAGAATCAGTCACAGCTCTTTTTATTTTTTGTTGAATAACATCAATTGAATCACTCAAAAAAATACAGCCAGCTGGACGCGATTTGGACATTTTTTTTGTAGGATCGTCCAGACTCATAAGCCGGGGAGTTGCGGTTAGTTTTGGTTTTGGTTCAACAAAAGTTTTACCAAAAGTGGAATTAAATTTTCTTGCCAATGTTCGCGTAAATTCAAGATGTTGAAGTTGATCGTCGCCTACCGTCACAAATTCAGCATCGTATAAAAGAATATCCGCGGCCATAAGCACAGGATAATCAAAGAGCCCCACATTTATATTTTTTGGTTGATTTGCAGACTTGTCTTTGAATTGAGTCATTCTCTGTAATTCTGGAAAGGGGGTTAGGTTGTTAAGAATTATTGCCAATTCTGAATGAGCTGGAACAGAAGACTGAATGAAAAATGTTGATGATTCGTGACTAATCCCCAAAGCTCTTACTTCAGCGGCAGTTTGAATAATTTGTCGTCTTTTTTCCCTCGGATCAATTTTTTCCGTGAGTGAATGAATATCAGCAATAAAAAAATAGCAGTCAAATTTTCCTTCGTTATGCAGATTGATGAAATTTTGTAAAACACCCAGATAATTCCCAAGGTGAAGTTTGCCAGTGGGTTGAATACCGGAAATGACTATTTGTTTATTTTGTTTGTCCATATAGTTTACAAAGAGATTGCTTCGTCGTCCCGCATTGCGGGACTCCTCGCAATGACAGAAAGATGGAAAGTCTGACTTCACGAATATCCGACTCAATTACACTTCTATAATTACTGGTAAAATCATTGGTCTTCTTTTTGTTTTATTATATAAGAATTGGCCGATTTGGTCGCGGATTAAAGATTTGGCATAATCGGGGTCAAGTGGCTGGTTGCGGGGAATACGGCCGATGAGATTGCGAATTCTTTTACGGATTTCATTTAGGAGTTCCTGATTTTCCTTGAGATAAATAAAACCGCGGGAAATGATATCGGGATTTTTCAAAATTTTGCCGGTTTGGCGATCTAGAGAAGTAATCACCACAACCATTCCTTCTTTAGCAAGGGTTAGCCGGTCGCGGAGCACAACTTCTTCCACGTCGCCGATGCCGAGGCCGTCCACCATTACATAATTGGTCGGCACTTTTTCGTCGGTGACAATAAAACTATCTTTGGTAAGAAGACAAATTTGACCATTGTCCACCAGTTTGATTTGATCTTTTTTGACGTTGACAGTTTCGGCTAATTTCTGGACATGTTTGCGCATAAAATAGAAGGCGTGGATTGGAACGATGAATTTTGGTTTGGTAAGTTTCATTACCAGTTTCAAATCTTCAGCGTGAGCGTGGCCGCTCGTGTGAATATCCAATAATTTGGAATTGTAAGTTTCGTCCACTTGCCGCGCGATGTTGTCCTGTAAAGATTGAACACTGCGTTCGTTGCCGGGAACAACGGAAGAGGAAAAAATAACAGTATCAGTGTTTTTCAAAGAAATTATTCTGTGTTCGCCGTTTACGATTCGCATTAGTCCGGCGTTGGATTCGCCTTGAGCACCAGTTGTTAAAATCATAATATTTTCATCTTTATATTTATGAACATCTTCCAGATTAATCGCGTAATTTTTATCCATTTTAAGATAGCCGAGATTTTGGGCGATTTGAGTGTTGTCTTTCATTGAACGGCCATTGATGGCAATTTTGCGGTTGAATTTCACGGTGGCGATTTTGATGACTTCAATGACGCGAGTGATGAGCGAAGCGAACATACCGATAATAATTCTTCCTTTAGCGTTTTTGAAAAGTTGTTCAATGTTTTCTTCAACAATTCTTTCGGAAGTGGTGAAACCATCTTTTAAGGAATTGGTGCTGTCAAGAAAAATGCTATGAATGTCCATTTCGCCAATCCGTTCAAAAATTCCGAGATTGGTTGGTTTGCCATCTTTTGTGGTTTCCACGCGAAAATCGCCGAAATGCGCCAGTTTGCCGATAGGCGTTTCTAAAATTATGCCCATAGCATCAGGAATGCTGTGTTCAATATTAAAAAATTTGACGGAGAAATGTTCGGAAATTTGAATAGTGTCGTTGTTTTTGACGACATTAAATCGCGGCTTTGGCAGATTCGGGAATTCTTCAAATCTTTTCGCCACCATTTCTTTGGCGAAAAGAGCGGTGTAAATCGGCGGGTTGCCTAATTTTTCTATAACATAAGGGAGAGCGGAAATGTGGTCGTAATGGCCATGAGTCAAAATTATGCCGCGGATGTTATTTTTTTTCGGTTCTAACGAGGAGATGTTCGGAATGATGTAATCTATGCCGGGCGTGTCTTCTTCGGGGAATTGAATACCCATATCCACAATTATGATTTCGTCTTTGTGTTCAAAATAAGCGCAATTGCGACCGACTTCTTCTAAACCGCCGAGCGGCACGAAACGGACCGCTTCGTCCGAAGGGACGGCTGATGGTTTAGCGGACTGAATTCTATTTTTCGTGATTGGCCGTGAATTTGTTCGCCTGTAATTTACGCGGTTTTGATAAGTCCTTCTCGTTGTCGTTGTATTTTTTGCTGTTTGCTGAATCATACTTTATGAAATACGAAATTGTTACGAATATATGAATTTAGGTTAAACTTTTTGGTGCCCCCCAGAGGATTTGAACCTCTATCCCGATTTAATCGGGACGCGCCCCTGAAGCGCGCGCGTCTGCCAATTTCGCCAGGGAGGCATTAACATAGAAAAAAAGTGTTTTCCCACTTTCAAAATTAGGAGTGATTAATGTTGATTATAATGTATCAAAGAATGGTTTGGTTGTCAAATTTTTATATTTAATATTGAGAGGTCGGGCTGCTAATGAATGGATGCGATATTTTAAAAGTCCGACCTCATGGGTTTATTTAAGCACTCGGGCTTTGACGGTATACCACTGGTTAATGTTTTTGAATCTTTCGTTGGGGTTGGAAATAAAATCGCTGGAAGAAGAATTGAAAGCGAAACCGCCGAGATTTTTTGAATGAGCGTAGAAATAAGGAAGAGTAAAAAGAAAAGCGGCGGGGGCGTCTTCAGCAATTGTTTTTTGAAGCAAATTTAAATTTTCAGTTGATTCTTCGCCGCTAAGATTTTGGCGAATGTTTTCCATCAGAGTATCGGCTTTAGAATTCTGATAAAGAGCGAAATTTAAACCGGGATAGAATTTTTGAGAAGAATGCCAAAAGGGGAATACATCTTCTTTGTTTTCCAAGATGTTGCCGAAAAGAACTATTTCATAATTTCTTGCTTTGAAAATGTTATCAGTGATATCTTTGGCGTTCAGAGGAAGAATATTAACTTTTGCGATACCTAATTCAAGCCAAGATTTTTTAATAATTTCCGCCGTGTTTTTTAGCAAATCTATTTCCGGAACGACGATATTTAATTCAATATTCTCTCTTTTTTTGGCGTCAATTTTTTCAAAATATGATTTAGCTTTCTCTAAATTATAGCCGAAACCAAAATTTTTGTCTTGATTGAATAGCGGACTTTCCGTGAGCGAGGCTTGGCCTTGGAATATTTCCACGATTATTTTATCTTTGGGAATGGCGTAATTTAAAGCATAACGGAGATTTTTTTCTTTAAGAAGAGAATTGATTTGTTGATTGTAGAAAAGAGCGTAATAGCGAGACATCGGAATTTTTTCAATAATTGTTTTGTTGTTTTCGGACAGAGAGCGGAGATTGAATAAAGAACCGAAGCCGTTAATTTCTCGGGAGGCGAAACTTTCCAGAAGTTTTTTTTCGTTTTCAAAGAAACGAAAATAGAAATTCTTTATAAAAGGCGATGAGCCGACATAATTTTTATTGGGGATAAGACGATATTCGGCGATGAAACCATCTTTTCTTTTCAGAAATTCTTTAACCTGATAAGGGCCGTTGACCACCGGTTCAAAATTATAGGCGGACAGTTTGAGATTGTTTATGGGAATGTTGCCGAAAATATGTTTGGGAATAATAGGCAGGCGACTAATGTTTTTGACCAGGAATGAATATGGGGTGGGAAGATTCAGACGGACTTGGAGTTCGCTTAATCTTTCCGCGATGATGCCGTCCCAGCCGGTTTTGAAAGGAGAAGCGATATTAATATCTTGAATGGTTTTGATAGTGAAAATAATATCATCGCTTGTAAGAGGATGATTGTCGCTCCAAAGCAAATCCTCTTTGATTTTTAAATTATACGAACGGTCATCTTTCCCAATGTCGTAACTTTCCAAAAGGTCGGAAAGGCGGGCGTAAAGAAGAGCGCTAATATCTTGATCGGTTTGATTATAAGAAATAATGGGGTTTAACGAGACTGGTTGGCCGACAATGCCTTCGGTATAAATGCCACCGGCAACCGGGACTAGTTTGCTGTTTTCGGCGATGGCAAAAGAAGTTCTCGCGATGAAAGATATTATTAGAACAGAGAAAGACGCTAGGAACACAAAGCGTTCTTTTAGCGTAAATGATTGGAAAATGAGTTTGAAATTGGAGAACATACAATAAGTCCAATAAGATCAAGAGGACTAAGACCAACAAAAGAAGAAAAGCTAAATAACGAGATTCACGATAGCGAGGGCGGCAAAAATGACGCCTGTTATTATTGTAGCGATAAAAATGCTTTTTTCTAAGCCCCGTCTAGTTTGGTAGGGAGTTGCGCCGCTACCGCCTAAAATAGAAGAAAGACCCGATTGCCTTTCTTGAAGCAAAATTAAAATTATGAGAATTATAGAAACGATGATTTGAGCGATGAGAAGCATATTTAGGTTATAGGTGATAGGTTGTAGGTGATAGGTTTTATTTTCTGATTGTTTTACTGATTATATTAAAAGCGATATTCACTAAGCCGATGATGATGGTGGCGGAAATTAATGGCATTATGCCTTGTATTGTAAGCTCGGAGCTTATGGTGTCAAGCAAACGAAGCATTAGCGCGTTAATAATAACAGTGAAGAGACCGAGAGAAAGAATTACAAAAGGGCCGAGAAATAATTTTATTATGGGTTTTATAAATGTGTTAATAGCAGTGAGGATTACGGTGGCGACCGCGAGTTTTAGATAATTGCCGTTCCAAATGAAACCCGGAACAAAATAAGCGGCTGTAAGAATGGCGACGGCGTTAGAGAGAATGTGGAAAATTAGTTTACTAATAAATTTCATATTTTAATTATACATAGATCGTAAAATAAGACGGATATGATAAATAGGATTGATGTGGTTTATGGAACTAGATTATAATAATTGTTCCAGCAGACTTTGACCGGACTCGATGAGTTATGCGATGGCGATTAGTATTGCAATGATATAGCAGTTTTGATACTATCTATCATATGTCAACTCAAACTTTAGAGAAAGTAAAGATGGAAATTAAAAGAGAACTTCTTCAAGAATTTGTTTTACCGATTCTTAAAGACATACGAGATGCCGAAGGAGACTATAAGGAAAAATTTGTGAGAACTATGTTGAAAGTGGCGAGACAGTTGCCGGTTTGTACATATAATCCTAAAACTTTTTTACGTCAGATAAAAAAGGATTATTGAAAGTTTATTGAAATGATTAATGTATCGTCTTGTTTTCGGTAAAAAATTTTTTGTTTCTGCAAAAAAACTGAATGAACCTCTTAAGCCCAAACTGAAATCCTGTTTGGACATTTTATCATTAAATATCTTTCATCCGTTACTTCACGCTAAGCCGCTTACCGGAAAACTTTCCGGGTTTTATTCTTTCAGATTAGGTAGGGATTATCGGATTATTTTCAAAATTATTTTCTCCGAAGAAATATTTTTAATTGAAATCGGCGACCGGAAGGATATTTATAAATAGAACCTGAGCGAATTTGTTTATTCCGTTAGCTGTTCCAACAAGCTTTGGCCGGTCATTTCTTCCGGTTTTTTTATTTCCATTAGTTCAAGAACAGTGGGGGCGACATCGGCGAGGATGCCGATGACGGGAAGTTGGGAGGTTGTAGGTTGAATTGTTTTTTTGAATTGGTGGCCGACGAGATAGAAGGGCACGGGGCTTATATTGTGTTTGGTTTCTGGAGCGCCGGTTGTGGAATCAAGAAGCACTTCGGCGTTGCCGTGGTCGGCGGTAATAATCACAATATGTTTTTGAGGGTAGGCGGTAGTAAGTAATCGGCCGAGTTCTTCGTTTAAGATTTTTACAGCCTCAAGGACGGCGCGATAATTGCCGGTGTGGGCGATAATGTCGGCGTTCGCGTAATTGATAAGAATAAAATCGTAGCGATTTTCATTGATGGCTAAAATGGCGCGGTCGGTGATTGTTTTTGCCATCATTTCCGGATGAGCGTCTTGTCGAACGATATTTCTTGTAGGCACGAGAATTCTTGATTCATTCGGATAGGGCTCTTCTTTCAGACCGTTGAAAAAATAAGTAACATGGGCGTATTTATTGGTTTCGGCGAGACGAAGTTGGATTTTTCCGTTCGCGGACAAAACTTGGCCGAGCGCTTTTTCAATTTTTTCATTGGGGAAAGCGACATTGGATTTTATTTTTTCGTGATATTGGGTCATCGTGGCGACAAAAACATTTTTCATTTTTTTTAAAGGAAATTTGTCAAAATTTTCATCCAAAAATGGCAGAGTGATTTGACGGATGCTGTCTTCGCGGAAATTAAAAAAGATGACGGTATCGTTCGGATTTATGGGATGCATTTCAACGACAGATGGTTCAATAAATTCATCGGTGAGTTTTTTGTCGTAGGCTTGGTTTACGATTTCTTCCAAAGATTTTGTTTGAGGATTTATTCCGACGATTGCTTCATAAGCTTTTCTGGTTCTATCCCAGTTGCCGTCGCGATCCATCGCGTAATAACGGCCGCTTAATGAAACGATGGTCGCTTTGGAAGAATTTTCGGAAATTTCTTTTTGAAGATTATTTAAAAGAGCGAAAATTGATTTAGGTGGACTATCTTTGCCGTCAGTGAATAAATGCAAAAAAATTTTTTCACAATATCTCTGTTTGCCCATCGCGATAAGAGCGAGGAGATGTTTGAAAGAAGCGTGAACATTGCCGTTTGTAAGAAGACCGATGAGATGGATGGCGGAATGATTGGTTTTAGAATGTTCAAAGGCCTGTTTCAAAACCGGATTTTGAAAAAAAGAACCGTCTTTTATCGCGAGAGATATTTTTGGAAAATGTTGATACAAAATTTTTCCGGCGCCAATCGTAAGATGTCCAACTTCACTATTGCCCTCTTCTTCCCAAGGGAGGCCGACGGAAATACCCGAGGCTTGAAGCGTGCCGACGGGGAAATTATTTTCTATGTAATTGATGACGCTGGGATTTGCGATGTAGATTGGATTAGTTTCGTTATTTTTTCCCAAGCCCCAGCCGTCTAAGATGACGAGAATGATAGTTTGTTTCATATGTTAGATGTCCGATGTATTGTGTTTATTTTACGAAAATATGTGGGATTGTGGAAGGAGGACAAGATAAAGTAAATTAAACAAAGAACCTTAAATTATCTTACGAAGTTGAACTTCGTAAGAATGATGATGAACAAAAAAATAAACAAAAGAAAACAAAAAAACAGGTGCTTTGCCGCGTCACAGCGCTTTGTTTTTAATCTTCGGAGGTCGAATCTCTGAAGATTTGAGTTATCCATATAATAAGGTAACCCTAAGAAGTTGTAATCTTACGAAGTTGAACTTCGTAAGATAATCGCCCTTGCAGCACACTCCAATGCTTGTCATCGGGGCTGTTGACAAATTTATAGGTTTAGGAGCATAATGAAAGTAGGATTTTAAATCGGTTTTTTTGATGCTTCTTGAACAAACGAGAGAAGCAAAAGAAAACTAAAATATGAAAGGCAAACTCATATGAGCAAAGCCACAATCAAGCAGGTATTGAAAACCATGTCGGTTCTTCAAGATAATCTCCCAAAAGAGGAGATTGAAGAGATTGATTCAGAAATACTTCAAAAAATAGTTGATTTTCCGCAAATTTCTGGACGCGAATTCATGAGTTTTTTGAAAAACGGCGCCCGTGTTCAGGTTATTGGTAATCATATCATTAATTGCGATACCGTTCCCTTTATTCCGAGCGGTTTGAGCGTGGAAGAACACCGTCGGACAGGCAATCTCGTTTGGGATTTAAATAAGGTGTCCCTTTATCTCTCAAAGAATCAGAAGAAAAATTGGAAGACTATTGAAGGAGATGAGCTTCGTGAGGAACTAAAGAATAAATCAGTTCTGAACGCGAATGTTCTAGATTACTTAGTTGGTCACCCAGAACTCATCCCCGAAGAATGGAAAAAAAAATTAATCTTCTTCTGGGGAACAATTTACCGCGACTTGGATAGTAGTCTCTATGTCCGTTACCTCTACTGGTACCGCGCGGGCCGGAAATGGAGCTGGGACTTTCACTGGCTTGGTCATGTTTTGGACGATAGTTGCCCTGCGGTGTTTTCTGCAAGCGTGTAGTGAGATACTTGGTTGCTTTGATTTCATTAATTCTCCGTACGATTTGTGCGGAGGATTTTTATTTTTGCCACCAACTCGTCTGGCTATGGGAGAAGAATATTATACGAAAAATCTTTTTTCTGAAACCAAAAAACCATATATGATGTGTCGTGCGGCGTGGTTGAGAGAGGCAGTGATATAAATTTTGCCGTAAAATTTATTCCAGCCACCGCGCGTGGATGAAAAAAATTTCGGAACGAGTGCGCACTTATCTTTCGGAAAAACATTGTCGCAATGGACTCGTGGAAGAAAGTTGGAAAAATCCATTAAATATTATTCAGGACTATGGCAGAATTCCAGCTAAATGTCAGGAAATTGGAGTTGCGATTTTTGACCTTGATCCGGCATTGATAGCCGATAATCAGTAAGGCACGAAAGAAAATATTGAAAAATCAAAGGAAGAATTTGTCAGTCTTTCGCAAAATATATTGAAAGTTCTTTCGGCATACTAGAATCCAATTCTTCGTTTTTTTTGACTATTTTTAGAAAGAGAGCTACAATTATGATGTCGATGTCAAATAAAACTATTTTATTAAAACAATATGGAAAATTTGAATCCGGGATGGACCGCGGGCGTGGTTGCGATTGGAATAGCCATTGGCTATCTTTTAAGGCGATGGATAGTGGCGTATCGCCACTCTTCGTTAGAGCATAAGCTTGACGCGAAACTGGAAGAAGCGAAAGCGCAAGCGCAGAAAACTATTTTAGAAGCCCAGAACAAAGCGGCGGGTATTTTAGCCGATGTTCAGCAAGAAGAAAGACGGAGAAAAAAAGACATAGAACGATTGGAGGAAAGACTGCTTAACAAAGAAGATTCTTTAAGTGAGGATAAAAAAGCGATAGAGAAAGAATCAAATAGAGCAAAAGAAGAGAGAGCTAGATTGAATGATTTGGAAAATGAAATAAAAGGTTTGCGCGTTAAGGCTGTGGAAGAATTGGAAAAAGTAGCGAATTTTACAAAAGAAGAAGCGAAAACAAAAATTTTTGAAGAATTCAAAGAAACGCACCGGCAGGAATTAGCGCAGGAAATAGCGAGATTGGAACGGGATAAAAAAGACCAAGTGGAAGCAAAAGCGATTGATATTATCACTTCGGCAATTCATCGTTACGCGCGGAATAGCGTAAATGATGTAACGACAAGCGTGGTTCATATTGGCGATGAAGAATTAAAAGGTAAAATTATCGGGCGAGAAGGGAGAAACATCAGAACTTTTGAAAGACTGACGGGCGTGGAAGTAATAGTGGATGAGACGCCGGACAGCGTTCTGCTTTCTTCTTTTGACCCGATGAGAAGGGAACTGGCGAAAATGGCCTTGGAAAAATTAATTAAAGACGGGAGAATTCAACCGGCGAAAATTGAAGAAAAAGTAGAAGAAGCAAAACAGGAGCTGGATGATAGGATTAGGAAGATTGGCGAGGATGCGGCTTATGAAGTGGGGATATTAGATTTGCCGAAAGAAATCATTTATCTTTTAGGCAGATTAAATTACAGAACAAGTTATGGGCAAAATGTTTTAATTCATTCCATAGAGATGGCGCATATCGCCGGGATGATTGCCGGAGAATTGAGATTAAATGTGAATGTGACGAAGAAGGCGGCGTTATTGCACGATATTGGCAAAGCGATCAGCCACGAAGTGGAAGGAACGCATGTGGAATTAGGCAGAAAACTTTTGAAGAAATACGGCGTGAGCGATGAAGTGATACAAGGAATGGAATCGCATCATGAAGAATATCCTTTTGCAACGCCAGAGTCTTATGTGGTTACAGCGGCAGACGCGATTTCTGCCGGTCGGCCGGGGGCGAGAAGGGACACTTTGGAAAAATATATCAAGAGACTGGAAGAAATTGAAAAAGCGGTGAATGTGTTTGAGGGAGTGAAACAATCATACGCTGTTTCGGCCGGCAGAGAAGTAAGAGTATTCGTGGTACCCGAGAAAATTGACGATTTTGGCGCTTTGGAACTCGCGAAAAAAATCGCCGGAAAAATTCAATCGGATGTGCAGTATCCCGGCGAGATAAAAGTAACGGTGATAAGGGAAGTGAAAGCGGTGGAATACGCGAGGTAAGTATTAGGTGATAGGTTTTAGGTTATAGGTTTTAGAAATTTGAATATTGTTATAATAAACTCATCAGAGTAAAAAGGTCGTTAACTTATTGATATATTTTATTTATGAAAAAAGATGGATTAGTTGACGCAGTGATGAATGCTTCCGGCATTGAGACTAAAAAACAAGCGCAAATAGCGGTGGAGGCGGTTTTTGACACGATTTTAAAGACGATGAGCAAGGGCGAGGAAGTGGCGATTTCCGGTTTTGGCGTTTTTAGAGTGGTGAAGCGTGCGGCGAGAATGGGCGTTAACCCAAAAACGGGAGAAAAAATTCAAATCGCGGCTTCTACAAAACCAAAGTTTAGAGCGGGGAAGTTGTTTAAGGAAGCGGTGAAGTAGGTTTGTTTGAAATGTAAATCAAAAACCCTCCGATTTTCATCGGAGGATTTTTGATTTATTTAAGCAATTTTCTCACTAAATTGCTCATTTCAATAAAGATTTGGTAAGTTTCCTTGATTTTATCCAAGGATTCTCTCACCAAATCTCTTATTGACATTGTGGGTGGTTGGGGAATGGTAGAAGTGGAATCAGAAATGGCAGTGATAGCGGCTGGTTCAGCGATGAGAATAGTAGTAGTGTTATTGTTTATTTCGGTGTTGATTTCAGTGGTTGTTGACGAAAATATTTCGGTGGAACTGGAAATAATAGAATTGGCAATAGTGTAGATATAAGTTTCCAAGAAAAGATTTTTTGCTTTTTCGTTGAATTTTTCGCTTTCATTTATACTTTTGAAAGCCGTTTCCATTAATTTATTTAAAGAAGCGTTTTTCCCTCTGTTTTTTTGAAATTTTAAAACATCCTCATTTATTTTTTGAGCCCGATTTTTGGTGACGGCGATAGCTTTGGTTTCTTGAATTGTCAACAAGAGATCTCTTACTTCATTATCCAACGGCAGATAATTTTTTTCACGCCAATTTTTCAAATTTTCCGCCAGAACTTTTATAGTTTCCGCGTCCGATATTTCGTCGTCGTTTTCTAAATTTAGAGTTTGTTTTTCGTAATAAGAGATTGTCGCGTTTAACGAAGCGAGGACTTTTTCCAGCCATTTTGACATTGATTTTTGGTTTGTTTTGTCTTCTGATAAATCAACGGAGAGAATTTTTATTCTTAGATCTTTGGCTTCGGAAATAGAGAGCTCAATTACTTTTTTCAAAGCGGAAATTTTTAAATTTAAATTATCTAAATTATTTTCGTCTTTGGCTTCAATGAGAGTTTCCACTTTTTCTTTGACGGTTTCCACAGCTTTTTGAGTATCGGAAGATTGCGCATATACGAGTGAGTAGTGAGTAGTGAGTAGTGAGTAGAAAATAAAAAACAGGACAAAAACAAGAAAAAAAATCGGAATATTTATATATTTCGTTTTAAGCATTGATTTATTAAAATAAAACTTCATTTAATAATCGTTCTATTTCGGGGTTTGCGGAATCATTTATGTTGATGTTGTTTTTCTCAAACTCAAAAAGAGATTTATTTAAGTGCCTGATATCATCATCGCTAATTTCATTTAAAGCGGAAGCGATAGTTTGGTTGACTTTTTGCTGATAAGAAATTTCTTGCAATTGGATATTGATATTTAAGTTGCCTAATTCTTTATTAAGGCGATTTTCGTCTAAAGAAGAGATGGCTGGTTTGGATAAATTAGAACCGACAACAAGGACAAATAAAACCATCGCGGTAACGCCGGCCCAACTTAAAGTTCGCCATTCTATATAGTTTGTTTTTGGCGGAATTTTCAAAATTAAACCGCGGCTTTTTTCTCTAAAAGACGGAGAAGGTTCAATGATTTTTAAATTATGAAGTTGTTGGAGAATATTTTGCATAGGAGCTACGAATTAAGAATCTTTTACGAATATACGAATACGATTTATTTATAATTAAACTATTTTTATATTTTTGTCAGTTTCTAAAATAATTTTTAATTGTTTTAACGCCCGATGTTGAATGACGCGAATGGCGCCTTCATTTTTATTTAGAGCAGACGCGATTTCTTTATTGGACATATCGTTTACGAATTTCATTATCAGAACATTTTGTTGAACCGGTTCAAGATGGGACAAGGAGTTTTTTATTGTTTGCAAATCAAAGGAATCATCAAGAGCGTTTCCAGTTTCAAAATTTTCGGCAATCTGATTTTCAGCAATAGTTTCAATGTTCAAATGATATTTTTTTGTCCGATAATAATCTATAACCGAATTGGAAGCGATTTTATACAACCAACTGGAAAAAGGGAAACCTTGAAACTGGAAACTCTTGATGTTTTGCCAAGCGCTTAGAAATACTTGATGGGTTAAGTCTTCGGCGTCTTCTTTATGGCTGGTCTTAAGATAGACGAACCTGTAGATAGGCGACGCGTAAATGTCGTAAAGTTTGCCGAAAGACTCGGCTTCTCCTTTTTGGGCGTTTTTAACGAGCTGTATTTCTTCTTCTTTCATAGGTTAAAACGATAGTTAATAGAAAGTGTTTCCAGGCCTTATTTTGCTAGATTTTCTTATTGTAACACTAATAGCCGTTACTGTAACACTTTGGCTAAACTATGACAATTAACAGAGAGACAGATAACTTATGCCTTATTTTTGGAGCGGGTAAGGGGAATCGGACCCCTGTCGCCAGTTTGGAAAACTGGTGTATTACCACTATACGATACCCGCTTTGAAATTAGTGAATAGCAATACACAATAAAATCCTCCTTATATATATTAAAGGAGGATTTTTTAATAGTCTATGCCGATCACTGCGGCTTCGCGCCAAAGAGCAGAATTGGCAAAACGATAATATTCATAGCGAAGATGGAAATAAGGAATAAGGAAACCGATTTTTATAGCGATACCGTAGCGATGCGTAAAATGGATAGGTTGTTTATTCCAATTTATATCGCCGCCGTAAATGAAGAGTGTCGGTATAATAGAGATTATTGGAGCGATTAAATCTATTTTTCTTTTATTAAAAAAATTATAGTCAGCGAATATCACTCGAGTGAAGGGCAGACGATATTCAACTTGATAAGTCAGAATGTTTTCGCCGATACTTTTTGTCCAATCAAAGCGATACCAACCGAAGCCAGGCAGACGATGAAGGTCAGTGTCAACGAAAGCGTAAGGGTCTTTGCCGAAATTTTTTCCGGCGTGAATGCGAAAAGCAAAATGAGCGTTGTTTGACCAAGGACGGAGATAATAACGGAGGTCGGTTTCTATGGCGCCATCAAGAATGCTGAATTTTTTTTCCGGAACGGCAAAAGTGTCATAAATTTTCAAGCGATACCAGTGACCATGGTTGGAGCCGCGCATATAATCGGGAAAAGAAGCGTCATCCGTAAGATAGACGGCGGTTTTGAGAGTAGGCGAACTGAAACTTTTTTGTTTCGCAAAAATATAAGAGCGGTCCAAATAACCGATGCCGATAATTCCGCCAACAGCTTGTTCAAGATTAAGGGGCCAATTAAGCACGCCGTTTATTTCAAAAGTTTTATCAAAACTAGCCGAACTGTTCCAAATCCATAGCGGGAGGCGACTGTTAAAATATTTTCCTCCTTCAATAAGCAATCCTTTGCTTAATCTTTTAGCGCGATTTTCGTAATAGAAAACGCCATAACCGAGGAAGCCGAATGTTTCACTATGGTAGAAAGTGAGGCGGGCGAATAAATTTTGTTCGCCAGTCGGATTTTTGAAAGTGACGCCGTCGTTTTTGGCGCCTTCAACGAAGAAAGAAGACAAGAAAAAAGGTTTTACCTTTTTAATTTGTCCGGATATTCCGAGAGTATCGGATAATGTTGTTTTTTCTTCCGCGATTTTTGAAATCGCAACCGGCAATTTTTCCAGTTTAGTCGTGTCCACCGATATTTTTACGAATCGTGTTTGCGGATGAATATCCGGCTGATAATTTAGAGCGACTATCAATTCTTTTTTTGAGCTTACGCCGATTAACTGCTCAATCAATCGGCTACGGACGAATTTAGAACCGCTTAAGCCGCTTAAATCTTTGACGCCGTAACGATAACGATGAGCATGATTGTTTTTGGGATTCCAAATCAAAATATCACTCGTGCCGTCGGTGTTTATTATATGAAGGTAAATTGTGTTTTCACGGACAAGAACACGGGCGATCGCGTAAGATTCATCGCCGATGCTGATCGCGTAATTGTCTGAATCAGAGAAACATAATTTCTCACGGCCGTTTTCCAGGGTTCCGATGTAAGCGACATTGTAATCTTTCGTAATGCTCACGAGCAAAGGATTTCTTTTGCCGGAGATATTTTTCGTATGTCGCCAAACCATTCGGTGGGCATTATCGTAGGCGTAGATATTTTTGAAGCCATTCGTATCAGCGCCGGTGAAAAATAAAACATCGGCATTCGCGAAATATAAATCTTCAATAGAAAGAATCGGATTATCCAGAAAATTTGGCAAATCAATTATTTCACGAGGACGAGCTTCGGGATTTTCGTCGCCGACAATATCGTAGATTTGTATTTTATCCGCGCCTCCTTTGTGTAAAACTATCGCTACGGTTCTGCCGATAATCGCCGGCGGACTGTAAACTTTGAAGAAAAGAGATTTTCGTTCAAACTGGCGGGCGATTTCAATTTGTTTGCCTTGAACAATCGCGACTATTTTTACGCCCCATTTTTCGTCGTATTCATAGCCGACTATTATTTCAGAAATCGGATCGTAATTTAAAGCGCCAAGCAGAAAATGTTTTTTAACAGCGGGATTAAAAAGCGAAACAGGATCAGAAAAAGATTCGTCAGCCGGGGAAAGCAGTGTTGATTTTATGGAACGAGTGAGATTTATGTCATACCATTCGTTGTAAGTTTCTTCTAATATTTTTCCGAAAGTGGAATGCCAAGCTTTTTTAAAATCTTTGTAGGCAATGCTGTTGTCAAGCAATATCGGCAAAGTTTTCGCGTTGTCGCTCAAAGCGTGTTTAACTAATTGATAACCTAAAGCGTAAACATAAAAATCGGGAGCTTGATTTACGAAATCTTCATAACGAGCGAGAGTGAGAATTGAGCCGTTGCGAATATTTAACAGCGTGTATTCTTGATGTTGAATGAGACGGGAATCGGATGGTGTGAGTCCTAAAAATTGGACAGCCATAAATTCCGCGAGGCCTTCTTCAAACCATAGAGGAATAATTTCGTTTTCATTCTGGAAAGGATTGCCTAAACGAGCATTGGCGATTTTTCTTTCCGCAAGATAGTGCGTTACAAAAGCGTGCGTTACTTCGTGGGCGAGCACAATACGAAAGAAGTGTTTATCGCCATTCCAAGGAACCGCGACCCGTTTTTTTTGCAGTTCGGTGAAACCGCCGATTCCGGGCGGAATAAAACTATCAATAATTTGTTGTTGGTTAAAATCCGGTCCCGGATAGAGCAAGATTACCAATTCTCTGGGATACCACGATTTCTTTTCCGTGATTATTTTTTTAGTGGAGTCTTTTTCAACGGATCCGGGGAATATGCCGACATAAGGTTCAAGGCGATAAGTTTTGGAACTAGTATCAATAACAGGCCACTCGCTTACGAAAGCGTAATTGGCGTAGAAAGGAATCATTTGCTCAATATCTTCGCGCGCGAGGGCGGCGACATCTTCCATTCCTTTCGTGAAATAAATCGCGTATCTTAGATTTTCACTTTCAATCACTTGCCAGTCAAATGGACGATACATTATTCTATTTCTTTGAGCGTAACTTTCGGAAGTGAAAGCGAAAATTAGCCATAGTATCAATAAAATAGCTTTAATAACTTTCATTAGATTTTTTTGAGTTTATTAAGTATCTATCTTGATTGTAGGCGTGTTTTTGGGATATAGTCAAACAAGACAGATTTCAGATTTATGATTTCAGATTTATGATTTATGATGCTATAAAATTGGGATTTAAAGACAAAAAATAAAATGGAAAATAATTTTTTGGAGAAAAATAGAAAAAAGGTTTTTGGGGGAGCGGCGGTTTTAGCCGGCGTTTTGTTTTTGGTTTGGGTTTTGGTTAAACCGCAAAAATTGCCGGCAGAGTTTTTGGAAGCGCGGCGGGCGGCTTCTTTAGCGAGCCAAGAAATAGTGGATTTAACTGATGCGACCAGTCAAAAAATAAAAGAAGTGGATTTAAGCAATCCGAATCTGGAAAACACTTTGCGGGTGATTAAAGAAGCGAGAGACAGCAATAATGAAGCTTATGATAAAGCTTTTGGTTTGTCGCGTCATTTGCAAAAAATGGCGGAATTATTCGGAAAGATTAGAGCAAAAGAAAGCAGAGAGTTGGCTTATCAGGCGGTGTCTTTGGAATTGGGATTAATTTCAGAATTGATATCTTATACGGAACGGATGAACAGATTTTTGGAAAATTTGGCGGAATTAGCGAAAACGCAATCGCGCGAAAGTTTGAAAGCTACAAACGAATATTTATTGGAAGTGAATCAGAAAGCGGCAGTAATAAATAAGTTGAACAAGGAGTTTACGGAGAAGATGAAAGCGTTTGACGAGTCGTTTTGAGGTGTTTAGTTTTATATTCCCTTAATCGCCAGCAGTTTGCTTGCTCCAGCGGCAAGCGACTGCCTGCGCTCTCGGCAGAAAAACTTTTACTTCGCAAAAGACCAATCTTTTTCTGCCTGCGAGAGCCGCTTTCGGGAACATAAAACTAAGCACCAGTTTTTTTAATGGTGAACAGAAAAGGGGTTGATTTTTAACAAATGGAGTGTATTATTTATTGTAGTTTTTGAATTATCAAAAAGAGCAAAATGTCGTTAATCGCGCCGATGGAGATTCAGGAAATTGTGAGAGAATTTATGGAAAAATATTATGACGCGGAATCTTTTAGAGAGTGCGTGATAATGTGCGGTTACAGTCAGTATTATGTAATGGAATGGGCAACGCGAAAAATAGTCGGGGAAAATAAATCCGTCGCTCAAATAAGGGAAGAAATTATAAAAAAAGGCGAAGACCCATACGGATGGGTCTTACAAATTGGTTTGCGGAAAAAAATACCGGAAGGCATAGAAATTCCTGACGAATTTAAAGGATTGAAAATTTATGTTGAATGGATTGGCAATATCGCCGCATTGAAAAAAAACAGACATTAAACAGCTCAATTAATTGAGCTGTTTTTGATTAACTTGACGAATTTAAATTAAGTGTTTACTATTAACAGCAGTATTGAAAATTTTAAAATATAAGAAAGGTTTACAAATGGTTAAAAATGAGTTGAAT
>Ga0209541_10004845_pt1 | contig 23714 bp, 25 predicted proteins | sample RifCSPlowO2_01_FD_184027 | JGI IMG/M metagenome (GOLD analysis project Ga0209541, IMG submission 184027) | Groundwater microbial communities from Rifle, Colorado - Rifle CSP2_plank lowO2_0.1 (SPAdes) (version 2) | ecosystem: Environmental > Aquatic > Deep subsurface > Groundwater | place... | reverse complement strand
CGCTTCGGATGCGAGTTGTTGCACCTCCGAAATATCTTTCCGCCAGAATGGGGAAGAAGGAGAACATCTTGCTTACGTGGACGGCTTCGGAAGACGATGTTGTGGGTTACCACATCTATCGCTCGGAAAGTCCGCGCGGCCCTTTTGTTCGGAGGAATGATCGTTTGGTTACGGCGACTTCTTTTGAAGACGAGGGGAGCTACTCGCAATGGTATCAGGTTCGGGCCGTGACGCTTCTGACTGGAAATAGTGGGAGTTACTATGACTTGAGCCAAGCGGTCTGTGCTCCAGTTTTAAAAGCAAAGAAAGAAGTTCAGAAGGATACAAAAACGGTTCTTTTCCGAACCTCTGAAGACGTGAATGGGGTAGTTTCAAGGGTTCGAAGCAGGTAAAACTGTGGAGAGACTCCAGAATCGAAGACGCGAGGACACCGTTCTCGCGCCTTTTCTTGTCTTTTTGAAAAGAGCCGGGATAATGAGAAAGCCCTTGACAAAAGTCTCATTTTAGAGTAGTAAGGATGCTGGTCTAGCAAAATAAACCAACAAAAGACCAAAACAAAAGAAAGAGTACCTTATTATGAACCACTTAGCGTCAGGAGAGGACTACATAACATATCTTAGCCAGAATGATCGTTTGTCCCCGTCAACCGGTCCGAGCCAGTTCACGTTGGAAGTCCTCAACAGGAGTCTTCGCGAGGGGCTGACCGAGTTGCCGAGCACCGAAGTCGTTTCGGCGCCCGAGGGCCAGAGGGAGGAGATGGCGGCCTAGTGGACGAGTTTGGGGAAGGTCATGCGTCGGCCGGCAGTTTGCTTTCGCAAACTGCCGGTCTTTTCTTTTTCCAATTGTTTTTTTCTGTTATGATTCCACTATGAATGAGGAATGTTATCTAAACGGGCGTTACTTGCCGCTTAAGGACGCTTTTGTGCACGCCTACGACATTGGCATGACCCGCGGGTACGGGATCTATGAAGGAATCATGGTGTATGGGGAAAAACCATTCCGTCTCGAAGAACATCTCGAACGTTTTGAAGCAGGCGCGAAAATACTCAATCTAAAAATTCCGCACACTCCTAAAGAGATTGAAAACGTTATTCTCGAATTGGTGCGGCGGAATGGTTTCGGAGATACGAAAATCCGGATTATTCTAACTGGCGGGGATACCGTTAATTCAGTTGAATATGATCCGAAGAAGCCGACTTTTTTCGTGATGGCAGAGGAGTACATCTCTTTGCCGGAAGATTTTTATAATAAAGGTGGAGAGGTGATGACCTATGAACATCAGCGTTTTATGCCGGGATGCAAAACTATCAATTACATTACGGCCGTCAATCTCCAGTCGAAGCGGAAAGAAAAAAAAGCTATTGAAATTTTGTATGTTTCAAATGGCCGCGTACTCGAAGCTTCAACCAGCAACTTTTTTATTTTCAAAGGCGATACGCTTATCACTCCGAAAGAAAACATACTTTTCGGCATTACCCGAAAAGTGGTTCTGGAGCTTGCAAAGGGAAAATTCAAGGTTGAAGAGCGCGAGGTTAAAGCAGAAGAACTTCAGGAGGCGGATGAAGCTTTCATTACCGCCAGTTATAAAGAGATTGTGCCGATTGTCAGAATCAATGGTGCCTTGGTTGGGGATGGGAAAGTCGGTCGGCGAACGGTATCTCTCATGGAATCATTCAAGAAAATAACCAGAGGCTGATTAGACGCCCTGAAAGTTGCTTTTTTCAGCCTTTTTCTATATAGTGGTTTCTTCCACAAAAGAACACATTTAAGTTAATTTTACCCCACTACCATGTCACAAGACCGACTTATTAAACTTTCTTGCGCGAAATGCAAACATACCAATTACTGGTCTGAAAAAAACAAGAAAAAAGTTGAGCGCAAAATCGAGCTCAAGAAGTTTTGTAAGTGGTGCAAGAAACGCACACCGCATAAAGAAAGCAAGAAGTAGAATTTTCAAGCATCCCCCGCTAGGGATGTTTTTAAAAGACCTGTTACCATCTATTCTCAAATTCTCAAGAATTTGAGAATAGATGGTGTTTTAGGGTTGTCCTCGGGTGTTAAATGTTGCGGTCGCTCCAGTTTCTGATATTCTTTCCATATTGGGCCTGTAGTTTCAATGGTAAAACATTGGTCTCCAAAACCAAGGTTCCGCGTTCGAGTCGCGGCGGGCCCGCAAAAAAAGATAGGGCACTCCTGTCTTTGAAAGTTCGAGATTCACCATCCAGAATAGAGGTAAGTGAAGTTTTGTTCAATGGTTGTTGCTTTGACAATGACCTGTTTGCCTCCGTGTTTTTTTGCGGTAACACCGTAATTTTTTCTTTGTCGATAGCGGTAGGCTTTTACCTTCGAGCCTAGCCACAAACTAAGGGCGGAATGAGCGTTGTAAGTTTTGATGCTACCCTTGTACTGGTAGTGTTTTCTACGTCTGACGTAGATAAAGTAACGAACGGGTATTTTCATGGGGTTCTATGATCCGGAGGTAGTGTAGTCTGAAGGGAATATCTGTCAAGATTTCTAGACTTTTATATATTAAAGCGGTACAACTATTACAACACATGATTAATATGAAACCCCTCGTGAATAAAGTTTGTTTGAAAAATCTTTAGTTTCACCCGCCATATACAAAAATACCCGACGCGGTGTCGGGTATCTATAGAGCCGAGATTTTTTCAGGACGCTTTTCGAGAGCGTAGAACAGCAATGGCGGTTGCGTAACCAAGGAGCGCGGAACCCCAAAAGATAGCCAACCCTAGACGGGTGTTTGGGAGAAAAAATAAACTTGTCGCGGCTCCCAAGCAAAACAAGACAAGCAGGGCTACTAATATTTTTTTCATCGGGATTTTTCCTTTCTGTGTTATAAATTAACCCATAATTCCATAAATTGCAATTTTTGTTATGTCAGAACCCCTCGCGCATAAAATTCGACCAAAAAGTTTGAAAGATTTTGTCGGACAGGATCATTTGGTCGGCAAAAGCGGCCCGCTCCGAAAAGCCATCGAAGATCGGCATCTTTTCTCATTTATTCTCTGGGGGCCGCCCGGGGTTGGAAAAACGACGCTTGCCCGCATATATACAAACGCACTTCACGCACGTTTGTATGAGCTTTCGGCGGTTTCCGCTGGCAAGGATGATATTCGGAAAATTGTCGAGGATCCGGACACGCTTCTTGAACAGAGGCCAAAACTTTTATTTCTGGACGAGATTCATCGTTTTAACAAAGCCCAGCAGGATTTTCTTCTGCCCTATGTTGAGAGCGGGAAGTTGACGCTTATCGGCGCCACTACCGAGAACCCAAGTTTTGAAATTATTAACGCCCTCCTTTCCCGTGCCCGTGTTTTTATTTTACACAGCCTAACTGACACAGAAATCAAAAGCATTCTGAAGCGAACTAAAATGAAGATGCCGAAAGACGCCATGGAGTGGCTCTCCGAAATGGCGCACGGCGACGCGCGGATCGCGCTTACTGTTTTGGAAAACACCCTCGAGTTGTACAAAACAGTGACGGTGGAAAATCTGAAAAATACCCTCCAACATGCTTTTATTCGTTTCGATAAAAAAGGTGATGAGCATTACGACACCATTTCGGCGTTTATAAAAAGTATGCGGGCGTCTGACGCGGATGCGGCGATCTATTATTTAGCGCGCATGATTGAGGGCGGGGAAGACCCAAAGTTTATTGCGAGGCGCATGGTCATTTTTGCGTCGGAAGATATTGGTTTAGCGCAACCGACGGCACTTGTGGTTGCGAATGAAGTGTTTCGAGCGGTTGAGACGATTGGTTTGCCCGAAGCCGGCATCAACCTTGCTCACGGCGTGGCGTATCTTGCGGCGGCGAAGAAAGATCGCTCGGCTTATGACGCCTATTTCGCCGCGCTCGATGATGTTCGCAAAACCGGCAATCTTCCGATTCCGTTCAAAATCCGAAATGCCCCGACGAAACTCATGAAAGAGCTTGGCTACGGCAAAAATTACAAAAAATATGATACCGAAAGCTACTTGCCGGATAAGTTGAAGGGGAAGATTTATCTCAAGAAGAAGCCGAAAGCTTGACTATTCTGGTTCGTTGGTCTAGTTTCTTAGTAGGAGGTTCTTATGCATGAAATTTCAGCTTTCACGTTTGGGGAAAAAGGAAAGTCAGGATGGTTCATCGATCACAAAAGAATTCCGGCGGCGGTATCAATCACTCCTAATTCTGGGGATTTTCTTCTCTTTGTGGAAGGATCACCTTGTGGTTTTTGTCTTCCGGGAGAAAATGTGCACGAGATGACATTGGAAGAAGTTGGCGATCGTCAAAGTATTCTAGTTGCTTACACGGGGATGAAGGGGCGTCCAGATGAGTATGTTACTTTGAATAACGAAATGCAAAACTAGAAGCATACTGAACACCCTCAGCCGTCTGTGGTTTTTGAAATACAACACTCAAACTAACGATTCAACGAAGGAAAAGGGGGAGAAGAAACTTTTTAATACCGATCAGGCAAGAAGGTGAGCAGTGATGGCGGCAAGGTAATGTGTCAGATAGCCGTCAATCGAGCGAGGGAACGAGGTTACCAATCCGTAGCAGACTTTGAGCATCCGAAAGTGGACTTCGACTTTCATCCGAAGGTTCAGAACGAAGATCTGCCAGTCGGCGGCCAGCTTTTTCATGTTGGCGCGGGAAGCAGTGATGAGCATACGCTCATTCTCGATAAAGAAGTCCTGTTCCAATTCTTTCGAGATATACCCGGCGTCTGCCCCAAACAATCCTCGCAGCTTCTTGTTCATCTTGCGGAAAATCTTTCTGTCGCCGCAATTGCCCGGCGTCAGTTTGAGAGCAAGCACCCTGCCTTCGACATCAGCAGAAAGATGAAGCTTGAGGCCATAGAAGAAACCCTTGGAGCTTTTCGACATTGCAGACAAGACTTTCATAGTTCGGTGAGACATTGAGTTCTTGAGGAGACACACCGGCAGTTCGGTGGAGTCGGTAAACTTGATGAGATGAGCTTGCTTTTGGAGGAACTGCATGATGACGGTAATGATACGAGCGAGATATACTCCCGCTCGATTCAAGGCAACGACGAACCGGTTGTACGAGCAGGGAGGTTCAAGGATTTCGTAGAGCGATTTTTTGGTAGCGATGTTCTGGCGCTGTTTGAAGATGACAGAGGTAACAATTTCAGAATTGGTGAGTAATGGTTTCCGACCTTTAGGATGTTCCCGTTCGTTGAATTTCAATGTGCGGAAGAAGTTTGATACAATAGTGTTGAGGTTGTGATAGGTTGTTATTGATGTCAGTAACATACAAGACGGCTCCGTTCGGAGCCGTCTTGTATTGTATCAAAAGCTGTTGTACTGTGCATTACGTTATTCAAACTGTTAGAAAGGTATGTGTTGGTGTGGTAGATGATCCAGCGCTTCTGGAGGATGCTCGACGTTTCATAGCGTCTGTTAACTCCACTTTTTTCACAGAGTAGTTTCTTGATCGGCGACTCCTGCGTTTGCAGAGCCGCCGGTTTTTTATACCAGAAATCTTTTAACCTCGGATTTGATTTGTTTTGTTTGTGTTGGAGAAAACCACCGTATTCGTTTGTCGCGTTTAAACCATGTCATTTGGCGCCTGGCGTAGCGCCAGATTTCAGTTTCTAATTTTTCGATCATTTCGGTTTTTGATATTTGCTTTTTGAGATACAGCGCGAGATATCTGTATTCAAGTCCCAATTCCTCCATCCGTTTGAACAAGAGGCCTTTTTTGTGGAGAAGTTGTGCTTCTTTGATCATTCCTTGTTTCAGTCGCTTCAAAAGGCGATGATGGATTCTTTTTTGTAATTCTTCTTTGGGTAAAGTTAAGCCGATGAACAGTGTGTTGTAAGGGGGATGCATTTTGTCTGCGTCCGGTCCGCGTCTAATCCGCGTCCGTTCCGCATTTTTTGCGATTTCGATGGCGCGAATTAACCTTCGAATATTTTTAGGGTCTATATTTTTTGCTCGATTTGCATCAAGTTTTCGAAGCATTCCGAAGAGTTCCGAAGCCGATTTTTTGGCAAGTTGTTTGCGGAATTTTGGGTTTGGCGGCACGTCGGGGAAAACCACGCCATCAACAAGGGCGGAAATATAGAAGCCGGTGCCACCGACAATGATGGGCAGTTTGTCTCGCCCCGCGATTGCCGCAATCGCGGGGCGGGCTTTTTCAGCGTATTCTACCACCGTGAATCTTTTTTTGGGATTCGCGATATCAAGAAGATGGTGGGGAACAGCACGCATTTCCTTTTTTGTGATTTTGCCAGTGCCAATATCAAGCCCTTTGTACACCTGCCTTGAGTCAGCTGAAATGACTTCGCCATTCAATTTTTTGGCAAATTTTACCGCGAGGCTACTTTTCCCGGTGGCAGTTTGGCCCACAATTACAAGGATTTTTTGACTAGTTTGCATACTTCCTTATAGCAAATTTAGCATCGTTTGACAAAAGTGATCCCTCGAAGTAGGATTGCTTTTAGTTGCGGCTCCTATTTGGGAAATCCATAAAAACCACAGGCAAAACTATCTCCCAGGGAAATCTTACCGGCTAAGGAACTGGGTTGCAACTGAAAAACCTCGCGTATTCCCCTGAATGCGCGAGTTTTTATTTTCGTACAGGGTAGAGAGAATCGAAACTTACAGTACCCCGATTGGATTTTTTATTCATTTGAGGCAAACTCTAAAAAATGCTCAATCGGGCTTCGATTCTCGGAGGGAAGCGTCCCACGCTTCCTTCCCGTCAAACTCGAAGACTCGTTGTGCCGGGAGAGAGAATCGAACTCTCATCCTTTCGGCGCACGGTTTTGCCTGCCCGACTTCGCCTTGATTGTGGTGCCGCGGGAGAGAATCGAACTCTCATACCTTTCGGCGCACGATTTTGAGTCGTGTGCGTCTACCAATTCCGCCACCGCGGCATATTATTGTTTTCAACTTGCAGGCGAAGTCAAGGCGGGCGGGAGTCGTGTGCGTCTACCAATTCCGCCATCCCGGCAACACAGAATCAGTCTATCAACTTATCACCAAAAATCAATTTTGACGCTTCCCATATTGTGATAAAATAGAAGCCTACAAGTGTTTGCCCACCCTTTTGGTTTTTGTTTCTTGCCCGCCCGACTGAACGGTCTCAGTCGTTCGGGCGGGGTGTTTGGTTATTAAAATTTCTTAATTTTTTATGTCTTCTCAATTTTACGGAGATTCAATATTTTGGGTAGAAGTTGAAAAAATCAGTCCCAATCCTTACCAGCCGCGGCATGAGTTCGACGAGGCGCGTCTTAAGGACTTGGCCGACTCTATCAGAATGTATGGCGTGCTCCAACCGCTTGTTGTGACGCGAAAGGAAATTCCTCAAGAAGATGGGGGATTGAGTGTTCAGTATGAACTTATCTCCGGTGAGCGACGTCTCCGCGCTTCCAAGTTGGCGGGCATCGCACAGGTGCCGGTTATCATTCGCAGTTCGACTGATGACGCGCGAGTAAAGCTCGAACTCGCTATCATCGAAAACCTCCAACGAGAAGATTTGAATCCAGTTGACCGCGCCCGTGCGTTCGAGCGCCTCGCCAGTGAGTTTAGTTTTAAGCATTCAGAGATTGCGGAAAAGGTGGGCAAGAGCCGGGAGTATGTCTCAAATAGTTTGAGGCTTTTGGCTTTGCCTCTTGAAATTATCGAAGCGCTTTCACTTGGTAAAATTTCTGAAGGGCACGCGCGTCCTATTATGATGCTTGCGGATCGGCCGGAAGAGCAACGGACTCTTTTCAAAGAAATTATGTACAAGAAGTTGACCGTTCGTGAAGCAGAAGCAATTTCGCGCCGCATTGCCTACGACCGCGTTCGCAAAAAAGACCGAGCGTTTAATCCGGAACTTGTTGAAATCGAAGAGAAGCTGACTGAGTCATTGGGTACGCGGGTGCAAATTGAGCAGACGCCGAAAGGAGGGAAAATTCATATTGATTTTTTCACCTCGGAGGATTTACGTGCCATTTCAGCTATTATTCAATCTCGGAAGGATGTGGAAAAACCGCAAAATTTACTTGAGAAATTTATCGCACTGACAACTACTGCCAAGGAACCGCCAAAGATGGCGCCCGCGCCTGATGTTCGTCCGGCCGTTTCGCTCGACGATCGTTCAAAAGAAGACAAGAAGGAAGGGGAGGGAGAGGATATGTACTCCGTCAAAAACTTTTCAATTTAGGTAGAAAGTCTGCGGTTGACACATTTCTTCGTTGCTTCGCTCGTTTGCTCCCGCGCAGTAGGTCTGACTACAGCTTGGTTGCAAGCCTCGCTCGCGCCTCGAACTGCATCAACCACACGCTTTCTACGACACGAATGGTTTTTAGATGTTTCTTTAAGAATAAGCCACGGCCGTGGCTATTTAATATTTTAATTTTGTTACATGCATCTCTTACGATATATCGTAAGAGATGGAAAGTTTGATTTATACCGCTTTTTTCCTGCCGAAACGTGCCTTTTTTGGTTCCGATAAAATTTCAAGTGCGCGCGGGAGTTCTATGGTATAGACGTCATCTTTTTTAAGCGATCGGAAATCCCCGTCATGCATAACATATGGTCCAAAACGTCCCACACTCGCCACAATCGGTTTTCCGCTTGTCGGATGAACGCCGAGTTCCCGAGGTAGTGTTAAGTATGTTAATGCCTTTTCGAGCGTGATGTCGGCAGGATTCATGCCGCGTGGCACGCTCGCTCGACGAGGTTTCGGATTCTCTTTTGATTTTACGCCAAGTTGGATGTATGGGCCGAAACGTCCTTCAAGAAGCGTTACTGGAAGCGAGGTTTTGGGATCGAGGCCAAGCGGTTCTTCTTTTTTAATTTCAACGCCAAGAATGGTCAGCGCCCCGTCGCACTCCGGGAATCGTTCGCAGGAGAGAAATTTGCCTCCACGGCCGAGTTTGATAATCATATCACCGCCGCATTTTGGACAGCGGAATTTTGGATCGGCTTTGCCCAAATCTGTTGCTTTGGCAACTTTTTCTTTCGCTTTGATGTCTTTCAAAAATGGTTTGTAGAAATCACCCAAGGTTTTTTCGTAGGTGCGTTTACCACTCGCGATATCGTCAAGCTCGTCTTCCATTTCTGCGGTGAAGCCGTCGCTTATATATTCGGCAAAATTGTCTTCCAAAAATGAAGAAACCACGTCGCCGGTGTCGGTCGGAACGAGCGATTTATTTACTTTTTCCGTGTACCCGCGATCTTCCAATGTTTTCATAATGCTGGCGTAGGTCGAAGGTCGGCCGATGCCGCGCTTCTCAAGCTCTTTAATGAGACCGGCTTCGCTGTAGCGTGGCGGCGGCTCGGTTTGCTTTTCTTCACTTCGAATTTCAATGAGACGTAGTTTCTCGCCCGCGGTTACTTTGGGAAGTTCGACATCTTCACCTCGCGCCGCCGGATCGGCAAAAAGCCAGCCGGGTGAGATGACGCGCTGGCCGTTGGCGGTGAAGTTTGGAGCCTCGCCGCCTGCGACTTCAACCACCAATTTTGTTCGAAGTACTTTGGCATCGGCCATTTGCGATGAAACAGTGCGCTTCCAGACGAGTTCGTACAGTTTTTTTTGCTCCGGTGTCGTACCGGCGTTTTCTTTTAAGAAGTGCGTTGGTCGGATGGCCTCGTGAGCTTCCTGCGCATTTTTGCTTTTTGTTTTGAATTGTCGCGGCGTGAAGAGTTTTTTGCCAAACTTTTTTTCCACAACAGACGCGATTTGGCCGATTGCCATCGAACTTAAATTTGTGCTATCCGTTCTCATGTAAGTGATATGACCGCCTTCGTAGAGTTTTTGGGCAATACCCATGGTGCGTGCTGGTGAAAAACCAAGCCGCGTGCTTGCCGATTGTTGCAGGGTCGAAGTGATGAAGGGTGGTCGTGGGGAGCGCTTTGCTTCAGTCTCTTCCGCTCCTTGAACCACCCATGGCCCTTTATTTCCCGTGGCTAGGATTCGGTCGACTTCTTTTTTCTCGCGGGGTTCGACACTTGCCACAAGCGGAATTTTTTCATCGCGCGGGGTTTTGGTGTCTGCGGTGATGACCCAGAATGTTTCGGGTTTGAAGGCGCGGATTTCACGCTCGCGTTCCATGAGAATACGGAGCGCGGGGGATTGCACGCGGCCAGCCGATAGGCCGTAGCGCACTTTTTTCCAGATGATGCCGGAGAGATCGTAGCCGACAAGCCGGTCGAGGACGCGGCGCGCCTCTTGGGCGCGCCGCAAATTTTCATCAATATTCCGCGGGTGCTTCATGGCTTCATTGACGGCTTCCTTGGTAATTTCGTGAAAAACAATTCGTTTGGCTTTTTTGAGCCCCAAAGTTTCGGCAATATGCCACGCGATGGCCTCGCCTTCGCGGTCGGGGTCGGTTGCCAGCACAACTTCATTTGCTTTATCCGCGTAGGATGTCAGTTCCGCGACCACTTTATCTTTGCCTTTGGCAATTTCATAATGGGGAATAAAGCCGCCTTCGATGTCGATGGCTTTTTTGTTGCTTTTCGGTAAGTCGCGGATGTGGCCGATTGATGCCTTGACGGTGTATTCGCCTTCCAAATATTTGGAAATGGTTTTTGCTTTGGCGGGGGATTCAACAATTAAAAGTTTCATCCCGTTAGAGATAGGAAGCGCTTCAGTCGGTTTTTGACATAACGTTTACCCATACCAGATTTTAAATATAATTCTCTCGACCGAGCGTCGTCTTCATCGAGACACGCTTCATAGTATATAAGCTTGAATGGACCATGACCTTTTGTATAGGTGGATTCTCCGTTGTTGTGTTGCAGGAAGCGCTTCCGTAGATCACGAGTCAGACCAGTATACTGTTTTCCATCCTTTAGGCTTTTAAGTATATAGGTGTAGAACATAACTTCCTAATCTCTAACGGGATCATACATGTACACTAACTAATACCACGAAAGCGATTCAAGGTGCAAACTGGGGAAAAGAAAAAAGCGCCACGGGAACCGGAGTTACCGTGGCGCAGTGGGTCAAACTTCAATTTGTTGGCAGAAGTGTGGTTTTTCATTTTGATATCGCTTTCGCGCGGGGCGTCTCCAGAAAGACTCCTTTTTTATCTCCCACATAAGACTACGCATGCTGGCAACGCTTATCCGTCCAGAATCGGGGAATCGAACCCCGCTTATCATTGGGTCTCGAGTACCCATTGATTTTCACCCAAAAATTCTGTTGTTAAACCCAAAGGGTAAACTATCAGAAGTTCTTCCATTTTGTCAATCAGAAAAATTATTTTCATGATCATTTTTGAAAAGAAAAACACCACGCCATCGCGGTGTCTGCGTTTCGATTGTCCGCTTTAGCGGCGCATGTATCGCACGCGATTTATGGCGCGTCGACCTTCTTCAAACACCCGTTTGACAGTGTCTCTCGTGGCTAAAACTTTAGGCTCGGGAATGTCGGACCTTTCAAGCGCGCGAGCGCGTTCGCGACCTTTTTCTGTCGCGATATCAGTTTTACGTTTTTCCATTTTATTTTGGAGTTGAGTGTGGAGAAATATTGGACGGAATCTGATAAAAATAATACCATCTATGATTTTTTAAGCAAGATGAATTTCCCCCATCGTTTCTTTGATTAAACCTTTGATTTCCAGAAGAGTAAGGATTGCGTTCAATTCACTCGTCTCCATTTGAAGTGCTTGAATGAGTTCCTCGCGCTCGCGCGGTTCAGTCAGAAGCTCGACAATTTTCATTTCTTCGGGAGAGCAGTCGGCATATTTTATGAGCGGGTCAATGCCCCGCTCTTCCGTTTTAAGACCAAGCACTTCCAAAATATCTTTTGAACTTCTAACTGGTGTCGCGCCAAGACGAATAAGCATATGTGGCCCAGCCGACTGTGAAGAAAAAATGCTCCCCGGCACCGTCAAAACATCTCTGTTATATTCAGTGGCGAGACGCGAGGTAATAAGTGTGCCGGATTTTTCCTCTGCCTCAATCACAAGCACAGCGTGACTTAAACCGGCCATAATCCTGTTTCTTTGCGGGAAACTCCAGACCGTGGCACGAAAATCTGGTTCAAATTCGGAAAGGAGCGCACCGCCGGATGCGACGATTTTTTCTGCCAAAGCCGTATGGTTTCGTGGGTAGAGAACGTTATTGCCAAGACCAGAGCCGGGAACGGCGATTGTCTTAAGATTAGCTGAAAGGGCGCTACGATGGGCGATCGAATCAATGCCAAGCGCCAAGCCGGAAACGATGGTTATGGGATTGCCCCGAAGTCCCGCTATCAGTTTTTCGCACACTTCTTTTCCGTAGTTCGTATATTTTCGAGCGCCAACCACTGCGAGAAATTTTTGATCCCAATTCGGGATAGTGCCACGCAGGTAGAGTTGTTTCGGAGAGGTGGGTATCTCTCGCAGCCGCGCTGGAAAATTTTTTTCTAAAATAATCTCAATGTTCATAATGAGAACTTTATGCAATAATAGTAGCAGAGAGGAGAAAATTGGCTATGACTGAAACTGTATCATCCGGAAAGATAGCTTTCTGCCAAGAATATGTCGAAGCGGAGTACCGTTTTAAGGTGGTTCGGACGGAAGCAAGAAGGCTTCGCAGACAACTCATTACAGCAGTTCTTTACGACGAGAAAGAACTTCTAACGGAGCAAGAACTTGCTGTCGTCATATCACTCATGGATCGCTTCCTTGAGGTTCAGGTGCGTCTGCGCCAAGCCTACTTGGCTAAAAACAAACTTTCCTCCGAAGACGGTCTCGCGAAGCTACTCACAATGGATTTTGGGGAGGATTTTGCCACAGATGGTAAAAGCTAATTTGATGGAAGGGTTTGCGACAGATACAACTTCGGTTGTACCTGCCGCTTTTTTCTAATTCCCTTATGATATATAATACAGAGACGTTATGCTGGACATCAAATTCATCAGAGAAAATAAAGAGCTCATCGCTTCGGCCGCTAAGAAAAAACACATCGAGTTCAACGTCGAGGAGCTTGTTTCGGTTGACGATAAACGCCGCTCGCTCCTCTCCTTAATCGAGGGGAAGCGCGCCGAGCAGAATATTTTTAATACCAAAATTACCGAGGCCGGGGACCCAGAGACCCGAGAGCGTTTTATCGCGGAAATGAAATTACTCAAGGACGATTTACAAGGGCAAGAGAAAGAGCTCAAAGAGATTCTCAAGAAATGGCAGACGCTTATGGTTGCGGTGCCGAACGTGCCGGACGTGTCTGTGCCAGATGGGTTAAATGATGAAGACAACAAAGAAGTCAAAACGTGGGGAAAGCGGGCGGATTTCTCGTTTATACCTAAAAGCCATATTGAGATTATGGAATCGCTCGACATGCTCGATTTAGAGCGCGGTTCGAAGGTCGCTGGTTTTCGCGGTTACATTTTGAAAAACGACGCGGTGCTTCTTAACTTCGCTCTCTGGCAAGCCGCGCTCGCTCACTTTCTCGGCAAAGGATTTTCGCCGATGATGGTGCCGTCGCTTGTTCGCCGCGAACTTTTGATTGGCAGCGGTTACCTTCCGCAAGGCGAAGAAGATTTGTATAAAACCCAGGACAGCGAGTACTTGGCCGGTACAAGCGAAGTGGCGATGATGGGATATTATGCCGATGAAGTTATTCCAAAAGAAAAATTACCGTCGAAGTTTTTGGCGTTCTCGCCCTGTTTTCGGCGCGAGGCGGGCAGTCATGGCAAAGACACCAAGGGTATTTTTCGTGTCCACGAATTTTTCAAACTTGAACAGGTGATTTTTTCCGAGGCCAGTCACGAAGAGAGCGTGAAGTGGCATGAATGGCTGAATCGGAATACTGAAGAATTTATGGAAGCGCTTGGTTTGCCATATCGCACTGTCGTTAATTGCGGCGGAGATCTTGGTCTTGGCCAGGTCAAAAAATATGACATTGATCTTTGGGTTCCATCAGAGGGCAAATATCGGGAAATCAGTTCCGCTTCTTATTTCCACGATTTTCAAACCCGCCGTCTTAATATCCGCTACAAAGACACTGACGGCAAAACCAAATTTGTTCATTCGCTTAATTGCACCGCGTTGCCGAGTCCGCGGGTGCTCATTTCTCTTATTGAAAACTACCAGCAAGCTGATGGTACGGTTATCGTCCCGCCGCTCCTCGAAAAATATCTTGGCAAGAAGATTCTAGGACGGAAATAAAAATAGTGAGATAGTTTCTATCAGTATTTTTATGATACGCCAGCGTTTTACCAAACATCCTTCTCCGCTAGCGAAACGAAAGAGGAGATTGTTTCTCCTGCGGCTTTTTTTCTTAGCGCTTTTAAGCGCCACGCTCCTAGCTCTCTTTGTTTGGTTTGCGCGTTCCGACAATTTTCGAATCAAACAAGTAGAGGTAGCGGGAACTGCCATCACGTCTCCGGAAGACATTACGACGCTTGTTTTACAAGTTCTCTCGGGTTCATATTTCGGGGTTGTGCCGCGCAACCACTTTCTTTTTTATCAAAAAGCGCCGATCGAGAAAGCTATTCTTGGAGCGTGGAAAAGAATTGAGCGGGTTGCCGTCGAATCAAAAGACATAACCACGCTTGTGGTTGGAGTCGAAGAAAGAAAACCGGTGGGACTTTGGTGTCTCTCTACGATGGAAGAAAGCAGGCCTGTTTTTTCTAATGAATGTTATCTTCTTGACCAAGAAGGGTTTATTTTTGCGAAAGCGGCCGATTTTTCTGGTGAGACATTTATCCGCTACTATGGCAAAGTTGCCGCGCCCGACCCAATCGGCAGTTATTTTTTAACCCCGGCCGCTTTCAAAGAGATGAATTTCTTCTTTAATTCAATCCAAAAATTGAACCTTGTGCCGGAGCGGCTTTTTGTCTCGGTTTCCGGCGAGCGGGAACTTCTGATAAAAGGGGGAGCGCGCCTCTTTCTTCCAAAAGACGCTGATTTAGGTGATGCTTTGGAAAACTTGGAACTTGCCCTGAAAGACGACGCGTTCTCCGAAAAAGCCGAAGATATTCCATTCACGCTTGACTATATTGACCTTCGTTTCAACAATAAGATTTTTTACAAACTTCGCTAATCAATCTAAATTTCTGTGTATTTCTACGTTGTGTCTCGCAGAGATACGCAAAGATACAAAAAGTTTTCACGCATCAATTTCATGTTATCAGGTTTTTAGTGTATGTGAGATGAAGGCCTGGCAATGGACTTGGGGACAGTGTTGATCCACAGGCCCACTTCGCCATCGGCGATTTTTATAGGTATAATAGTAGGCGTCATGGCGCTTTTCGCGTTCCCTATAGAGTATTTCGTCTGGCATTACGGAGAAGGTCTTCGAGACTTCTTCCGTGTCTTCGGAAATTTTCTCTGGGCAGTCTATAATTTTTTCTCCATTCCATTACTCCTTCGCACTTTTTTTATGCCGTGGCGTAGGCTTCAAGAAGAAAAGAAGCAGCAGGGATTCCACGCTGAAGAGTTTTTCGGCAATATCATTGTGAATATAATTATGCGTCTGGTCGGCATGCTCGTTCGATTAGTCACGCTCATAATCGGTGCCGCAATTATCATCATTATTTTTTGCGCCAGTATCGTGTCTCTCGTCGTTTGGCTCACTCTTCCTCTGGTCGTTGCCGTTCTTTTTGTCTTTGGTTTAACGCTCATTATTAATTCATGACTTACGGACAAATAAAACAAGCCGCTTCTTTTTTCCGCCCCGCTCTACTGCTCGAGGGGATTATCGGACGCCGCGCGCGACTTATTATTTCGGACATCCTTTCAATGTCCGCGGTCCTTTTTGCCATGCCCGCGCTTATTTATTTTCTCGCGATTCTGTTCCCAACTCTTTTTTCAACGCTCGGTAACTTTCCCACGCTAGCCTCTCTTCTTCCGCGATTAGTTGGCATTTTCTTTATCATTGCTTCGCTCTGGCTTGTATTTTTCGCCATCCAAGCATTTTTTAATTCATACTATTACAAAGCGTTCGACGCGATTCTTAAAGAGCAGGGTATTGCTGGCAATGAACCCATGAGTTTTGAAGTTGCCGCTCTGCTTTCCGGCACGGACGAGTCTGATATAACGGGTAGTTTTCTCCAGTCTCTTTCTTTGCAGTTTATGTTACTCCGTCTTGGGATTGATAAAACCACAGTCAAAGATTTTCTGAAGAATCGAAAAGACAAACTTACGGCCGCGACATTCAATCTTTCCTCGCTCGATAATCAATTTGGCATTACGTTTGTCGACGTCGCGCTCGCGCTTTTTCGCCAGGACAAAGAATTTTCGGACTTTTTGTTTGCCCAAAGTATCCAAGAAAAAGATTTCTTGGCCGCGGCAGAGTGGGTGTCGCGTGGTGAGCGAAGACGGAAGAAAAAAGAAAGGTGGTGGTCGCGCGACGCACTCGGTCGTATTGAAGGCATTGGTACAGATTGGGCCTACGGCGGCGCATATATTTTAGATCGCTATACCAAAGGTCAATACAGTAAAATTCTTTTTGATGATGAGCCCGGCAACACGTATCTCAAAGACGAACTCGAGGAGCTTGAAACTATCCTCGCTCGCTCCGAAGAAGCGAACGCGCTTGTCGTTGGGGAGAGTGGTGGAAGTCCGATGGATTTGGTCAGGCATTTGGGCGAAATAATTTACGAAGGGACTGTCTTGCCAGCGCTCGCGCACAAGAGAATCATCGTTCTAGACGCCAACAAGCTCGTGGCTACTAACGGCGAAAAAACTCGTTTTGAAAACGAACTTATTAGAATTTTTGAGGAATCAATTCAAGCAGGGAATATTATTTTGGTTTTCGATGACTTGCCGTCGTTTATGACAAGTGCCTCGGCGCTGGGCTCTGAAGTTCTAAGCCTCATGGATCCGTATCTGCCGTCGGATAGGATTCAAGTCATCGCGCTTTCGGACAAGGATCGGTTCCACCGCATGCTTGAAACGAACGGCATGATCACTACGCGTTTTGAGGTTGTGTTGGTCAAAGATCCAGATGAGAGCGTGACGATTCGTCTGCTTCAGGATGAAGCAACTTCGATTGAGTCGAGAGAAAAAATCTTTTTTTCGTATCAGTCGATTCTGGCTATCGCAAATGCGGCCGAGCGCTATTTTACGGAAGGGGTGATGCCGGACAAAGCCATTGATCTTTTAGTTGAGCTTGTGCCGAAATTAAAACTGTCTAAGACACGGTTTGTGACAAAAGAGAGCGTTCTTTCTTTGGTAGAGAAAAAGACCGGCATTCCAACTGGCGAAGTCAAAACTGTAGAGAAAGAAAAACTGCTTAATCTTGAAGCTTTTTTGCATAAGCGGGTTATTGGACAAAATGAAGCGGTTACGGCGATTGCAAACGCTATGCGCCGCGCTCGCTCGGGGGTGGGCAGTCCAAATCGACCAATGGGTTCATTCCTTTTCCTTGGTCCGACTGGTGTTGGAAAAACAGAAACCACCAAGGCGCTGGCCGAAGCCCTTTTTGGTAATGAGAGTAAGGTGATTCGGCTTGACATGTCGGAGTACAAGAGCGCTGACGCACTCGACAAGCTCATCGGTTCGTTTAGCTCCGGCAAGCCGGGTGTTCTTGCTTCCGCGCTTCGTGAAAATCCATATGGCGTGCTTTTGCTTGATGAATTTGAAAAAACGACCAAAGAAGTCATGGATTTGTTTCTGCAGGTTTTAGACGAAGGTGTGTTTTCCGATATGTCTGGTAAAAAAATAAACGCTCGCAACCTCATCATTATCGCGACGTCGAACGCCGGAGCCAACCTCATTTGGGATGCTATGAGATCGGGTAAAAACATTATGTCTCTGAAGGATGAGATCGTCGACGGCATTATTAAGAGCGGTGCGTACCGGCCGGAGTTGCTTAACCGTTTCGATGGTGTCATATTGTTCCATCCGATTGAGGGCGAGAATCTTCGTCAGGTGGCCGCTGTTATGCTCGAACGCTTCCGCGCGAGGCTTCGGGAGCGGGGGATTGATCTTGAAATTAACGATGCGATGATTGATTATCTTATGAAATTTGGCAGTGATCCGAAATTCGGCGCTCGGCCAATGAATCGAGCCATTCAGGATATTATTGAACAAAAAGTGGCCAATAAAATTATAAAAGGGGAGATAAAACCCGGACAAAAGTTTTCACTTGAGGCTGGGGATTTGGTTTAAAGAATAAAAGAAAAGAGCGCCCCCGAGTTTTCGAGGGGGCGCTCTCACGCTTTTTTGAAGTTCAACTTTCTGTGCGGTGTTGTGGATGAACTCTGACTGACATCTCGTTAATCACGAAGTGTGGCCCGCCGATGAGCTTGTACATACCTACCACAATCCTTGATAGTACGACCGGATCCATGATGTGGACAGTGTTGATCTCCGTCAGTTTTATGAATCGCCGAACTTTGTTCGGCAAAAGGAGCCGCAATTCTCTGCCACCTCGCATTCCCTCGAATACCCCTGTTAGGTGGTGTGAAGGCGACATTGTTTTGAGATGAATTCGAATGACAGAATGCTTGGCCGATAACTTTTTTTCAAGCCACCGGATTTCAATTTTTTTCATGGTTTCCTTCCGTTTGTTCCGCGGTTCTCCGTTTGTGAATTTAGCACTCTGACGTTGTTTTGTCAATTTAATCGGGGGTAAGATTGTAGGGAAAAAGTCGGAAACGCAGGGTATACATTAATGCTACACGGTCGTGTAACATTAATGTATGTATGGAAAAAGGAGGAGAGAAAAGAAAAAAGCGCCTCTCGAAGACTTCGGGGCGCTTTCGTGCAATAAACTTCTTATTCCACTTTTTTGTGCTCGAGAATAATTCCTCGAACGACCACAGTTTCCCCATTGGTTACGGTGCCGCCGTTTAGCCACGAGATGACTTTGACTCGTCTTTCTTTCTCAAATTCAGGAATGATGATGTTTCCAATTTCCTGAACTGTGTACTGTCTGAAATGTTCCGAGTCGTTTAACCGAAGATATGTATCGTCACCGACCGTCTCGGCGTTTAGCCACAATTTTCCCTCCACTCGCCGCAACGAAGCTTCCAAGTTTAGCGCATTTTCCGTCCTCGGTGGTCTTGGGAAAAAATGCATTTTGATTCCAACCAGTGCCACAAGTACGCCCGCGAAGACATATGCGAGTGCCTGTGCCAAAACCGGCACAGAGAGTTTTGAATCTTCCTTCATTTCGCACCTCTTTCTTCGTGGATGAAGTAAATACCACGGATCTGTTGACCTTCGCTCGTCGAGAAGGAATCTGTTTTCCAAAAAATCACTTTTCGACCGGTTCGCCGTTCAAAGCTGTCTGCAACACCGATGAGGTCAGTGGGGGCAAATGGCCAGGCTGTGTGCCGACTGTCGTTTAGAATGAGATAAGAATGTCTCCAGAATGTCTCCACTTTAAGAACAACATTCGTTCTTTCTTTCATGCGGTTTGTTCCCGCTGTTGTTGACTGAGTCTTTTTTTCACGAGCCTCGGGGTAAACAATATTTAGGAGGAAAACTGGCACGATCAGAATTGCTACTATCACGAGTACGGTTTTTGGTACTTTATCTTCCTTCCAAAATGCTTTGTTGCCCGCTACATTATGGGTATTCATTTTTTCGGTGTCCTTTCTTGAATCGGTCGGTATGAACGATTCTCCACTGAAAAGATTAAATGATTCAGGTCATTTGTCAAGGTTTGGAAAAACAGCTACTATTCGTAGATGGATCCCGTTAGAGATCGCGGACGCTATCGGGTTAGGAAGTTTTCTTTCTGCGTTTATTAGATAATCAACATGCGATGCGGTGTATTACTGTCCGCGTCCTATCTCTAACGGGATGGAAAGTTTTTGGAATAAGTTACTCAAGCCAATTATGATTCTGGCGCCGATGGCAGATGTCACTGATGCGGCTTTTCGGCGAATAATTGCGAAGTATGGCAAACCCGATGTTATGTACACCGAATTTGTTTCAGCAGACGGACTCTGTCACCCCGAAGGACGAAAAAAGTTATTGATTGATTTAAAATATACCGAAGCCGAGCGGCCGATTGTTGCCCAACTTTTTACTGCTAATCCGGCAAAGATGCGCGAAGCGGCGACGCTGGCGCAGGAGCTTGGTTTCGATGGTTTGGATATAAATATGGGTTGTCCAGACCGAACAGTTGAAAAACAAGGATGCGGCGCGGCGCTTATGAAAAATCCCAAACTTTCGCGCGAACTCATCCGCGCCGCAAAAGAAGGAGCGTCGCGGTTGCCGATTTCTGTCAAAACGCGGATTGGGTACAACAAAAACGAGCTTGAAACATGGCTCCCAGAACTTTTAGCCGAGGAACCAGCCGCCGTTACGATTCACGCCAGAACTAGAAAAGAAATGTCGAAGGTGCCGGCGCGGTGGGAGCATGTGAGAGAGGCGGTCGCGCTTCGCGACCGCCTCGACTCGGAGACTCTCATCCTCGGTAACGGCGATGTTTCTGATATTGCGGACGCGAAAAAGAAAGCGGAGGAGTCCAGCGCGGATGGCGTTATGCTCGGCCGCGCCATTTTTGGCAATCCATGGCTTTTTGCTGATTCTCCAAGGTTGAACCTTGGATCCACAGAAAGGTTCGACCTTTCTCATCTTGAGCCGGCAGGCAAAGAGAAGCTCCTAGTTATGCTCGAGCATACAAAACTGTTTGAGGAGCTTTTTGCTGGCCGCAAAAACTTTGCCATCATGAAAAAACACTACAAAGCATACGTGGAAGGGTTTGACGGAGCAAAAGAATTGCGCATTAAGCTCATGGAAGCAGAGAATTTTAGAGAAGTTGAGCGTTCTGTTCATGAATTTTTGAAAACTCCGGACAAAATTTGAAATTCTGAATTCTGTAGGTCAGACCTACAGAATCCACAGGTTTGATTTTTGTACGTTGACTTGTAGAGGGGCATGCTCTAGTATCGTATATGGAGATGTTGAGCAAAGGGTTTGTCTCACACCTGGGACAAAAAAGCTCAGTCCATCAGCACCCTACGAAATTCAACTTTCAAAGAGAAAGGTATAACGGCGTTCCACCCATGTTCAAGGTGTCGGGAACACTCCTGCCCCAATGGAGACCCGGAGGCCGGTGGGCTCGAAAATACTTTATCTCGGCATGCTATGCCATAGTGGGCGCGTCTCTCTTTGCGGAGAGACGCGTTTTTTGTTTTCAATTTTTCCACTTTTTCTTTCTATTTTTACCCATGCTATTTTAGAAGCCCCGAGGTTGAACCTTGCCTGCCCGTTTGAAGTCGGACGCAGGCGGGGATCTGAAGAAAGGTTCAACCTCGGGGCTTCAGTTTTTGTTTGCTGTATCCAGATTTTCCCCATGGCAAACACTCGGTGTTTGCCATGGGGAAAGTGCTACTTTTGGTGGTTGTTGTTTTTTATCTTTATTTAAAATTAGAAGAAAAAATTGAAAATGGAGTGGTTGTGTGATAGTGTTGGCCAAGTTCAGTTTGGTACAGTTTCCTCAAAAATCAACAAACGGAGTGTTATGCCAAAGAAAGCCAAAAGAGTTGTGCTCAAAGGCCGCGCTAAAGAATTTGAGGCCTTGTTTCAGAAAAGCGGTTGGAGTCAGACAGAGGCGGGCCATCGGCTCAAGCTCTCGAGTAGCAACTATGTCTACATGATACTGCACGGCCGATCACAGCCGAGCGAGATTCTCCTCGAGCTTTTTAGAATGAAAATCGCCTGTGCTAGTTTCTCGTCTTTGCTCCAGACGGTCAGCCAGGTCAGTCGAATTAATCCAAAAGTTCACGGTCAAGTGACAACTGTTCTTGATGGTGTCGCTGCTTTGATTGAGTTGTTGTTGCTCCGAAGTAAATGAGCAAGCTCGTGTATTTCCTAAAACGCCAATTCTTTTTGCCCCGTTCTGCCGTCAGATGGCAGAACGGGGCTTTCTTTTTATCTTATACTTTTGAGCAATGTTTCTTTTTCATATTCATAGAGTAGTGTGAACATAATCGAGTTTGATATACGCTCTCTACCCTTTGAGTGAGGATACGTTTTTGAAAGACCTTGGAAGGAGCGACGGCGACGGACAGAGAAAATTTTCAGCAGGAAATTTTCGTGTCTTTCAAAAACGTATCCGAACGGTGGATAAACCCTTTTCAAAAAGTAAAAGGGGAGTACTATAAAGTTAGTTAAACGTTCATACTTCACTCATTCTTCACAAACTTTCTAAAGCAAAAGGAGATTTATGACTGAATTCGGAGTCGTCACCTGCTCGTTCTGTGGCAAAGAACTTTCTATCATGAAGAAAATAACATGGACTTGGATCGGTTCCATACCAAAAGCCCAGCCATTTTGTTTTGGCGATGGGTGCACACAGTCGGCCAGAGAGGCCGATCTGAAAGGGGTATATCGACCACACCCGCGCAATCACAAGTTTGCCTTGGCCTCGTGAGGTCGGACTTCCTTTGAAGTCGAAAACTCAAAAAGACGTGCTCGAGATTCCTCTCGGCACGCCTTTTCTTTTTTCCTTAGGTAATTTTGTCTCACCATTTTGATGGATTTGTGGCTGGCAAACACCCCCGTGTTTGCCAGCCTTTTTCGGTTACAGAGATGTGATTTTACGCTAAATGGAACTTGGCAAAAGAGGTTGTCACTGTATACTATTTCTATGGAACAGGTGCTCTATCGCAAATACCGCTCGAAAAATTTTAAAGAAGTGTTAGGACAAGAACCGATCGTGAAAGCTCTTGAAGGCGCGCTTTCGCTTGGGCGTATTTCGCACGCCTATTTATTCGCCGGTTCTCGCGGCATTGGCAAAACGTCGGTGGCGCGGATTTTGGCAAGAGAAATTGGCGCCAGTCAGAACGACACGTACGAAATTGATGCCGCGTCTCACACGGGCGTTGATGACATCCGCGAGCTCAATGACGCTGTCCGGACGTTTCCGTTCGAGTCGAAATATAAAGTCTATATTATAGACGAGGTGCATATGCTCTCGAAGTCGGCCTTCAACGCGCTTCTAAAAACTTTGGAAGAGCCGCCCGCGCATGTGGTCTTTATTCTCGCCACTACGGAAATAGAAAAATTGCCGGAGACGGTCGTCTCGCGCTGTCAGGTCTTTCAATTCAAAAAACCGAGTCAAGAAATTTTGCGCGAGATGGTGCTTCGTATTGCCAAAAAAGAAGGCTTCACGCTCGAGCCGTCTTCAGCGGATTTAATCGCGCTTTTAGGCGACGGCTCGTTCCGCGACACGCAAGGCATTTTGCAGAAAGTCATCACCTCATCGGCGGACAAGAAAATTTCCGTGAAAGAAGTGGAGGCGATGACCGGTGCGCCGCAAGGTACGCTCGTGAATGCGTTTATAGAAGCTATTGATCAAAAAAAACCAGCAGATGGTATGAAGGCGGTGGCCAAAGTGGTAGAACAAAATGGCGACATGAAAGTGTTTTTGAAATTAACGCTACGCAAGCTCCGCTTCGTCCTTCTGCTTCGATACGCCGTAGACATGGAAAAGGGTATTAAAGAGGAGCTTTCACCGGATGATTTTGCCTTGCTTAAAAAAATTGCCGAGCATAAAGAAGGAGCTGTAAATTCTGCCGCACTCCTCGAACTTTTGACTGCCTACGACAACCTCTCTTTTTATGTCATTCCCGAACTACCTCTCGAACTTGCGCTTATAAAACTCTCGGGAGAAAAAGGCTAAGAATCTACAACAAGAGATAAAAAATCCTGTTATTTTTTAGTTTTTCGTGGTATATGTTAGAGGTTCGCTATTATATATTTGCGGGTTCGTCTAATGGTAGGACACTTGCCTCTGGAGCAAGGTATTGGGGTTCGAGTCCCTGACCCGCAGCAAACTTAGATACCCTTCGGAAT
>Ga0209541_10004844_pt1 | contig 23721 bp, 11 predicted proteins | sample RifCSPlowO2_01_FD_184027 | JGI IMG/M metagenome (GOLD analysis project Ga0209541, IMG submission 184027) | Groundwater microbial communities from Rifle, Colorado - Rifle CSP2_plank lowO2_0.1 (SPAdes) (version 2) | ecosystem: Environmental > Aquatic > Deep subsurface > Groundwater | place... | reverse complement strand
TCCATTATCGATTTTATCAAAAACTATGGGTGGGTTGCTGCCATAAACGCTGAACACCTCATCATTACTCGGCACAACGCATAAATTCCCATTGGTGCAAATTGCGGATGAATTAGATGTTACTCCAGATATACCAGTAACACGGGGTAGGTTGCTGCCATAAACGCTGAACACCCGCCCATTACCTAAAACAACACAGGTGTTGTTACTTTCATCACAGGTTATAGTTGAACTAGGCGTTATTCCAGAGTTAAACATTAATCCATTATCGATTTTATCAAAAACTATGGGTGGGTTGCTGCCATAAACGCTGAACACCTCATCATTACTCGGCACAACGCATAAATTCCCATTGGTGCAGGATGCTTTCTTTTTTAAGGATACTGGATTGCGATTCCAACCAGCTTTACATACTCCATTAATACATAACTTATCGTCAACATTGATTCCTCCTTTGCCAACATGGAGTTTATAATCAGTATTAACGGTTCCTATGCTCACTCGATTATTTACCGAATCAACAAAAAGCGTATTCATATCTACTCTTAAGCTTCCTCCCGCCCATACATCGCTTGTTGAATTAATAGTGTTGGCGCTCACATTATCAGAGGCAAAAAAATTTGTAGCTTTAACTGTCCCGCTAAAAAAGTTCTTAGTTGCCGATGAATAAATGCCGTAGCCCGCGGCATTATTTTGCTCAAGATAAAGAGCGGAATTAGCGCTATTGGCAAATATGGCGGCGGTGTCTCCGGGTGAACCGGCATTGTTGGCGCCGGTTTTATCAACCACCAACTTTGCCGCCGGGGCGTTTGATCCTATGCCGACCTCACTGGCATTATTGTTGTAAATATCCGTGCCATTTAGGGTCCAATAGGAAGCTCCACCGGGCAATCCTACGGTATTGCCGCCAGAAATACTTAATTCGTTTCCGACGATTGAAAGCGTTTGACTGTCAGTGCCCTGCAAATCAGCTTCGCAACCAAGAATTTCCGGACCAATAACTCTGAGTTTATCCGTAACGGCGCAATTAGGCAAATTTACTTTAGCAAACATTTTAACCGTTGGATCAATTTCCAGACCCTCGCTTTCCGGCCAGGCATTCTTGCATACTCCGCCCAGACAAAGCTGATTATTGATCGTGACATCGCCGGCCGGATCTATTTTTACTCGTTCGTTATTGTCCGTATAGAGCGAAAAATTGCCATCTGAATTCCATTTAAGGCCCGTGTCATTATCGCCAAGAGCCAAAGTGATTTGAGGATTGACCGTGGCCACGCCGACATTGCCGGAAACCGTGTTCATCGTCATCATTACTTTCCCAATGTCATTTCCGGCCGTGTATTCTGAAAAAATTATGCTGTTGTTGTCATACGCTCCCGGATCGCCCAAAAATATGGCGGCGCCGTTTCCGGTAGCGGCGGAATTGGTAAATTTTAATATATTGGGCCGCGGTACCGGACCGATACCGCCCTGCATATCAAGATGAATGCCCATTGTATGAAGCTGGTAAGAGGACACTTGGCCGAAAACTTGGAGATTGTAGCCATTATCGGAGGGCAGACCGCTTCCGGCTTTTAAAATCATTGCGTCGGGATTTACACCGCTGGGCGATTGCCAAAGAAAATTTTGACCGCCGTTGGAATAAAACAAAATACCTTCGCCGCCGTTTAAATTGTTGGAGATGTAAGGCGAGGCGGAATCCGGGCCAAGGTAAATTTTTTGACTGCCGAAAGCGGCGTAAATGTCTTTATTGACGGTCAAATCGTTGGCAATGGCCGCATTGTTATTTACCGTCAAATCTCCGCTTACTGTAAGATTATTATTAATCGTAGCCATGCCCGGGGAGCATTGGAGGACTTTTTGGGCCGAGGCGGAAAAACTAAAAACTAAAAACGAAAAACTGAAAATTATGCTTATTGATATTTTAAGATATTTATAAATACCCATAGGAAAATTAGTAAAGTTTTTCCGCTATTTTTTCCATAACTTTATACTGTCTATCTGTCTTATGATCAAAACCGCAAAGATGGAGGAAGGCGTGGGCGAGGAGGCCGCGCAGCTTATAGCTTTTAGCTTTTAGCTTATAGTTTGAGTTGTGGAAATCGTAGTTTTTTGATTTGATGATTGTCGGACAGAGGAGGATTTCGCCGGAGAGTTTTGTTCTGCTTTTTTCAAGAAGAAAGGAAAGTTCATCTGTCGGTTTATTGATTTTCCGGTATTTGGAGTTTAATTTTTTTATTTCCGCCTCGCCGATGAAAGCGATGGACAAATCAATATTTTTTAGAAATGGAAACCCTTTTTTTTGCCGCAATTTTTTTATGATTTTTTTTGTTGTTTGCGTTATTTCTTGTTTTGAAATATTATACCTAGTCAAATTCATTATTTCAACAGAAACCATAACAAATTTTTAACTTCCAATTCTTAATTTTTAAATAATTTTCAATGACTTAATGTTTAAAAAATTTAAAATTAAGGCATTATTTATAAAATTGAAAATTTAAAATTGTTATTGATTATTATTTGTATTTAACGCATTGGTATTGTTGTTCGCGTTGGAGCTGGCCGTATTGGCATTTACTGCATTGGTATTTGCGCTGTTTATATTCGCTGAATTAGCGTTTGCGCTGTTTGAATTCGCGCTATTGGCATTCGCATTAGTCTGCGTCGGCGCCGTGATTGTCAGATGCTGATAAATATATTGGAAAGTCTTGCCAAAAGAAATTTGCGTTTTGGTGCCTGGATTGTAAGTCGCTATAATAATCCGGCTGCCGTCGCCAATATAAACATTTAAATTATCCGGACTCAAAACCGCTGATTTTCCGTTGATAACGGCGGTATTTACTTTTGTTTGATCAATTGACGGAGACTGCGTCAAATACCAATCAAGAACCGGCATTCTGTTTACATTCTCTTGGACCGAAATCTGGATAAATTCGCCGGTGGTGGAGGTAAACATCACATCGCTTCCCCCCTCGCCTGCCGCTCCGGCTGCCCAGCCGGCCGGATAAAACGCTGAATAACCGGCTGAAGAATTACTATAAGCCTTCATAGCGGCTGAATCGGCCAATTTGGCGCCGCTTCCTTTGGCCGGATCGAAGCCCGCCGCTACTTCGGCTCCATCGTAGTAATTGTCGCCGTCCGTGTCTTTCATATTAACATTTGTCTGATAAACCGCCTCCTCGCTGTCGGTCAATCCGTCTTCGTCCGTATCTTTGGAAGGCGTTAGCGGACTCGTCGCATTGATATTGGAATTAGCCGCATTTGTATTGCCGTTTGAATTTAAAGATGAATTAACATTTGCGTTCGCGTTTGAATTGGCGCTGTTTGAATTTCCGGCGCTATTGGAATTTTGATTAAGATTTCCAAATCCTCCGGAATTGATATTGCCGTTTGTGTTCGCATTAGCGTTGGCGTTGGCGTTGCTATTATCGATATTCTTATTAGCGTTTGCATTGTTAAGATTTCCGACTGAAGAATCATTAACCAAAGAAACATTATTATTGGCCGGCGTTTTCGGTCCGAATAATTTGTCGTAATTTAAAAACGCGTAAGCGCCGCCCCCGATAAGCAACAAAACGACTACTGCAATGACAATAATAAAAAGTTTCTTGCCTCCTCCGCCGCCCGACTGTTGCGGCATATTTGATTGCGGACTTGTGAATTTTTCCGGCATCGCGTAGACCGGCACATCGGGCAGACTTTCCGATTGGCTCGGCTGATTTTGTAATGGCTGGGGCGGGGTAGGTTGATTGAACATATAAATGTAAAGTCAAAGCTTAAAAGTCAAATGTCAAAACTTTTGAGATTTGAGTTGTAATTTTGAGTTTTGCATTTTGACTTTTGAGTTATTTATTAACATTTAATGATTGTATCGCTTTATTAAGATCAAGGAGTTTTCCTCCCGGGACTTTCGGATCATTGAGGGTTTTAATTTCTTGCCCGTCATTGTACCCATCGCCGTCCGTGTCTGCTTTCAAAGGATTGGTTTTCCAAGTCTTTACTTCTTCGCGATCAGACAACCCGTCATTGTCCGTGTCCGGATTTTTCGGGTCAGTGCCGGCTTTGGCTTCGTCTTCATTTATGAGTCCGTCGCCGTCCGTGTCATTGGTGATTTTTTGCGAAACATTTACCGCGACTGTATTGATATTTGACGGTTGAACCGTATTTTCATTATTATTCTCGTTTGTCTTTTGCGAATTAACATTGATATTATTATTTGATTTTGCGATATTATTATCCTCTGCCGGTTTTTGCGATAGCATCAAATAACCGGCGATTCCCGCGACAATTACAATGACAATAATGCCGCCGATTACGAAAGACGGGTGGTGGCTAACTGCCGAAACAGCCGCCGCGTTTTTTTCTTCCGCGCTTGCCCGCCGAAGCCTTGGCGTAGGCGGGGCTTTCCGCACTTTATCCACCTCGGCTAAAATGTCTTCCGGTTCTTTTGTAATGTTTTTAGAATTGCTTGGCATAATTAAGCTTACTTATGCATTATAACACATTAATTGAATTTTTAAAAACGCTCTATTTTTTTTAACTTTACATTTTGAACTTTGAACTTTTAATTTATCTAAAGCACCATCCGTACAAATTGGTACCATCGGGATTATTAAGATAATTATACGGCCCGGTGGCCGGAGAAAAAGCGTCTCCGCCGCAGGCGTTCCACTCAACCGTTCCGCCGATGCAGGAAGTTAGGGTGCCGCTTGAGCAGCTTCTTACTCCATTATTGCACTGAATATTACCTCCGAGATCGCAATAATATCCGCCGTTTCCGATGGCAATGCAATTTCCGCCGCAATCAGAATCTTGGCTGCAAGGATTGGAATTATTGGAACAATATCCCCTTTTCGCGTCGCACTGCTCTCCGATCCACGGCTCCCAAAAACCATTATTTATTTCCGCGTGAATCGGCGTACCGCCGGCGCAAGAAAGATTGCAATTCACAGGCGAGCAACTTACGGTTTTTAAAAAAGTATCGTCAATCTTTTCGGCCGTGATTGCCGCGTCATCCAAATCATTGCCTGCCACACCATCGTCATAACAATAATATTCATTCATCAAGCCTTTTACGGTGTTGCAAGTAGCCGGATTATTGAAATCCGAACACTCGCAATTTTCAACCGGCGATTCTATTTTGCCGTTTTTGCATACGGCTTTAACCACCGGCGCGCCTTCGCAATACGGCTGGCAGGCAGCATCGCAAGTAGGCGTGTCAGGCGTGCAGACCCCGCCAGGGCATTGCAGATTATCTGTGCATGTTTTTGTATTATCATTACTGCATTTGCCTGTCGAACATATCCGGCTTCCCAGACCATTTAAATTAGGGTCCGGTATAGATGTTTCGCATGCCTCCCCAAAAGAACTGTCCCATTGCCCGTTGCCGCATAATCCCAAATCAGTGGGAATTACCTCCTGCTGTCTGTAATTATAGCAAGCGCATTGCGAGTCGCCGACTCCGTCGCAGGGATTGAAAGGCGCGCCTAGTTGCCGCCAGGTGGAACCGTCATTTCCCGCATATTCCAGCGCCGCGTAAATGCCAAACTTGTCGCCATTTGATTCATTTTTGTAATGATAGATATGCGTATCGTAATCAGCTCCGGCGATGCACGAAAAAGCGTTTTTGGTCTGATCCCAGCCCGAATCTTCGGACGAGCCGAATTTGGCCGCGTTGCTCTTGAAAAGATTGTTTATTTCACCGTCGGACAACGGCGTGTTCCAAATCCTCACTTCGTCAATTGAGCCGTCAAAATATTCAGAATTATTCGGCGTAGAGCCAATATAAAGATTGCCGCCCGTAGTGTCAAAGTCTCCATTTGCCGGACCGGCCGCCTCAAATACTCCGTCAATATATAATTTCATAACCAAACCGTCATAAACCGCGGCTACGAAATGCCATTTATCGTCGTCAATCTTTTTATTACTTTCTAACGGCTTCATATCCGTTCCAATATTATCAGTATCTCCGCATTGATCTCCCATAAATAACGAGCCGCTATAAAGCGCGAATACAAAATTGCCGCATTCGCCAGCCACAATAGCGTCCCAATCGGCATTTAGCTTTGTCTTTATCCAGGCCGCGACGGTTAATTTATTGGAATACAGTCCAGCGAAATTTCCCGTGTCAATAAAATCATCCCACCCGTCAAGCTCCATACAGTTGCCAAATTTGCATTGAGAACCGATCCGCCATCCGTAAGGATCGTTAAAATTTTTCGGCGCTCCGTCAATGCCGTACGGCCCGTCATCGGCGGTTACATCGCCGCTCCCTTCATCCAATTTCCACCACCCGATCAAAGAGCTCATCTGGCTGATCGGGTCGTGCGGCATTGGAGCTCTTACCTCTTGAGAAAGCGTCCCATCCCAAGACGGCCAAGTGCTTACGGAGTGGCCGTTGAGATATGTCCCCGCGGGCAGAAGCGGATATTTCCCTTTGCCCATTTTATATTCATACAAATCAACGGCCGCGTCGTACAAATCAGTCAATCGCTTGGTGTCGCGCTGAAGTTTTCTCAAATGATTCTGCGGCGCGGCCGGATTGAGCGCCGTGCCGTCCGTGCCGTCATCATATTCGGTAATGGCGAATTTCCAATTTGATTTTAACTGATTAAGAATGTTTTTCAAATTATTGCTGATTTTGTCAGAATGCGACATCAAGTAAATATTCATCGCGGGCGGAGCCGCGCTTGTATGATTGGCTGCGTTTACATAAATAGTGCGCCCGGCCTGCACCGCCCCCCAGCCGTCAACAGTTGTTGAGCTTGGCGCGCCTTGCCTGTTTGGCGCGCGTTTTTCATACCAATTTTTGGCAGACCAATGACTGGTATTATTGGAGTAAACGCGCAGACCCAAAGCGTCATTGGGATTGGCCGCGTCATAAAAGAATAATTCTTTAACCAATTCTCCGGTTCCATTTTTTGAAATAATACTTAATGCCGGCAAATCATCAGCCGGGCCCGCCGCTCCGGCATCTCGGCAATACCATAAGCTAAAATTGGTTGGATTGGCTCCATTATCTCTAAAAGGATAATCATTTCCCGGCCAGGGATTGTCGCACGGCGCGACTGTCACATTTGTTGAGGCAGTTTTAGTTCCGGCCAATCCCCCGTCAGCTTTTACCGTAAGAGCGCCTATGCCGGATTTCGGATCGGCTTGAACCAGAGTCGCGTTGGCGTCTGGCGTCAACATTGTAAACGGCGCGTCTGTGCTCTTTGTCCACGAATAAGCCACGCCGCTTAAAGTCAAACCGGCCGCGTCTTTGGCTTCGGCTATGGCGTTGTGCTGGTTTTCATTCGTAGCTTGCGCGTAATCGTCCGGGCAGCTATCTTTTCCGGCGCAGGTGAAAAGATCAGGGCCAATATATGATTGATTATTTTGTATCGTTGGATCAGGATTAAAATCTTTTTCTAAAATAATTGTCACTTTGTCAATTTTGCATAAGTTAGTACCAGTTGTAAAATTAGACACCGAGTCCACGGCCAAAGGTATTCCGTATTTTGACAAAACTCCTGTTCCGCCCTCTTTTATCGTAAAAATATAATCTAAATTATCACCCAATTGGCTATTCGGATAAAAAATCGCTTCAGTATTTGTTCCGATGTTGGCAATTTTTAAACTCCCGTCAATATAATTTATGTCCTGCATAAGCGAAACAGTGCCGTCGTTTCCTGTATTAATCTTAAAAGACGACGGGTCCATTAGAGCAGAAAATTTAACCGTTATAGCCGTATTTTTACCGGCTAATCCCCCGCCATCCTTACACCAATCTATTGCCGTAATCGTCGGGATTGGCTGGCAGGTACAAGGCGATATTTTTAAGGCGCAGGATTGAGTAGCCGGAGCGCAAGTTCCAATATCCGTGCCATCGCATTCTTCCGGGTCTTCTCTGACATTATTATTATTACAACTAATGCCGCCGGCCACTCCTGTCCCAACTTTCAAAATACTGCTGTCGGTCAATATTGTTCCGTTTGAATCAAGAAACGCGCTGATATTGGCCGTGCCGTTAGCAACGCCCGTGGCTGTGTCGGTATTTGCCGGCACACCGATTACTGTCGCGGCGGCTAAATTGCCTGAAACCCACGATTGCCAAGCCGCGGTGGACGGTTTCAACACATTGCAAGTATTGGCGTCCAATTCATTGGCGCTAAAATCTTTCGTGCCGAGGATGGCAACACTCGCTGAATTCGGCAAAACATCAATCGCGTTTGTCTGACACTCGGCTGTCGAATCGCGGATATGAAATGGGTACGCTTTATTCTCGTTCATTGTTAATCCGCCAGATGATCTTACATTTCCGGAAATGCGAAATTCGTACCAAGTGTTTTGAGTCAAAGGTGCGGTCGGAGAGAATCGCGTTTCATCAGAAGACGGGCTTATATTTTGGACAGTAAGCGTTCCCGCGATCGCGGCGCCGCACGAAGCGCTGTCAAATATCGATCCGATATTGCATTGATAAACACTAACATTAGCCGGATTTGTTAAGTCAATATCTGTCATATCCTGATTAAACCGCGCGGAAACATATTGGAGATTAATGCAATTCTCCGTTGAATTTGGCCGCGGATTTGGGCTTGATCCCGGACAAGCATTGCTTAATAAAACATTTGGCCTACCTTTGCATGGAACATCAAACGGAATTGAGTTGGAGCGTCTCTCATCAGCCGCGCCTTTATCCAAAGCCGCGCGTACTGAATAATCATTATCTGTCAGAGTCGGGGTATCACCTGTAATTTGAATATCTGACCAATCGTTTACTGGATTTGCGATAGTCGCGTTATTAATATTATCCGATGAATCAACAAATTCCACATCGTCGTCCGCGCCTTTGTCGTCGCCTAATCTTTTGCCGGTCGCTGTAAAATTAACCGGACCTCCGGATGAGCAAAAGTCGGCGATCGGACAAAGCAGAGGCCCGGGCGGATCATTGGTGACTGTCAAACTGCCGAGATTTGAATGCCGGCCGCTTGAATCAATGACTTGAATGGTGTAATTTCCAACAGGCGTATTTAACGGCGCCTCCGCGACAATGTAAGAGTCAGTCCAGGAATTATCGCCGCAGGGTAAAACAAGAGGAATCCGATTAACCCCGTCAATCAAATCCACTGTTCCGATAGCATTGCCAAATTGCTTGCCAAATATTCCCACCGGCGAACCGGCGCCCAAAGTTGTAGGCGCTAGTTTTTTAATATATGGAGATAAGACCTTAATAGTCACCCCGGCTGATTCCGCTCCCGGACAATCAGTAATGGCGTCGCAACCCAGACCAGAATTGGCACCGCCCTCGCATGAACCGTCATCGCCGCAAAGCGATCCCGGACAATCCAGATCAGCAGTGCAAGCCAACCCTTTATTTACTCCATCTTTGCAAGTGGTTTGTCCTCCGCATTGAAATTGCCCCACTTGCACTTTTATCGGCCCGGAAACGGCGCCGTTGGAACTGCCCTTGCCGGCCGGCACTTTGACAGTAATTGAATTAAGCGGAGACACTCCATCCCAAGTTAATAAGCAAGCCTGATCGGTTTGAGTATGAGTGCCATTGAAACAAGCCGGTGTACCGGAGCCGATTGGTAGATTATCAGAAAATAAAACTGTATCGGGAATATCGTCAAAATTCTCGCCGGTAATTGTCAGAGTGTCTCCCGGCGCATCATAATAAGAATCGGCTGGAACAATACTATCAATCTTCGGCACGCATTGGGTGGTCTCGCCGGTGGTAAATTGCCATGTAGAGGTGGTGCCGATGGGAACGCCCGGATCAGTCGTGGGATAATTATCTTTCGCGGCGCCTTCGGCAACGCCATTTTTATTACCGTCCAATTTATTCCAGCAAGTGTCCATAATGACATCCGCATTAAGTAAGGGGGTATAAGCAGTATTTGAGGTATAGGGAGTTTTTGGCGATTCCCGCAAAATTTCAAAAGTCGGAGCCGAAGGAGAAAAAATGTGCGCCGGAGTAGTGGAAAAAGAAGTTGGTTTGGTCAGGGACGGTTTATACATTTTCTCGGAAAATTGCGCGGCGATTGATTTTAGACGGCAAACATTGAGAGCGCCGTCTTGAGGCGAGACCTTCAACACTTGCGGCGGAATATTATCGGAAAAATCGCCGGTTGTAAAATCCCAATCTTTGCAAATATCATTGGCGCCGTTGCAATCAGCTCCGCTATCGCTCTGGACGCCGCCAGCTCCTCCATCAATCAGTACTTTATAATCCATGTTTTTTTCCAATTCATTGGTTGATTTAAAGCCGACCGTATTGAGGTCGTCATAATCAAAAGCTCCGGCGATATCTTCATCGCAAAAAGTGCCGGTTAGACCGGTGATATTGCGAACACAATCTCCAAGCCCGATAGTATTGCATTGATTATTACCAGTGCAATATTTCATTAAATGAAAAGTGCCAGCCGCGCCGGAAGTAATACTGCCGGATTGATATTCCCTATTAAAGGTCGCCTGAATGGCGCTGCAAATCGCGATGCCCGGCCCTATTGGATCGTACTCGTCTACTCTAAAACTAATCGAACCTCCGGGCAATGGCCCAGGTCCCGGTCCGGGCCCCGGCCCTCCCCCACCGCCGCCATTCATACCATTGATAATAAAATTAACTATAGCCCAGGAAGTGAGGATGATGATTAGACCGATGACAGCCGATATGAGGATTTTTTTGGCCAAGGCGATTCTTTGGGGGATGCCGCCCGAAGTCATCCAGACATAGCCGCCGTAAATGATGACGGCCAAGGCGATAATACTGACAAAGCCCAAAGCGATGTTTATGATATTAAGTATTGTATCCGGCAAAGAACGATCAGATAATCCGGTACCGGCGACATCGGGCGAGGTGAGGCCTTGGGCGAGAGCGGAATGAGTTAAAAATGCAAAATTAAAAGTTAAAAGTAAAACGAAAAAAATTAAGGAAATAAAAATCCCTCCCGAGAAAATATATGATTTGTGTTTTTTTGAAGAAAGCATGGGGATACTTGAAAATTTCTAATAACAAATTTCTAATCAATATCTAATGTTATTATTTTTAATTCATTACTTTTTAAAATCCTAAAACCTTGAACTAAGCTCAAAAATATAGCCGCAATATCTTGAATACTGGTTGATCGCGTCGCCGACTGTCTTATAAACAATTTCTTTATCCAAATTATTATATTCATGAACAATGGCGTTTCTAAAACCGGCGCTCCTTGCTATTTCTTTGGCGAAATCATCCGGTAAAACGCCTAGCTCGGCTAATTTTACAAATGTCTCCCTATAGGTTTTCGGAACATCGGCTCCCGCCGCGATCAATTCGGAAATCAAATGTTCGTTTATATCAATCGCCCGTCCGATAATTTCCATTAAAATATTTTTCAGAGCGGCGTATTTCATAAAATCCTGCGCCATTTGATTAATCGTAAAATCAGAAAATATTTTCAATCTTTCCAGATCGCGGGCGATTAAATTGACTTTTTCTTTAAGAAACTCTTTATCAATCATAAGCTGCGGCGGGTCAGATTTTCCAGCCGTTTTTTAATTATAACATCTTTCAATTGAAAAAGGTCGCGGCTGTCATTATAATCCCGAAACGCGTAGGCTTTAAAACGATTGTAAAATCTCGCTTCGCCGTAAAGCAAAATTCCTTTTCGCGCGACTTCGTATCTGAATAAAGGGTCGGTAAAATGCAAGGACTTGACATCAATATTTTTTGTTTCAAAAATTTCGGCAAATTCATTATTCAAATCAACCAATGCGTCAAATTTTATCGGTTCTTTCCCCAAAACCGCTATATCAATGTCGCTCTCTTTCCGCTCCTTACCTGTCGCGTATGAACCGTAAAGAATCACCAATATTAGCCCGTACTCTTCGGCAATATTTGAAATCTTCGGCTTCAATTGTTTATCAATTTTCTGTTTTTCCATATTTATGTTTCACGATTCATGATTGATATTATACCACAAACATCCTACCTCTGTCATTGCGAGCGAAGCGAAGCAATCCAGAAGCATCGCGGAGATTGCTTCGGTCGCTACCACTCCCTCGCAATGACAATTAAGATTCATGTTTCATGTTTCAATTCAAAGATATTATACCACAAATGAGTCAATAAATATGAAACTCAAGATTTATGCTTAATCTTGCCCAGTATGAATTCTTTAATTTTCTTTGCCGCTTCAAAAGCTTCCGCAGCTTCTTGCCAAGAAAATTCCGGATAATCGCCGGGATAGCGCGTCTCAAAATAATATGTGTTGAGCAAGTCCAATTCATTATCAAGATTTCTTATTTTTGGTTCAATATTCAAAATAAGAGTTTGCAATTCAAGGAGATCGTGAATTTTGGGAAATTCTTTTTTATAAAAAACAAGCAATCCTTTTAAAAGCTTTTCCGCCATTTGCTGTGAAAGAAAACAAACGCCGCTTGGAGCGCCGTCGCGGTGCGTCAAAATTGAATTAGCGTTCAATTCATCGTCGTGGGATTTTTTTACCCATTCGTTCGCGTCCAATTCCTCAAGTGAAAACCTATTTTGCATAAAGTATTTTTCCTTTGTTTAAAACATCTCTGATAAAGAAGTCTCCCATTTTTTTCCTCTTTTCCGTCTGGCCCGGAGTATAGACAATCAAATCAATCGGAAAAGGTCTTGGAAATATCAAACGACTCGCTTTTCTCGCCGAGACGCGGGTATTTTCCGTTTCTTTTATGACAAATAAATCCACATCGCTGTCCGGCCCGGGCTTTCCCCACGCATAAGAACCGAAAAGTATGATTTTTTCCGGCTGAAACTCTTTGACGATTTTGTCAACGACTTTTTTTAATTGTTCGTTCATCTCCTTTTTTTTCAACATAGACTAACACCTGACTATTTAATTGTAATTTTTAAATAATTAACCAAAACTACAAGTTTCAAGATTCAAGATTCATGATGCAAATTGCAAGATACGAGATATATGATACAAGTTTTATGTTTCAAGATTCACGATTCATGTTTCAAATTTCAAGATAAAGATATTATACCACAAACCTAATTTTCTGCGCAAATCCTCGCCCGCCGCCTAGACAATCATCAAAATCAAATAATACGGAATAAAATATACGGCCTTTCCGCGAATAATTTTTTTGTCCAATTCGCGCCGCGTTACGACCACGCCGTATTCCAACGCATTTTTACTCATATACCGAATCATTGTTTCCGTCTCTTTTGTATTTATATTATTTGAAAATTTAACCTCAACCGGCAGGCGCTTGGCGCCGCTTAAGATGATAAAATCAATTTCTTTTTCACCCTGCCTCCAAAAACTTAAGGCATTGGGATATTCCGCGATTTGATATTTCAACGCTAAAATATTGTAAATAACATTTTCAATAATTTTGCCAAACGCTTGCGGCGCCTCAAGAACATGACGCTCCGTGTAGCGATTTAAGGCGCAGATGAAATTCACGGAGCGGGCGTAAAGTTTCTTTGAGATCCGGCCTCTTTTGACGGGGCTTTTATGATATTTATACAGAACCTCGACAATATAACCGTCTTTGAGATGTTCCAAATATTTTTCCAATGTCAATTTGGATACGGCTATTTCCCGTCCGATATTTTTTAACTCAAAAATTGAACCGGCGTTATGCAATAACTGATAAGCGAATAATTTAAATTCATCGGCTTTTTCTATTTTAAAGACGCGGATGCAATCTTCAAGCACCTTGCCCAACACCGATTCTTTGATGTATTCGTGCCGCTGTCCCGCTTCCGAAAGCTGGCGGATTTCGGGAAATTGGCCGACGGTAATGTATTCCCGGCTTAAATCGGCGATGCGCCGGCCGTAATAAGCGTCGTATTGGCTTAACAAATTAAATCCTTGCGGCAAATCAAAAAGATCAAATTTCTTTATCGGTTTTATTTCTTCTCTGTTGATTTTTAAAAATTCCAAAAAAGACAGCGGGGGAAGATAAAAATCAAAAATCCGCCCGGCCAAACTTTCTTTGCTTTTACCTTTCAGCAAAACGCTTTGCGAGCCGGTCAGGATGAATTTTATTTTCTTGCCGGACAAATCGTAATACTTTTTTATTACCGCTTGCCAATCGTCAATATATTGAATTTCGTCCAAAAAAACATACGATCTTTCTTCCAGCGAAAGATTCGGCTTTCCCAGTATTCCGCTAAAATACGCCGATAAAACTTCATCAAGAAATTCCGGTTTTTTTATCTGACTGGCGTAATCAAATAAAAAATAAAAAATATTTATCGGCTCAACGCTTTGATGAAGCAATTTGCCGATAAGCTGTTTCAATATCGTGCTTTTCCCAACTCTTCTTAAGCCGACAATATTGAGCATTAAAGGGTGTTCCAAATTGGCTTCCAAAACAGAGAACAAATCGCGCGCCGGCCACATTGATTCGGCCGGTTTATAATTGTTATTGATCCACCACTCATTTTTAAGCTGCAATTCCTGCCTCAAAATCATAATTTATAAGTAAAACATACTATGCTTATTTTAGCAATTTAAATATAGCATACTTGCCTTTATTGTCAAACCTTTTTGAGGCGCCAATTCGCGTCCGCGCCGATAATTTTATAATCCGCTTAATTGGCCATTCATCTCCCTTTCAAGCGTTGCTGAAAAATCTCGTATAATCCCCTGTTGGTCAATCGGTAAAAACGCGCCGAGCTCCGTTTTAAAATTAATTTGTTTTGCGTCCGCGACAACGCCGCTTTTAATCGGACCAAGCCTTTTTTTCTGATCCACGGAGAGCATCCCTTTGCGCATAATAATGTAAAGATCATAAAAATCCCGCGGTTTTTTGCGCTGAATAAGCGCGTCAAAAATCTTTTCTTCCACTATCTCGGCTTGCGGCAAATGAATTAAATTATATGCCGGCGCAAAATCATTAGAGATGCTGTCCACTTCGCCGACAACTTGCCGCCCATTGCGCGCCGACACATTTATTTCCACGCCGACCGGCGGAAATTCAAACATACGAAATGCGGCAACGCCAAAATATCCTCCGCTGGTAGCGCCTATTTTATTTCCGAGTTCAACTTTTATGCCAGCCAATTCCGCCTCCGCCAAAACATGCACAAAAATCCTCTCAACAAACGATTTAATCTCTTTTTGAGCGACTCCAAAAAGAGAAAAATCCAAATCTTCGGAAAAACGCGGACTGCCGTAGATTATTCGCAAAGCCGTACCCCCTTTGAAAAGCAATTTCTCGGCGTCGGGCAATTTATATAATTCCGCCAAAAAAACATGCTGAAAATATTCTCGAACGATATTCGGGAATACTCCCATTTGACATTGCCGGCTTAATTTTTCAAGAGCTTCCATTGATATCATAATAGCGCGAATTTAACTATGTTCGCAAGCGGCTCATTGCCAAACAATTTTGCGCAGCGCAAAGCTTTTTCCGGATTGATTTTATCCTTATTAAAGCGGGAAATCGGCTCCTGCCCGTTTATTAACCGCAAATAATTCGCGTCCGCGAAAGCTTTTTCGGCGCAAGCTATATAAAAACTAAACCCTTGCTGTTTTTGAATTTCATAGCCGGCATAAGCCGCTTTTTTTATTTTCCGATAAGAGAAGACTTTTCCCAATGTTTCAAAACGGCGAGTGGCTTTGGCGGTAATTGAGGTAATTTCATAAACCGTTTCCGGAATGACTCCGTGATACGACAAAGCGAATTCAAGCGATATATAAGACGGGCTGTAAAGTTTATTGGCAATATAAACATCCGGCGGCAAAGCGTCCGGAAAGGCATAGAGCCCCCGCTTAAGCTGTAAGATAAATCCTTGTTTTTTATATCTATGGAGCAGGGCGGATGCGGCAACGGCAGATATGCCAAAAAGCAAGCGAACATTGTTTGCGCTGAATATGCAGAGTTTTTTTTCCTTTATTTTAGAGGCAAAGATTGTCTGATTCACTAATTTGACCATATTGTCAATATACCAAACCGTGTTAAAATAGTCAACTTGGGTTCAATAATCTAACGCAAAACCAAACTTGCAGGTTAATTTGCGATCGCAAGTTAAATAGCAAATTTACGCGACCTGCTAAAAGTGTTTTTAGATCAACGACGGCCGCATTTGAGATAAAAACATTAGTGGTTATCGCGAGCTATTCGCGTTCGCCGGCGGGGTGGTATTATCGGCACGATTGATTCATTGCGGAAATTATTTCTCCCTGCGTCAGGGCTTTGTCCCAAATATAAACATCATCAATGAGACCACTAAAATAATTATTGCAATTCCAGCCGCTGCATACGCGGCCAAGCCACCAGTGACCACTTGTAGGGGGCAAATCTTGATCCAATGTTATGGCATCTTTGATAATACCGTCTACATAAGATTTGATTGTATCTCCTTTTTTCGTATATGCCACATTATGCCATTCGCCGCCTTCAGTGTTAGCGGCTGGATAATAATAATCAGAAACAGTATCTATAAATGTCCATTCATTGCCATACAATCTTCTTGACCATTTATTTTGCTGAAATAAAATATTAGTGCTGTTATCATGCTTAACCCATAATGAAATAGATTCGTCGCCAGCTCCACTCAAAGTAAGTGAAGAAGATAGCGGTATTTCTACATAATCATTCGAGCTCGGGCCGTCAAAACTCAAACATCCGCCAAACTTACAGCCGGTTGAAGTCCATGTCGGACTGTTTTTAAGCTGCCCATCGTTGTTGTTTAAAGAACTGTCTGTCGCCACGATACCGGAATTTTCGTCCAATTTCCACGCGGCGACGAGATTGGGATCGGAGCACGACAGCGGCTCAACTTTATAATTATAACAACTGTACGATGTTGGTGGCTGCGGAAATGGAGTATTGATGTCGGTTTGCCGCCAGGTGTTGCTTGGCGGCCAATTTGGACCAACATATTCCATTGATGCGTAAAGATTGTACGAATTCGCGTTGTTGTACTGATATTGATAAATATGCGAGTCAAAGTCTGTGCCGGCATCGCATTGGAAAGAATTTGTATCTTGATTCCAGCCCGTGGCGTCCGCATTGCCATTCGCGGCCAGAAGGGCGATTTCGCTGCCGGAAAGCGCGCGGTTCCAAATGCGCAGTTCGTCAAGAAGACCTTGCATTGATTGACCCGCTTCAAACCCTCCGCCTACGGAATCTTGTTCTTGCCCGATGACTAACCCTCCGGACGCAATATTGAGCGAACCAAGAAAATTAGTATTAATTTCCGTATCTTTCAAAATGCCGTCAATATATACGCGTGAAGTATCCCCTGATTTTGTCCAAGCAATATGATGCCACGCGCCGTCAAGAATTGTTTCATCTGACTCATGTTCCTTACTATGAATTATCGGATTAATCTTACCGCCATTCTTACCCCACTCAAAAATCGCTTCATTGCATAAAGGGCCACAACCCGATAAAACCGTTCCGGTAATATTTGTTGTCTTTATCCAAAAATCTTCTGTAAAATCATTCAGCCCGTTTGCGGCTTCCGACGGCACGCGGATGACATTTGTGATTTGATCAGCGTTTCCAAAATCCAGACATCCGCCGAATTTGCAATCGCTTCCGTTTAATCGCTGGATAGATCCTTCCATTCGTCCGTTATATCCATTCAACCCGGAATCAATAACATCCATTCCTGTTGTTTCATCAAATTTCCACCAAACATTGAGATTCCCGAGTCTATTTATCGGATCTTTGGGAATTGAAGTTTGCAAAGTATTGCCAAACGAGGCTTGCCAGGAGGGCCAGACCGAGGTGGACATTCCGGGCAAATATGTTCCGGCATCCAATTTGGGATAAGTCCCATTTTTGGTTTTGTAATTATCCAACGATGAAGCGATTGTTTTCAAATCCGCGATTCGCTTTAAGTCTCTTTGCAGTTTGGCAATATCCTGATCAGTAATGCCATTAACCATAAATTTCCAATTGCTGATCATCTGATTATAAATTCCTATCAGAGTACCGCTGGCTTTATCGCTGTAAGAAATAAGATACACATTCATATAAATTCCGGAGTCGACATCATTGGCCGCGGAAACATAGAGAGATCGTCCGGCTTTGACCGATTGCCAGCCATTGAATGTGCCGCTTTGTCCGCCGCTGATATTGGCGTTTTGGTCTAACCACTCACTTAGAGGCAGGCGGCCGGGATTTGAATAAACTCTTATACCCATCGCATCATTGGGATTTCCGGCGTCGTAGTAGAAATATTCAGCCATAGGTTTCGGGCTTCCTGGTGAAGTCGTCACTCTTTGTACAGTTAAATTCGGTAAATCATCAGTTGTGTCCTGTGCTTTTCCGCTATCACGGCAATACCAAGCGCTGAAATTTGTGGCAAGTTCAGTAGGAAGAGGCAACGCGCCGACATAGGCGGAATCATGTTTCCAAGGAACAGATGCCTGATCCCCCGCCCACGGATTTTCGCAAAGCTGGACGGTAATGTTGGCTGATGCTTTGGCTGTACCGGCATCTCCGCCGTTAACATCAAGATACAGAGTACCGCTTCCGTTATTCAAACCGGCTTTTATTTCCGCTACCGGATTATTTAATGTTTCAATATTTTCAGGATTGGATGAAAAAGGCGCATCAGTACTCTTTGTCCATTTATAAGTCATAGGTCCTCCCAATGGCCCGCCGTTCACGGAAGATACTATTGCCCCGACCATATGTTGATTTCCAACCGAGACATTCATATCATCAGTACAGCTATTTCCGGCGCAGGTAAATAAATCCGACCCTTTGTATGAAATGGGTCCAGCGGTGGAATTTTTCAAAAACTCAATCTCCGCTTTGCCGATTTTACAAATTTCCGTACCGGTGGTGAGGCCCGACCAAATATAATTTCCCGTAACATCTGTTCCTTCAAGCGGAGTGCCGCTAGTGGAGCGAATCACATCAGTCGCGATCGTGTAAGGGTCGGTTGTTCCGCGCAAAGTGAGAGTATAATTCCTGTCCGCATCCAAATATTGTTTTGGAGAAATTGTCAATTGACTGCCGCTTACCGATGTTGAAATATCCACGGGCAGATTGCGCTCAATGGTCACGGAAACATCGTCTATGTAGAATTCACTGTCTTTAACTTCCCCATAGGTAGTAAATATAATCTCAAAGGGGGAACCAAAAAGAGCACTAGAATCTAAAGTAAATTCTTTCCAGTCAATTGGGCCAATTAATCCACCGCCAAAATCGCCCGCTCTTGATATAATAAAATTACCCTTTATAATCTTTACCCATCCGTGAATGCGAACTATATCTCCTTGATTAACGGTTCCTACTGACATCGCAACTCCCTCATTGCCCATATACTCCCCATATCCGCAAGTATCACACACTGGATCATCGGTTACAATATGAAGCGATTGCTTGCCTCCGCGTTTTTCTTGAATTGATTTTTCAATAATTTTAGGCGTGGCATAAGTTTGCCATACATCAGTATCCATCCTTTCCATATCCCCATCAGCTATTAGATTTCCGGTAGCGGGCTGAAAAGCGTAAAGCTCCACGGTGCCCGGGGTGACGGTTGGGGCGTATTCGGTAACAACCAAATTGTCGTAAAATATTCCGCCGTCATTGTCGTTGGTGTAAAAAGCGATTTTTCCGGGAAGAATGGGCGGCGCTTGCGAGTCATTATACGACAAGAATGTTTTAGTATCATTAGAAACAGTTATTTTCGTTCCGACAACATCAATGTAAAAATGGTAGGATTGATTGATTTGCGCGACGGGTCCGTCTGCTTCAGCAAGTCCGCGGCCCACTATACTGCTATCGGCCACAGACGCATTTTCTATCAAATTACCGTTTACCCGCTTTTGCAAAACAAGCCGAGTCGGAAAAATACCGGCATACGAATCGGTCGGATCTTCCCAGATCAGACGGTAATAATTATCTTTATCAATATAATTCCAGGCAACGCCTATCGCATTATTTCCATCACCAAGCGATCCGGCATCAAATGAAATGCGGTAATTCGTAGTTGAGGACAACGCGTTCGGGCTCACGAACCAGCCGATAGCGTTATCGCTATTTTCATACAATTGATTAGCGCCTCTTTTCCACACAAGCGCATCTGTGCCGCCGGTCTGCGTCGTTGTCCATCCGGCCAATCCGATCGGGGAGCTATCCGCTCCGTCAAAATTCTCGGACAAAATCGGCGGAGATTTTGCTTCAACCGTTGTTGTGGCCGTTTTAATAGTTGACGCGTCAATATTTTCATTAAAATTAACCGTAATGGCCGTATTGCGGCAGGCCAAAGCGCCGCCAGAATCAGGCGTAAAAGTCGGATTTGGTGGCGTGGGATCTACGATAAATTTTTCTTGGCAAGTGCAGGATGTGATACTGCAGCGCAAATCCGGATCTCCGCCTTCGCAAAGACCCACATTGGGCTGGCACTGGGGTGCGGTCAAATCCAAATCGCACGCCGAGCCCTTTTGCGGAGCAAGGCATTGTTTACCGTTGTTGTTATTCCAAAGATCATTAATCTGATTATCCGTAAGGGCTTTATTCCAAATGCGAAGCTCGTCAAGCGAGCCTTTGAAAGGACCGCTCCATAGGCCGTCAATACCGCCGTTACGATAGACACCAATAGACAGACGATAATCAGTATTCACATTTACAGGGAATGAACCATTGACCTCATTAAGCGATACACCGCTCACATCTTGACCCGCCCGCACTCCATCAATATACATACGAACAGCCGTCCCCTCCCGCACCGCGGCAAAATGATGCCATTGATTATCATCAATGCTGGGAGAATAAATCGCGCGGTTAACTTCGGGATTCTCATCCATACTATCCGCGTTTACTCGAAAGTACAATCTTCCGTAATTTGCGTTATCGATATTTTCACTGGTGTGAATGACAAATCCCTGCCCTGCACCGGAAATTTGGTTTGTAACGAGCGTTCCTGAGTTATCAACGCCGCTTGTTGGCGTTTTTACCCATCCGTCAATGGTAAGGGGGCCTGTTCCGAAATCAAGCGCCGGAGAGTCGGAAACATTGATATAATCGCCTTGAGTCAAATCGTTTATTCCATCAAACTCCAAACATTTTCCGTTCGTAAATTTGCAATCCGCGCCGGATTTCCAGCCGGTGTTATTCAAGTCATTTTTCAAAGCCCCGTCCAAATTATTTTTCGTGCTGTCGCCGGCCACTACGCCAATCCCCTCGTCCATTTTCCATACGGCGGTCAATTGCGGATCAGAACACATCAGAGTCGCCTCCACGCATTGAGTCATTGATTTTTGGTAATTGGATTTAATTTCAGCTTCAGACAAAACGCGATTCCAAACGCGCAATTCATCAATTGAACCATTATACCAATTTGCTGATGCATCATATACCACTCCAACAGCCGCTCCGTCCAGCCTCTGGCTAATATTTTCCGGCCGGCTATTTATAAATTCTCCATCAACATATAGTGAAGTCGTAGATCCATCGGTCGTAGCCGCGAAATAATGCCAATTCCCATCATTATAATCTCCCCAGCCAGGATCTCCGGTGGAATTATTATCAAAAAATGGCAGCAACGAACCGTCCGGTTGGCCGCCTCTGTTTATATAAATACTGTAACTATTGATACTAAAGAGCATTGATTGCGCCGCTGTCGTGGTCTTAAACCAGCCTTCCACGGTAATCGCGCTTGGAGTGCTTAAAAAAACATCCGGTAATTTTACATAATCATTCGCTCCATCAAAATTCAAGCAACCGCCAAATTGGCAAGCATTCGTGCTCCATCCCGGATTATTTATCAAAACTCCGTTATTTTTATTGCGCGAACCGTCGGCCGCGAGAGTTCCCGATCCATCGTCAAAATTCCACAATCCCACCACATCATTTGTGCATTGAAGAGTCTGGCCGGTACCCCCTGCTTTACATTCCTGGCTCATCGCGGAAATAATTTCTTCTTGCGTAAGGGCTTTTTTCCAAATACGCGGCTCGTCAATGAGGCCATTGAAATACCTTGTATCATCACTTAGTTGACCTATGAATAAATAATCGGCTACCGTGGATGAAATATTATTCACCCATGAAGTAGTTGATTCCAAAAATCCGTTATTATAGATCTTTATATTCGCCCCGTCAAAAGTGGCGGCAACATGATGCCAATTGCCGTCTGCGGCGTTACTTGTCCCAAGAGCTGATATATAATCATCCGCCAAAGGCCCCCTGCGAAATTCCGCGCGAATAATTCCTCCCGTATCAAGCAGTAGAGTATATTCATACTCATTCGGAACGCCGGATGCTTTGTGTTTTGAAAAAATATATCGCTGATCCGCATCGTTAGTTTTTATCCACGCTTCCATCGTAATGGCGTTTGTCATACTAATACTGTCTGAATCAGAAAGTTTTATGTAATCATTATTCCCGTCAAAACTTAAACAACTGCCATATCCAGGCTTGCAATCCGCGCCCGTTTTCCAAGTCGGATTATTATTCAATTGTCCGTCATTGTTATTCGCCGTGCTGTCATTGGCGACAATTCCTGAATTTTCGTCTAATTTCCACACGGCGGCGAGATTGGGATCGGAGCAGGAAATTTTATCAAGCGGCATGCAAGCCTGATTGTAAATTGATTTGATTTCGGAAATATCCAGGGCTTTATTCCAAAGGCGGACTTCGTCAACTTGGCCGTCAAGATAGGTTGAAACCGAACCATAAGATCCAATTGAAGTAGATATGCTATTGGTCGTATCTACTGTCGAATTAATAGGTTCTGTAGCCGAATCCTCCAAATTTCCATCAACATAAAGTCTTATCGTGTTTCCTTGACGCACACCGGCAATGTGGTGCCATTTATTATCATTAATATTATACGCACTTATCACATCTCGATTAGTATAAGTGGTGCCATCTTCATTAACGCGAAAATAAGCTTTACCGCCATTATTAATGTGAATAACATAACCCTTTTGATCGCCGCTGTTTTGCTTAGCAATTAATGTCGCTTCATCGTCAGTTGTTTTAATCCACCCCTCGGCCGTAAAATCATTTGTTCCGAAATTTAACAAATTAGAAGGAACTGCCGCATATTGAGTGGTTCCATTCAGATCGAGACAATTTCCAAACTTGCATCCGGCGGAAAGCCGCGCGGGGTCATTGACGAGCGTCCCGTCGTTTGCTCCGCTTGAGCCGGAATCCAGCGCCACGGTTCCGTCTTGCTCGTCAAATTTCCACACGGCGGTGAGACCGAGGTCATTGCAAGAAAGAGCATTCGTCACCGTGATATTGCTTGTTCCGGCGGGAATGGTCGGTTCAGTGGTAATATTGGCGCTTACTGTGGTCGCGCCGGCCTTTATGCCATTGACTGTCTGATTTGGATCTACGCGGGTATTGGAATCTGAATCAATATTGGTCACGGTCGCAATAGTCGCGTCCGCTTGTGTCCAATTCCAGTCGTACGAAGCCGCGTTTAAGGTATTGCAATTTTCCGCCTGCGGTATGGCGGTTATCGGTTTTGAACTTCCGACTGCGACCGACATATTCACTGGCGATGTTGAAATGCTATTTACTTTGCACGAATCACTGCTTGTTTTGAAAATCCAAGAGTAGTCGTCGGCCGGCGAACCGTCTGGCGTTCCACTAAAATTTCCATCAAGTCCGTATCCATTTGATTCTATAGTCTCATCTAAAATGACGCGGTAATAAGTGTTGGCATTTAATGGGGCGGGTGGTATTAACGCGATTCCTTCTTCGCCGCTAGTCCCCCAAACAGTAAAGCCAAATATCCATGCCACCGGATTTATGTCTATATTAATCGGCGTTGAACAG
>Ga0209541_10004842_pt1 | contig 23724 bp, 27 predicted proteins | sample RifCSPlowO2_01_FD_184027 | JGI IMG/M metagenome (GOLD analysis project Ga0209541, IMG submission 184027) | Groundwater microbial communities from Rifle, Colorado - Rifle CSP2_plank lowO2_0.1 (SPAdes) (version 2) | ecosystem: Environmental > Aquatic > Deep subsurface > Groundwater | place... | reverse complement strand
CGTGGTTTGCACGGAGGGGTTTCCCCATTCGGAAATTCCCGGATCACAGGTTGCTACACACCTCCCCGAGACTTATCGCAGCTACGCTACGTCCTTCTTCGCCACTTAGTGTCAAGGCATCCACCATACGCCCTTATAAGCATCCTCTGTAAAGAGGACACAACTGGCCTCAGTTTCGTTCTGGGAAAATGCGAAATTCTAGAACGAAACCTGTTTTTTATTATCAATCTGCAATCCATGCAGTTATTTGTAACCTTCAATACTAATAAAAAACCGCTCTTATGAGCGGCAACCTGAGTGTGAAAAAAATCGCCTCAGTTAGAAACCGCTCGAGATTTTTGATTAGTACTCATTCGTAAAGATAATTATAGTCGGGCGCAAACTATTGTCAAGGGGTAAAAAGCCACTATAATAACTCCAGTACTTTACTAATAAAGAAAGGGTTGGCCAATGAAAGCAACCGCGGAGATTATCGCATCTATTATTACATTGGCTCTAATTTTTCTAGGATTGCCGTCTCAAATTCTGAAAATCTATAAAAAGCAAAGTATGGATGGAATTTCTCTTTTCTTCTTTTCTGTCAGCTTCCCCACCTGGATGTCTTGGTGTTTTTATGGCTATATCAGCAACTCGCTATTTATGGCAATTACCCAAGGGCTAGGCGGGTTGATGACGGCGGTTATTTTAATTCAATTTTTTATATATAGAAAAAATCCGAATTGGAATCAGCTAGAAGACGATGCCTGGGCAAAAGAAATAAAAGATAATTTTAAAAAACATCTTGGAGAAGATAACCCGAGCGGTAATCCAGACACTGACAATGACGAAAATAGATGGGAAGACGAAGGCGGAGCAACAAAATAACCCCCTCCTTTTACACGTTCGTGTGAAAAGGAGGGGGTTTTAATTTCCTAAGGAATTGTAATTTTTCCGATTAGTTCTAGATCTTGAGTTAGATCATGAACAAGATCAAGTTTTTCCCACTCATAAAATTCTAATATGGCGGATGTTAAACAACGGCCGGCAAAACCCCCTTGCAATCGCAACTGTCTTCCAGGCCACAAGGTTCCCCAAGTTGACCCATTAGTTACATGTTCGCCAGAAATAACTCTGGTCACAAACTCAATATCATCATTTCTTTTATTTTCAACATCTACATAAAAATAGGTGCCCTTACCAACGGAGCTACCGTCTTTACATTGAGCGTAACTAATTTCATCTTTTTTCCACGGCCCTTTATCTTTATAAAAAACCCCTTTAGTTTTTATCACTATTCCCTTCATTTCTCCGCCCTTGCCCCCGCCGTCTCCATTCGACAAAAAATAGTCGCTGGCAAAATAAACAACGCCCCCGCCCGTCAATAAAACCGCTAAAACTCCGACTATCCACATTACTAAGATCGAACCCTTTTCTTTATTCATAAGAAAATAATAAAGAAGCTGGTAAGAATATTTTTCTTACATTAAAAAATTATTTAAGAATCTTGAAAGAGTTTACTATTTCCGAAAGAATCTTTTTGTTTTCTTCGGTATCAGCTTCTCTATTTATACTATATCCTATAACAAATACACGATCTTTATAAAATGTCATAAAGGATGTGGACTGTAGCACACCTTGTTTATTCCTAAAATCTGCCTTATAAGCCGGTAATCCCGCTAAAAATTGTTTTTCTAATGTTGTATTCGATCCTTGCGCTTGCGCCTCTTCCTTTAGAAAAGCTTCAAACTCTTCAAAACTAGAAAAAACAAGACCGCGTTTAGACCAAGCGGCTGTCAAAATAATTCCCGCTTCATCATTATCCTCTTTATCATTAAAAACAACTTGGTAATTTTCTCTTTTCCCGCCTAAAGAATCATCATCTGTATAACTCCAAAACCAATTACGAGGAATTTTAAAACTGAAAACTCCGTCAGAACTTCTATAAGTAACCCACTCGGAATTACTCGTTTGCAAGGCAAAATAATATAAGCCCCCTGCCACGGCCACGGCTGTTAAAATCACGCCCAAAATCGCAAAAAAGGCAATTTTTTTATTACGCGGAGGCAAAACAGATGAGTTAGAATTAAAGGTCATTAGAGTCCGCTTTTTGTTTGCCGCGCCTTTGAAATAAGTTCGTCACGCAACTGTTCCGCAATTTCTTTTGATAATCCCGGAAGCCGTCCCTCTGCGTTTTTTATGCGCCCTCCATAACTGGAACCCGCTGTCTGTATATTTAAATCGGACAAACCCAGTAAACGGGCCAGGATGCCCCGGTGAATATCCACATTTTGAATTCGGTCATAAGGAATCGACACATATTTTTTAGAAATAACGCCTAATTCCTTTTTAAATCCTTCAGTAATTAAATCATAACGATAGTAAAAATAAGTTAAACGAGCCCAGAAATACCAAAAAACTAGAGGTACTAAAGCCCATGCTAAAAAAATAAAAAACGCGGTATAATCTGACTCGGAAATTTTAAACAATACGGTAAACAATAAAAACGTTGCGCCCGCTAAATAAACGCCAAAAAATGCAACGAATACCAACCATCCTAGACTAAATCTTATAAAAAATAACCAAACCGCTTTGGGGTCTAATTGTTTCATATACTCATAAGAATAACACAACCAACCAACCAACCTAACTGTGAATAACTATTCCATCAAAGATTCTTTTAAACGATATCCAAACGCTTCTAATAAATGATCTTCTAAAACTTTTGTGGAATTTTCTAAATCGGCAATAGTGCGGGCAACTTTTAAAGTTCTATAGTAGCCGCGCGCAGAAAGCATGGATTTTTCCAAAGTCTTTTTTAAAAATTCTTCACCAGATTGATCTAAATCAATTAAAGCGTCGCATTCTTTAGAGCTCATTTCGCTATTAGTTAATTTTCCCCCTAATCTAGTTTTTTGGATTTTTCTTGACGCTATAATTTTAGCCCGCATATTTTCCGTTTCAGAATAATCTACTTTTTTCTTGCGAAGATCCTCAATTTTTACCCGAGGCACATCAATTTGAATATCAATTCTATCTAAAAGCGGCCCAGAAACTTTTTTCTGATAACGAAAAACTTCAAAGGCCGAACAACGGCAATGCTTTTCCGAATCGCCGTAATATCCGCACGGGCAAGGATTCATCGCCGCTACTAAAGAAAATTTTGATGGGAATAATAAATTGCCCCGAGCCCGAGAAATTAAGACTTTTCCGCTTTCTAAAGGCTGGCGCAATGATTCTAAAAGATCGCGGCGAAATTCTGGCAATTCGTCCAGAAATAAAATACCGCGGTGCGCCAAACTAATTTCTCCGGGCCGAGGATTTTGTCCGCCACCCACGATGGCTACAGGAGAAGCGGTATGATGCGGAGCCCGAAACGGACGGCAATCAATAAATGGCTTATCGCCCAGCATGCTAGCGACGCTGTAAATTTGAGTGACTTCAATAACTTCTTCCGGAGCCAGTGGCGGCAAAATAGAATTGAGCGCTTGCGCTAACATTGTCTTTCCTGCTCCCGGCGATCCCGCCATCAAAATATTATGACCTCCGGCAGCGGCAATCAGCATGGCTCGCTTAGCATTTTCTTGCCCTTTAATTTCCGCAATATCCACATAACCGGAATTTCTAGATTGAAAATCCGTAAGATCGGTTGCTGGTTGCAAAGAAATTAATTGCCGCTCTTCAAGATGATCAATGGCTTCATTTAATTTCCCGACCGGCACCACTTTTATTCCGCTCACCATCGCCGCCTCCACAGCATTTTCTTTGGGCAGAAATAAAAATTTAAATCCGGATTTTTTAACTAACTTAGCAATATTCAAAGCGCCGTTAATGGAACGCAAACGCCCGTCCAGCGAAAGTTCGCCCACAAAAATTTTATCATTGCCATCAAATTCTTTAATTTGCTTGCTCGCCAGAAGATAACCAAGCGCGATTGCCAAATCGTAATGCGATCCGGTTTTTTTCACATCTGCTGGCGCCAAATTCACCACAATCCGCCGATTTTCTTTATTCGGCGCTTTAACGCCAATATTTTTTAAAGCGGAATTTACCCGCTCTTTAGCCTCGGACAAAGCTTTATCGGCGAGACCGACAATATTAAAACTATGGAGACCGACGTTGATGTCGGTTTCTACTTCAATAAGCTTTGCCTCAATCCCATCCAACTCGGCCGAAAAAACTTTAGAAATATTCATAGGGTAATCACAAATAATACTATTATAGCAAATAATTCGAATAATAAAATGATGTTGACTATTTTAAAAAATGATTTAAGCTAATTGCAGTTTGCATAATCAATGCTTGTTCTTTAAAAACTAAAGAATATGGAGGATTTCATGGTTCTTCATTTTGTAATTGCCACTTTTTCTTTAACTATCTTAATTTACTTGTTTATAAGCGTGCCCCTTCATGAAATTAGCCATTGGATTTTTCTAAAAGCAATTGGCTCTAGAAACAAATTGAAAATCACCTTTCTTACCTTTGGAGATCCCGAATATCTTGGGATGGTGGGTTGGGCTGACGACGAAAAAGGATTTATTGTTCCCTCAAGATTTCCTTTTTATTCCAATAGCAAAGCAATGTCTTTTTATCTTGGTTTGTCCGGCGGCGCTGGTTCGGCCATAATCCTTGCTTTACTATACTCGCTTACATCGCCACTTCTAATTCAAATAATTAATCTAACGTGGTACTTGAGCATAACGATGGCAGTTCTGTGCGTTATAGGGGCGCAATACTTATATGCAGTTATTGAAGCATGCGATAGCAGATCTTTAGATTATAAATTTATTTTTCAAAATAAAACTCCGAAATAATTTTAAAGGAGGTTCTGCATGCTCTGGATTTTCTGAATTGGAACGTCCTTGCTAATTACAGGATTAGTGCGGACGGCCAACGGCCACGAATCTACAACGATTATGGCTTGGGGGATAATGCTGTTAGTGATCTATGCAGTAAATAAAAAACCGGTCCGATGAATATTGGACCGGTTTTTCTATTGTGCCTTGCACATCTTACAATACTTAGACTCCGGATCAATATTTAAAATTTCTTCTTCTATATTCATTCCACATTTTTCACATTTACCATAATTGCCGTTTTCAATTTTATCTAGCGCGTCTTGAATTTCTAATAAACGTTCCTTTAATGGGGATTTTACCGCCAGTTGATTGCTATATTCTTCCGCCTCATCAGTTTCTGTATCAAAAGCATCCACGTCAGTTCCCATTTCCGGCACCTCTTTCATACTCTTTAATTCTTCTTCAATGTCTTGCTTTTCCTTTTTTAATTTTTCCTCGTATTCTTTTAAATTTAATTGGGCCATTACTTAATAAGTTATTACCCAATTAGCGATGTGTCAATCCCACATATAAGACTTTGTGTGGGGGATCAACCCCGCGTACTAACAAGATGCGCATACTCCGCCGCCTTTTCGTAGGGAACGTCCCGCAGCCCCGACGGCTGGGCCTCGTCAAAGACGAGCGTCGGGGCGAGGGAGAAGAAAATTTTTCCGCTAGAAAAAAATTATTCTGGTTCCCATAGAAAAGGCGGCGGAGTTTATAGCCGCGAGTTAACCCTATAAAATTAAAAGCCCCCTCGATCAACGAATGATCGAGGGGGCATATTCACGCTCCCTTAAACTTTTTCCCTTAGAAATCAAAGGTTTCCGGGCCTTCGATCCTAAGGTAGCGAGACGTGTTAAGAGCCCCGCGGGAGGATTTTAACCTCCTCGGCTCTTTTTTTCCCCCCCCATTTTCTACGCTAGCAGCTTTATCTAGCCCTAGAACTAGATGAGCCTTAGCCCGGGTGGGTTAGAGCTTTCTTGGCTCCGCTTTGTCCGCTTTCTGCCTGCTTTCAGGCGGGTGCCGCACTTTCTGGACCCCCTCTTAGGCCAAGAAATTGCTCCGCGGGGCGCCGCTTCTCCGCTTTATCCCGCACATGAATGTGAATTATGCGCGAGATAGATGAATAGATTAAAGGTGCAATTTAAATACATACTAGCAAACTCACAGAATTTGTCAAGAGGGGCCGTTTTTTATTAACCCTCTCCCCCAAGATCAAATTTACCTTCTGCTTCCTCCTTAACCATCTTCGCCCACCTTGCCGCCAAATCATCTAATCTGTCCAGCATCTCCTTAGACTCCTTAGACTTAGGAAGATTCCTATGAAGCTGTATTTTTTCCCAACCAGAAGACCGGTCAATGGCTCCAACCATTAAATTCAATAACCGGTATTGTTCATCTAATTTCTCGAAATCAGATTGAAAACCTAAATAATCAGAATGTAAAGATATATCTACCTGCCCCATCACCGCGCGAAATACAGCATAGTTCATCAAAAATTCATAAACATCAAGGATTCTGCAAGTGAGCACAATCCAATAGATTATAAAGGCCGCGATCGCAAAAACAGCAACTAAACACGCATACAACATAAATCCCTCCTTTTTTATATACTCTATTTCAAAGAACAAAAAGAGTATATCAAAAAAATACTAAAATACAAAAAGTATTTACTAATAAACTATATAGATGAAATTTTGACTTCGCCGACTTTCCGTAGGGAACGTCCCGCAGCCCCGACGGCTAGGCCTCGTCAAAGACGAGCGTCGGGGTGAGGGAGAAGACCTGCCTGCCGGCAGGCAGGAAATTTTTTCGCTGGAAAAAATTATTCTGGTTCCCATAGGAAAGGCGGAGAAGTCCTATAAGCCTAAAGCCGCTAACGCCTCCTTAAGACCCTCGTAAGAAGCGCTAAAAATTAAATATTCGCCGAAAATTCCGTGATTGAAAGCCGCTCCGGGCTGGGAAGCAACCGCGTAGCGCGTAGAAAACGCGTCCACCTTGCCATCTTTAAACTGCTGAAAAGTTCCAGGCGCGTTGAGATAAAAAACGCTTAAATCCATTAATTCCACCACCGGCAAGAAAGACTGCTGAAGCGCCGTAGCCGAACCAGAAGTCTTTAATTTGAATACATAACCCGGCCAAGCTGAACCTTTATCATAATAAAGATAAGCGGTAAAATCCGGATCTAAATTTTCCGATAAAAGAGTTTTATCGCCATCCGTCAGCGGCAAAATATTCGCCAAAAAATCTTTTGCGTAAATCTGGCCGCCGGTTGGATTAAAAATTTCTACTTCCTTTAAAAAACGATCGGTTTCAGAAGCAACCTGATTCAAAGCTTGAGTTAAATTCACTAAACTTAAATCACGGAAATTAACTGTAATTTTCGAAACTAATTTCGCGAAATAAGTCTTATGGGTAACGCGCGCCTGAATCAATGGCTGCTCCCCGTCTTTAGGAGTAACAACTGCCGGCTGTTCATCATCAGAAACAAACAAAGGATAAACATACTTATATCCGGCAAATCCTAATCCTCCGCCCAAAACCAAAACTAACACCATGATTAGAATAACTTTGAATAATTTTTTTGAAGATGGAACTTCTACGGCTCCGCCCATTTGATCAATCGTTTCCGGCTGTTCCAAAACATCACGCAATTCAGACGGCAAAACCGATTCTGCTACTGGAACTGGGGCGCCGCCTTTAACAGAGCGGATGTCGCTCTCCATTGTACGCATGGAGATTTCCGGCGCCGGAGGTGGCGGAACTGGCGTTCCGCTAATAGGCGCTGAAAATCCACCTCCGGTGGGAAAAGGCAAATTTTCCGGTTCTAACTCTCTCGGCCTTATCGGCGGCGGGCTTGGCGGCATTCTTTGAGGTTCCGGCATCCCGAGTTGAGAATTAAATTGATCTTGGTCAGCCATTTTTTAAATTATAGCACGAGAACAAATTTAGAACTGGGGATAATTAAAAGGGCGCTCCGATATCGGAGCGCCTTAAAATCAATGCAAAATATTACTCGTAGCCATACCCTATAAAGTTTCGCCGTGCCTTGAGAGCAACTATCGTTTTATTGAAATCTTCACTGCTAATCCACGACTCAACTAGTCCTAATTTCATACAAATCTCATTGTAATGAAAAACAGTTCTGGATAACCATGTAAATCTACAAAAGGGTTTTATCAACCACGATGATTGACTATAAGCTACTAAAGCTAGCTTTATAAAATCAATTATCTCGTCTTCTTTTAGGGTTGAAAGTTCATCGAAATTAAATTTAAATTTTTTCTCAAAATATATTACGAATGATTTATAAAACGCATTTTGATGATAAATAAGGTTCTTTTGAGCACGTTTTAAGTGAATCCAATTTAGAGCCCTTTCCACCAGCGTAGCAGTAATCAACATGCCTTCCGAAGTAGGAGTAATCCATTCCGTGGCCGGCTGTTCGGTTTTTGCCAATTCCGCCTTAACATCAGCGTTCATTCGCTCCCCTCCTTTTCAACTTTATCCATCGCCTGATTCACCAACTTCACAACCATTCGCCTTGCCTCCTTTGACGGAAAACCCATTTTCACCAGACGCTGATAGGCGGCCACCGAAAAATTCTCCAAAGAAAATTGTTTTTCCACAAAAGCTTCGACATTCTTTCCCACCTTACACAATTCCCCCAATAACGACGAAGCAAACCTCTCAACCTGCTCCTGAACCTGTTTTCCAGTCTTCATACTAACCTCCTTTTTGGTTTAACCAACCAAGGTTTTAGTGGCGCCAACAATCCTCTCTCCCACGCCTTCCAGATTCAAAGTTTTTGCCTTTTGAACCTGCAAACACCTTATTTCCACTCCGTTGATCATTTTCAGCGAAGCCTCAAAACAACTCACCAACACTAAACCATTAAGAGCAACGCTAGGCATTTGAAGATCGTAATGATGCTTCAAATGTTTTTGATCTGCAGATTTTAAACCTACAAATTGTTTCAAGCGCAAACATTCGCCTTCCACACTTAAAATATGATTTAAAAAAACTTCTATTTTAACAACTCTGGGCTTATTCCAACTGCCGCACCAACAATTCATTTCTTGTTCAGCAAAGGAAGTCCAACCCGCAAAAGATTCAATCAAATTTTTGATTAAAGAATCTGGCGTTCTCTCCGCAGAATACCGAGCATCCGCAATCATAGACGGATGCGACGGCAAACCGGTTTTATCATCCCACGACACAGCGCAAGAGATATACCGGTCATTCAGGCTTTGCAGAGCCTGCAACTGGGCATTCAGTAATAACCAAAAAATCTTTCTCACCATTAAAGATAATTTATCTTCGTCGGGAACAGCAAAATTTTCTAATTGGCTCAAAAGAGATTTTAATTTCTCTATTGACGCCTTCCAATCTAAAACATAGGGCATAATTGTCTCCTGATAGGAAGTTTTTAAAGATCAGATTTGTGGCTATATCTTAAATTAAAAGTGTTATTTTGTCAAATAAAAACCCCCGACATTATGTCGGGGGGATTTCATCAATCAAGATCGATATGCCTATCATCAGAAACCTTCTAGTTTATTTTATCACGATATTTAGAAAGAAAGTCTTCTCCCAGCCCACGCTGTAAAAATCTATAATGAAACCAGTAAATTTGCTTCCAAGAACAACAATCTGTTGTCCAAAATGTAGATACAAAAATGAGGGTCATCAACAATACTCCCAAACCAGGCTCGAAACTTATTAACATGAATAAAGATGCCAATAAACAGGCGAAAAGCGACAGTCCTATCTTAACTTTTAATGAAAACGCTGATTTCTTAAAAAGAATTTTTCCTAGTCCGTCTAGTTCTTCTCTGCTTATTTGTGATAACTGCCTAGTAGACAAACCAAAATAACTTTCGGCTAAAATTTGTAAAGCCGTACGATATCCACCAAATATCTTACTTAAGGTGGCTAAAGCCTCGCGTTCCCGTACTTGTTTTTTGTAATCTCCAATTTTTTCCAAAAACTTCTCTTCAGGGGTTAGCTGAATCAAGGCATTCTCCATCGTGGCCTCCTTAAGTTAAGGGAACGACGAAATTATTAAGGAACTAAAAACTGCTGATAATATAATAGAAAAAAATCAATCTGTCAAGAGCAATAAAAATCCCTCCGATCTTAAGGTCGGAGGGGGAAGAAATTTAACTAACTTATTTGACAACAACTGCAGACTCAATCTTCGGGACATCAACAACAACGCTTGGAGCAACCAGTAAAGCTTTCTGGTTAGTGGCTTGCATCGCCTGAATGGCTTCGCAACGCGCCTCCAACCGCTTCTGGCCAGCTTCCAAAACTTCCTTCACTTCATCGGAAACATGGGCATCCGTCCAATTTATTTTATCACGATGTTTAGAAAGAAAATCTTCTCCCAGCCTACGCTGTAAAAATCTGTAATTCAACCAGTAAATCGACTTCCAACGACAACAATCTGTTGTCCAAAATGGAGGTACAACAATGAGGGTCATCAAAAATACTGCAAAACCAAGATCGAAACTTACTGGTATGCATAAAAATGGCAATAAACAGGCGAAAAGCGACAGTCCTATCGCAACTTTCAATGAAAACGCTGACTTCTTAAAAAGAATTTTGCCCATGGCCACTAATTCTTCTCTGTCCATCTTATTTACCTGATCATCAGACAAGCCAAAATAACTTTGAGCTAAAACGTGCAAAGCCATACAGTATCCCCCATATCTCTTATCTAAAATGGCTAAAGCTTCCCGTTCAAGTGCCTGTTTTTTGTAATCTCCAGTTTTTTCCAAAAATTTCTCTTCAGAAGTTGGCTGAATCAAAGCGTTAGATTCGCTCATTCCAATCCTCCTTCTTGGTGAATTCTCTCGTATACTACCGACAAAAAGTCTGGACCACAATTTTTGAGAAGGTATTTATGATCAATATACAATTTATATTGATTAGTCCCTTTAAGAATTAAGAATGGAAGCCATAAAAAACTTATGGATAACCATTTCCACCTATACATTCTGGCCTTCTTAAAGATCATATTATAAAGAGCAAAAAACTCTTCCTTATTTAATTCTAAAACATCTTTTGTCTGAAAAGAGTAATACTGTTCCACTAACAGCAAAAAATATACAAAGAGCCCGCGTTTCGCTTCTTTAATATGCCTAGCAACCCCCTGCTCTTGTCTCAACTTCTCAATTTTACTCACCTTTTCTAATATCACTTCCTGTGGCGTATTCGTAATCAACGCATTGTCCATCATGGCCTCCTTAAGTTAGGGGAACAACGAAATTATCAATGAACGAAAACTGCTGTTAATATAATAAAAAAGCTTCGAGTTGTCAAGAGAACGCTTAAAAATAAAAATCCTCCCGACGCAACGTCGGGAGGAAAAATTTAACAAACTTATTTGGCGACAACCGAAGTTTCAATCTTCGGGACATCCAGAACTGGACTCGACACAGCTAGTAAAGCTTTCTGGTTAGCGGCTTGCATCGCCTGAATGGCTTCACAACGCGCTTCCAACCGCTTCTGGCCAGCTTCCAAAACTTCCTTCACTTCATCAGAAACAATGGAATACGCCTGCGTCATCTTGGCGGCATCCAAAGCAACCTCAATCGCCACCACCGATGCCTTAAAAGTTGCCACCAACGCGTCCCGGGCGGCAAACATAGAAGTGTTCATATCCACCATTGTCTTGGCGGAATCTCGAATCGCCGCAATCGGCTTATAAAAATTAACATAATTGAAGTACTGCTCCACGCCTTTGTGGAAAACTTGAATTCCGGCAACGCACACCTTTCTCAAGGTATCCATCAAAGTTTCGCCCACCGCAATATTGGAACGAAGCTGAATCAACAGCTCGTCCTTGCGCCGTTCCTTGTCTTCATCAGGCAAAACATGGAATTCTCGATCTAAAAGCTGGGCCACTTCGTCAAAAATCTCAACGCCAGCTTTTCCGGCAATATACTGCTGAAGCGTACGGGCATCCCATTGCTCTTTTTGGGCAGTGTCCAGATCCATCTCTAATTCATCCATCGCCTGGCGCTTTTCGGCGGCGCACACCGCGATGCCCCGCAACGCGCCCTGAACATTATCCACATTCTCACGCAAAAGCCGTTCCAGAAACTCCAAAACATCTTGCTCTTCCGCGGCAAACTTCACTACGGTGGAAGGCATCCAACGATAGAGCGCCGTCGGCAAAATTTTATTCAAAATTTTCCCCATCAACCGGCGTTTCCGATTCACCGGCAAATCCAACGCCTTTTGAACCAAACTGTTAATGCCGTCCAAATCTTTCTTGCACTTCTGAAGATTACGGATATTCTCCTGAATAAGCTTATCGCCCCGAGAAGGAAAATCCTTAACCGAAAGAGAAGCGGAACTCGCGTCACGCTTGACCAGATCAAACTTCGTAGGCATATTGCCTCCTTAAAAAAACCGAGGTTTTCAAAGTTCAAAACTAGCAAGATTATAATAAATCGCTTTCCTTTTGTCAAATTTTCAATTTTCAACTGATATAAAACAAAAAGCGGTGTTTGAGAAAAACATCTTTCCAAATTTAAAGTGATGCCGAACAAAATGTTTTGAGGAATACTAAAAAGTACATCGGCGAAATCCAGCAACAAACTCCGCCGCTTTTCCGTGGGGAACGTCCCGCAGCCCCGACGGCTAGGCCTCGTCAAAGACGAGCGTCGGGGCGAGGGAGAAGAAAATTTTTTCGCTGGAAAAAAATTATTCTGGTTCCCGTAGGAAAGGCGGCGGAGTAAAAATGCCACCGATGTATATCACAATCCCCTACCTCATTCCTTATTGATTTCGTAAAGCCTTAATAGATAAACCTATTTTGCCGTCTTCAACTCTAATAACTTTCGCGCGGACTTTGTCCCCCATCTTCACTACATCTTCAACTTTTTTTACAAAACCTTCTTTCAATTCGGAAACGTGGATCATGCCGTCGCGATTGCCAAATTCCACAATCGCGCCAAAATCCATAATTTTTACCACCCTGCCTTCAACAATATCGCCAACTTGATATTCATGGACAATCGCTTCCACCTCTTTATAAGCTGATTCCGCCGCCGCTTTATCTACCGCGCCGATAAAAACTTTTCCGTCTTCTTCAATATCAATAGTGGCGCCAGTTCTATCAATAATGTCGTTAATAACTTTTCCGCCCGAGCCAATCACTTGGCCAATCTGATCCGGCCGAATCTGCAAAATCAAAATTTTCGGCGCGTAATCGGAAACTTCTTTTTTTGGCGCGGCAATGGCCTTATTCATAACTTCTAAAATTTCCAAGCGCGCTTTTTTCGCTTGCGCCAAACCATCAGCCAACATTTTCGGAGTGATTCCGTTAATTTTTACATCCATTTGAATGGCGGTAACTCCATCTTTAGTTCCAGCAACTTTAAAATCCATATCGCCATAATGATCTTCCGGCCCTTGAATATCCGTTAAAACTTTATATTTGTCTCCTTTATCATCAATCATCAAGCCCATCGCAATGCCTGCTACCGGCTGTTTCAAAGGAACGCCAGCTTCCATTAAAGACAAACTTGCTCCGCAAACAGTAGCCATAGACGAAGAACCATTGGAAGATAAAATTTCCGAAACTACGCGAATGGTGTAAGGAAATTCTGCCTGCGGCGGCACTAAACCGCGCAGTGCTTTTTCCGCTAAAGCTCCGTGACCAATTTCTCGCCTGCCCGGAGCGCCAAAACGGCCAATCTCACCCGTGGAATATGGCGGGAAATTATAATGCAGCATAAATCTCCGCTTTCCGGAAAATTCAATGGTTTCCACTAACTGCTCCGTGCCCGGAGTCGCCAAAGTGGTAACCACTAAAGCTTGAGTATCGCCACGAATAAACAAAGCGGATCCGTGAGTGCGCTTTAACATTCCCAGTTCAGCGTGCAATTCCCGGACTTCATCCAATTTTCGACCGTCGGGCCGCTTTTCTTCCTCTAAAATCTTTTTATGGACCAATTTATCAATCTCTTCTTCAAAAAGATGCTCCACTACGCCCAAAGAAGACGGCTCAACGCCATCTCCGATTAAATGAGTTTTTAAAAATTCTTTTAACTCGCCAATTTTAGCGTACTGTTCCGATTTCTTTTTGTTATAAACCGCTTCTTCTAATTTATTTTTGAGAAAATCCCTGACTTTTTTTGCCAAATCCGCGTCAATTTCCGCTAAAGCTACTTTTTCTTTTTTCTGGCCGATTTCTTTGACTAATTTATTCTGAAAATCAATAAGCGCGCCAATTTCTTTTTGCGCTTGCTCAAAACTGCTTACCACATCAGATTCTTTAGCGCCGACTCCCTCCAGCTCAATCATATTAATCCGCTCATCAGTGCCAGCGACAAAAGCCTTGAAACCTTCGCTGTTGGCCGAAACACCTGCTACTGGTCCGCCCCACGGAACATTAGAAGTTGCTAAAGCCGCGGAAGCCGTTACTAAAGAAAGAAAATCCAAATCTTCCAAATCTGCCATTTCTAAAATAGTAACCGCAACTTGAATTTCCCTCCGCATCCGCTGATCAAAAAGCGGCCGGATAGTCCGGTCAATCACCCGCCCTGATAAAATTGCCGCCTCGGACGGCCTGCCTTCCCGACGCATAAACCGGCTGCCTAAAATTTTTCCAACCGCGTAAAAACGTTCTTCATAGTCCACCACTAAAGGTAAATAATCCTTATTAGCGTCTTCCTTGCTCATTACCACGGTGACTAAAACCGTATTACCGTTATAACTGCCAAAAACCGAGGCGTTGGCCTGCCCAACTAGTTTCGAAGTTTCCAAAACTAATTCTTTGCCCCGAAAACTATGTTTAAATTGTTTGCGATTAAGTTCCATAAAATTATGTTTATAAAGTTTGTAAAGTCATAAAGTTTTTAAAGTACTTTATGAACCCTAAAAACTTGATGAACTTTTTACTTACGAATAAGTATTTTCGGTATATCTTCCAGGGGAATATATCGATCCGCTTCCTCTTTCATTTTGACCGATCCAGTTTTACTAAAAGCCGCCACTTCCACCAACCGGCCCATTCCCCATTTTATGTAATCCACTAAAGGAAGGAAGTCTCCGTCACCGGTCACCAACACCACCACATCTAAAAATTCGCCCATGCGGATAGCATCCACCGCCATGCCCACATCCCAATCCGCTTTTTTCATTCCGCCCGGATAAATTTGAATATCTTTCATCCGAAGTTCAATGCCTGCTTGTTTTAAGGCGTCAAAAAAAGACGCTTCCGGGCCCATAGCAGCCGCCTTATCGCCCCTAGATTGATTTGAAGCAGTTGCTCGTTCTAGACGCGCATCCTCAAGAGCGCCCTCGGCTTTTACCACATAAGCAACAACGCGAATCAATTTACGATTCGCCACTAAGTGCTTAACTAACTCTTTAAAATTAACTCGAGAGTTATATAAATTTTTTGCGGAATGGTATAAGTTTTGGACATCTATAAAAATACCCACCCGCTGATCTTTTTTCGCTTCCATCCCGTTAGAGACAGGTCGCCAAAGGCGACCGTAACTCGGCCATTTTAAGAACAACCGACGTTTTAATATCTTGAATTATATTATTCGTATTCATTGTTTTAGGTGTCTCTAACGGGATCCATGCGTTTATTTCAATCCCAACTTCTTCACTAAAGAACTATGGACCTTGGGATCGTTTTTCGCCAAATATTTTAAAAACCGGCGTTGCTTGCCTACCATTTTTAAAAGCCCCAAACGAGAATGGCGATCCTTGGGATGTTTTTTCAAATGAGCGGTTAATTCTTCTACTTGTTTCTTTAATAAACCGACCTGAACTGCCGCGGAACCAGTGTCAGTTTCGTGCATTCCGTGTTCCTTAACAATATTTTTCTTTTTTCTAGGAGTAAGCATGTCAATCTTGTCCGAGCAAAGCGAGGTTACAGGATTGAGCACCCCGCCCTTTATGCTCTTTAAAATTATTTAATCGACTTTACCTTTATAATAGATTTTATCATTGATTTTATTTATTGTCATTCGCCTAAAGGGCGGGGTAAGGTTTTCTAAACAAATTTCGGGCGTCTTACAACTTCGAAATTTGTAGAAAGCCCTTATTTTTTAAGTTTAAGTATAATCCTCTTTTCTGCTGGCTTCACCGAGTCAACTTTAAAATCATGCGGCTTGCCTACTTCTAACTGCTTCTTCATTTCTTCTATACTTCCAAATTCCGAAACGTGAATTAATCCTTGCAAAGAATGATCTAGGCTGACTACGGCGCCAAAAGGATTAAAATGGGCAACAGTTCCGGAAATTTCTTGTCCAGCTTGGAAAAACTTTTCCGCTTCTTGCCAAGGATCTGGCTTCAGCGCCTTCAAAGACAAAGAAACGCGGCCATCTTTAATATCAATAATTTTCGCTTTCACGGCGTCATTTAAATTCACCACCTCTTTAGGGTTGCCGATCAAACGATGGTCTAACTCGGAAATATGGATCAAGCCTTCGATTTTCGGATTATCCGCAAATCGCATAAAAGCTCCGAAGTCGGCAACGCCGGAAATAATTCCCTCCACTAAATCGCCTACTTTATATTTGGCCAATAATTCTTTTACATTCTCTTCTAAAACCTCGCGCTCGGACAAAATTAATTTATTGTTGCGAGGATTAAAGTCGCTAACCTTTACTTTTAATTCTTCGCCAACTAATTTTTGCAATTCCACCACGATTTTTTCTCGATTGCCGTCTTCTACTTTTGGATAATGATCGCTAGACAATTGAGAAATTGGAATAAAAGCTTTCACCTCGTTCACTTTGGCTAAAAGGCCGCCAGTGTTGGCGCCAATAATTTTCACTGGAAAAATTTCGCCTTTTTCTTGCAAATCCTTAATAAACTGCCAAGATTTTTGTTTTTCCGCTCCGGCCAAAGATAGTTCTACATAGCCCTGATCGTTTTCCGATTCCACCACTTTCGCGGAAACTTTTTCGCCAAGCTTTAAATTTTTTAAAATCTCTTGGGCATTAAGCAATTCCACTCCGTAAACAATTCCTGTGCCCCAAGGGCCTAAATCAAAATAAACAGCGCGATTGCCCCGGGCGGAAAACACCGCGTCCACTAAATCGCCAGGCTTTAAAACCCTGATTAAAGAAGGATTGGCCTTAAGTAATTGTGCCAAAACCGAGTTAGTATTGTTTTTCTTAACTGACATTGAAATAAAGTATATAATAAAATACCCCTGATTTCAAGAGGCAAAATTATAAAGAATTTTCATTCGCTAACTCAATTAGACTAATTAACGCGGCTTGCGCAGTTCGCAATTCAATATCTGAGGGCTCTTGAGTGGTAAAAAAATACTGCAACAAATAACTGAACCAGATAAAAATAATAAATCTTCTATTAATATAACAATTCGAATATGCCCAAAAAACTACCACGGTCCAAAAAAGTAACGCATTAAACGCGGGAAGGTCGGAAACAGTGGCGAATAAAATTCCTGCCAACGAAATTGGCAAAACAACCGCGAAAAGAATGCCCGCCCCGCAATCACGATTAACTCGCGGGGCCTTTTTAATCTTGTCTAAATCCGTAGTTCCCCATTTGCTATAAGCAAAAATTGCTTTGTGCTCCGCTCCATGCCAAGTCGAAACGCCAATCCTCTTACAATAAATACCCAATACAAATGGCAATAGAAAACACAATAAAGAGACTGCCAAAAAGAAAATGCGAGGCTCCCATAAAGAAAGAAAGATTGCCATGGAGCAAAATAAACAACCTGCTATCTGTACCCACGGCTTATCCTTGAATCTTGAAGCTTCGTCATCCAATAAATTATTCATCTGCGCCATAGTAACATCATAATCAAACCTCAATTTAGAAACTTCTATTCTCTGATTATTAAAATCGTACTTTGCGATGGATATTAAATTATCAGCGTAAAATCCTATTTTACCCGGATTAGACTTGCCGCTAATATTGAGCAATCAACACCTCCTCTAAATCAAAGAACCTAGTATATTATAAAGGGGAAATAAAAAATATTCAACTAGAAAAACTTTGCCCCGTCACCAATCGGGGCTTTAATTTTAACCTAAAATGTATTAAAATAGATTCTATGGTTATCAACTGGTATGGGGAATCTTGCTTCAAAATACAGAGCGGTGAAACAGTTATTCTGACTGACCCGATAGAAAACTCTAGTGGCTTAACGCCTCCGAGATTCAGGACTGACGCCACTATTAACAGCGTCCTTCCTAATCCTCTTATATATCCGTCGCCAGAGATTATCGGTCCAGGCGAATATGAAATTAAGGAAATAGAAATCTCCGGCTGGCCGAATAAATCTTCAGCTGTTTATTTAATTAAGATGGAAGAAATGCGCATCGCTTTTTTGGGCCAGCTCAAAGACCCTCTAGAGCCATCCGTTTTGGAACAACTAAGCGAAATAGACATCCTTTTCTTTCCGGCGGGTGGCAAACCCTTTATTGAACAAAAGGAAGCGGCCCAATTATTAAAAAAAATATCTCCGAAAATCGCCATTGCCTCTTTATTTAAAATTCCGGGCCTAAAAAGAAAAGCGGATGACATTAAGGATTTCTTGAAAGAAGCCGAACAAAAAGCGGAGCCGCAGGAAAAATTAACCATCAAGAAAAAAGATTTAACGATAAAAACCCAGTTCGTCATCTTAAAAACCTAGCCAGATGATTAGAAAGATTACTCGATTTATAAATAAGGTTCGGGGTTCTGATGAAACGACAAAAAAATTCTGGTTAGTGGTCTTCAGCGGAACAACGATGATAATAGTTATCGGCCTTTGGGCCATCAATATGAAAACTAATTTCCGAAATATAGGGCTAACGAAGCCGGAACCCGCAAAAGAAACCTTAGCGGAAGAAAGCGAACTGACAAAATTAAAAGCGATTTTCTCCGCTGGTCTTAAAACTATCGCTGGCAAAATAAAAGAAAAAGCGGGAACTCAAAGGCAAATTTCCGTGCAAACTTCGGAGCAAAACTTTATTCTAGAAAGCCTGACTAAAATCCCCGTAACCAGAATACCCTAACTGAATAAATGAAAGAAAAAGAAAATAAAAAACCTAACACTGCCCTGACCCGCGTAGAACCAAGGGAAATTACCGAAGAGCTTCGAGACTCTTATTTAGATTATGCGATGTCAGTAATTGTGGCTCGCGCCTTACCTGATGTTCGCGACGGCTTAAAACCGGTTCACCGAAGAATCTTATGGGCGATGTGGGAAAGCGGCATCACTGCTTCTGACAAACTAAGAAAATCCGCCAATACCGTTGGTTACGTAATGGCGCGCTATCACCCTCACGGCGATACCGCTATTTATGATTCTTTAGTAAGGATGGCGCAGAATTTTTCACTTCGCTATCCTCTAATTCAAGGGCAAGGCAACTTTGGCTCCATTGATGGCGACAATGCTGCGGCTATGCGTTATACCGAAGCCCGACTTTCCAAAATCGCCGGGGAACTGCTGTTAGATATTGATAAAGAAACGGTTAACTGGACGCCCAACTACGACGGCCAATTTGAAGAGCCAAAAGTGTTGCCCGCCAAACTACCGAATCTTCTAATCAACGGCGGCTTGGGTATTGCCGTCGGCATGGCGACCAGCATACCTCCGCATAACCTAACCGAAGTTATTGACGCCACCCTCCATCTTATAGAAGAACCGAAAGCCGAGTCCAAAGACTTGATGCAATTTATTCAAGGCCCGGACTTCCCAACCGGAGGAATTATTTATGATAGAAAAAGTATTATTGAAGCCTACCTCACCGGCCGAGGCGGCATCACTACCCGAGGCGTCGCCGAAATAAAAGAAAAGGGCAAGGAATTTTCTATTGAAATCACCGCTATTCCCTATCAAGTCAATAAATCAGAGTTAATCACCAAAATGGCGGAATTGGTCACGGAAAAAAAGATTGAGGGCATCCGAGATATTCGCGATGAATCCGACCGCGAAGGAATGAGTATTGTGATTGAACTTAAATCTAACGCTAATCCTCAAAAAATCTTAAACCAGCTTTATCAATTTACCGATCTTCAAAAAGATTTCCATTTAAATATGATCGCGCTTGCCAACGGCATTCAGCCGCAACTGATGTCTGTCAAAGAAATTTTAGCGGCTTACATTGAACATCGCAAAGAGGTGGTACGCCGGCGCGCGGAATTTGATCTGAAAAAAGCCGAAGAACGCGCCCACATTTTAATGGGCTTATCCAAGGCGCTCTCTTCTATTGATCGCGTAATCGCGACCATCAAAAAGTCCCAAGACAAAGAAGACGCCCATAAAAATTTAGTAAAGATTTTCAAATTCTCCGATATTCAGGCCAATGCCATTTTGGAAATGCGCCTGCAAACTTTAGCGGCCCTGGAACAGCAAAAAATTGAAGAAGAATTAAAAGAAAAAAGAAAAATGATCGCTGAACTCCAATTATTATTAAAGAGCCCGCAAAAAATCTTACAAGTTATTAAAAATGAATTAGCGGAACTCAAAACTAAATACGGCGATGAAAGGAAAACTAAAGTTGTGGCTACCGGCCTTAAAGATTTCAAAGAAGAAGATTTAATTCCTAAAGAAGAAACCGTCATCACTATTTCCAGGGGCGGCTATATTAAACGGGTCCCGCCAGAGACTTTCCGCATTCAAAAGCGCGGCGGCAAAGGCTTAATTGGTTCCGATGTGGCAGAAGAAGATCTTTTAAGCCATTTTATGGCGGCCAGCACTCACGACAACATTCTCTTTTTCACAGATCGCGGGCGAGTTTTCCAAACCAAAGTTTACGAAATACCGGTTGGCAGCCGAACCGCTAAAGGCAAACCGATTCAAAACTTCTTGGAAATTCCCACCGACGAAAACGTCAACGCGGTTATTGCCTATGGCAACCCAGCAACTCCGGAAGGCAAAAAAGAATTGGATTCCAAATTTTTAGTGATGGCTACTAAAAATGGCGTGATTAAAAAAACTCCTCTGGCGGATTTCCAAAATGTCCGACGCAACGGCATCATTTGCATCAAATTGAAAAAAAACGATCTTTTAAAATGGGCAAAATTATCCACCGGCAAAGACGAAATTGTTATTTCCACCGAAAAAGGGCAAGCTATCCGCTTTAAAGAATCACAGGTGCGCCCAATGGGCCGCGCCGCTTCTGGCGTTCGCGCCATCAGATTGAAAAAAGATGATGCCGTGAGCTCTATGGATCTGGTGGAACCGCAAAATGCTAAAGCTCAAAAATTGTTAGTAATCATGGCTAATGGTTTTGGCAAACAAACTCCTATTGCCAAATATCGCCTCCAAAATCGCGGCGGCTCCGGAATTAAAACCGCGAAAATTACCGCAAAAACCGGGCCGATTGTTGCCGCTCAAGTTATTGACGAAGAAGAAGATATCCTAGCCATTTCCGCTAAAGGCCAAATCATCCGCACCACTATCAACACCGTGAGAGTTGCCGGTCGCGCCACTCAAGGCGTAAAAATTATGTCTCTAAATGCAGGCGATAAAGTAGCTGGGATAATCTGCATTTAAACACTGAACCGTGAACATCGAACAACTAACGGCCCATTGATTGGCCAAGCGTTAGTAGTCAAATATCGAGTGTCATATATAATATATTTATGACTCTATCTCGCAGAAAAATAACTTTTATTGGCGTGGTGCTCTTGGTGGCGATTATTGTCACTGGCCTTTTTATAATTGGAAAGCGCAGAGAAGATCCGGGGGCCACGGGAACAATAAAAATTTGGGGAGTTTTTGACGGCATAGAAATTTTCCGGCCGCTTATTGGGGAATTTCAAAAATCTAACCCCGGAGTAAACGTTGAATACACTAAAATAAACCCCGACACTTACGAACAAGACTTGATCAACGGGCTGGCCACCGCGCAAGGCCCGGATCTTTTTATGTTCCATAATTCCTGGCTGCCAAAACATTTTGACAAGCTCCTGCCGCTTTCGGAAAGCGAACTGCCAATAGTCACTTTCCGCAAACTTTTTCCGTCAATCGTAGAACAAGATTTCGCTCCAGACGGGGTAATTTACGCGCTGCCGCTTTATATAGATACCTTAGCGATGTTCTATAATAAAGATATTTTAGACACAAAGGGCATCGCCCTTCCTCCAAAAACTTGGGCGGAATTCCAAAATTTAGTTCCAAAATTAAGAGAATTAGACCGCTCTGGAAAAGTTCTCACCGCTGGCGCCGCTATTGGCGGATCGGAACGAAGCATCAATAGAGCAACCGACATTCTCAATCTTTTGATGCTCCAATCAGGAGCGCCAATGGTTAAATCAGATTTCACGGCCGCGGAATTCAGCCAAAAAGGATTGCAAAGTTTGAATTTCTATACCCAATTTGCCAGCCCAGCCAGCCCTTATTACACCTGGAATGACAGCCTGCCGTATTCTATAGACCATTTTATTGAGGGCAACGCGGCAATCATGTTTAATTATTCCCATCAAATTCCAATTATAAAATCTAAAAATCCTTTTCTGGAATTCGCGGTTGCTCCGATGCTCCAACCCAAAGAAGCCCAAAATACAATTAATTGGGCGAATTATTGGGGCATGGCGGTTTCCGCAAAAACCCCTAAATCAAAAGCCGCTTGGTCATTTATTCAATGGCTAACCACTAACGAACAGCCTGCGCTGCAATATCTTAAAGCCACGAAACGACCGCCGGCGCTCCGTTCTTTGATGGATAATTTTGCCACCAATCCTGATTTAAGCGTATTTTCCGCCCAAACTTTAACCGCCCGGTCTTGGCCGCAAATTGATAATGTAGTCGTAGAAAAATCTTTTTCCACTATGATAGAAAATATTATTGCCGGAAAAATGACCGCCAATAAAGCCGTTCTTCAATCGGAGCAAGAAATCACCCAATTAATGCTAAGAAGAAAATAAAGAACTAGAATTTAAAAAATAGTAAATAGAATTATGAAACTAAACACCTGCTTTAAATTTTTAATAATAGTTATTCTATTTTCTAATTTCTATTTTCTAATTTCTAATAACGCGCACGCCCAGCCAACCAGTTTATTCGGCAAAGAAATTTGCGATCCAACTCTATTGCCGGATAATCAACCCAAAGGCGGTTGCGATCTTTATGATTTTTTAATCTTCGTTAGAAGAATCATTGAATTTCTGCTCTGGATCGCCATCCCTATCGGCATAGCATTTATCGCTTACGGCGCTTTTGTTATAATGACTGCAGGCGGTTCTGAAGAAAAATTCAAAAAAGGCAAAGGCATTATTACGACGGCCATTATCGGAGTGGCTATCGGGCTCGCCTCTTGGCTGATTGTTACCACCGTCAACAAAATTTTAACCGGATATTTAGGAAAATTATGATCCCGTTAGAGACAACGAAGCTATGATTTCTAAAATATTATTGAATTTAAACATAAAAAGTCGCTTATCATTAAAACGGCTGAGTTACGGTCGCCTTTGGCGACCCGTCTCTAACGGGATAAAAAGAATTATCTTAACTAATTTATATCTTCTTGGCACAACTTTTGCTCTTAAGGCATTCGGAAGTAGGCACAATAGCGGAGGAGTTGATACCGGAGAGGGTTCTGGCTCGGGCAAAATTGGAGAACTTCCTAATCCATTAAAAATTCAAAGCATAACTGAACTGCTAGACCGAATAATAAACGCTCTTTATTTTATAATACCGCCGATCGCTGTTTTGATGGTGATTGTCGGAGCTTTTCAAATTTTGACTGCCGGCGGCGCCGAAGATAAATATAAAACCGGAAAAAGAACTATCACCTACGCGGTTGTTGGCATAGCTATTTTCTTATTAGCGGATCTCTTAATTAGCTTGGTAACAGAATTGCTGGGAGCCGGAGAACCATCTCCCGCGCCATTTGATTAATCATCAAACCCTATCTATGAAATCCAAATTAATTAACATTTTAATCTTCGCTGGCTTGGC
>Ga0209541_10004840_pt1 | contig 23730 bp, 29 predicted proteins | sample RifCSPlowO2_01_FD_184027 | JGI IMG/M metagenome (GOLD analysis project Ga0209541, IMG submission 184027) | Groundwater microbial communities from Rifle, Colorado - Rifle CSP2_plank lowO2_0.1 (SPAdes) (version 2) | ecosystem: Environmental > Aquatic > Deep subsurface > Groundwater | place... | reverse complement strand
AATTTATAAAATTTTCTTTGATATTTATTTTATGCTTGAATAAATAATAAATCCATTTTGTAAAAATTTAGTTGAGGATAATTGAAAGATTAATGTTTACAGTGAAGTTCAAACCAAGGATAAAGTGAGAATCCAAAAGTTAAATATGACTAATTTAGAACAATTTTTATTTTTTTCAGGATTTCAAAATGTAGAAGAGGGAGTATATACAAGAAGCCATTTTAACAATAATAAATTTATTTATAGCGAGTTGTTTTTTGAAAAAAGTATTCTAGACCAAAAACCAGAATTTACATATCTTAAATTGTCTGGTAAAAAAAGTGTTAATGAATTTTATTATAATTATAAAAATAGATTGTATAAATTAAGTTATAAAGCCTATGCTGGGTTTTTAGCTGGATCTTTAGTAGTTTCACATTTTCAACCTGCTATTGGCATTGGAATTTTTTTAGGATCATTAATTAGTATAAAAATTAGTAAATATATAAGCAGAAATAGATTAAATGCTATAGATTTTGAAACTGATAAAACTGCTATATGGTCTGCACTAAATTATAATCCTGATAATTTTAATTTAGATAAAAATGAAAAAATAATTGATTATGAAACTCTTCAACCAATAGCTTCTTTAAATGTTATTCAAGGCATTGGAATCTGATTTACAAATTTTCTTAATAAACAACAAACAGAATGGTTTATAATATTTTTTTATTTGTTAATTTTATGGTAAGTTTGAGTCGAAGGCAAGTAAGCAGGATAATTAAAGATTATAATTCATATTGTTTAGATATTTCTGAATTAAGAATGAGAAATAGAGATTTAAGTTTACTTTCAAAAATAATCAATAATTTTGAAATTGATAATCCAAGATTGATTGTTAGAAAAATTTTAGAAGATATACCTGAAATGTCTTATACTCAACTTAATATTCTTGAAGGTTTAATTTGCAACTCTTATAAAGATTCTATTGATTATGATTCCTTGAATAATGCTGCAACTTTTCTAGGTTCTGAAGTCAGCAGAAGGAATGTACCTAAAAATTTAATTGGATTATTGAAGAAAAATAATATTGATACTGATAAGGAAGCTTTAGAATTTTATAGAAAGGGTGAAGATGGCTATTCCAATGTTCGCAGCTGGGTGCTTGAAAATTATCTAATATTGAGAGGATTGCTGCCTGGTAGATTTAAAAATTAAATAATAATCATCCTTGCAAATTCAGCTGATTTTTTTATTATGATTTCATCTCCTTCTTTCAGCATTATTATTTCTGGATTATTATCACAAGCTAAAACTCCGTCTCCTCTTAAAATTTTTATTTTTATTATTACATTTTCATTTAATATTAAAGGACTATTCTCTTTATTATGCAAATTCATGAAAGCTATTCCAATTCCTTCCTTAAAAACTTCTTTTGCAACAGAATAAAAATAGGCTGTTGAACCAAATGCGGTACTAATTATTAAGCCATCACCAATTAATTCCTGTTCCACTATTTTATTATTTACTTCTAAAGAAAACCTTAATGCATAAATTGGAAGGTAATTTCTTATTACAATGTCGTTTACAGCTATTAGTTTATTTCCATTTAATTCTGCTTCTAATTTAGTTAAATTTTCAATATCTGACTTGCCAATTTTTATAAAAGCCAAGACTTTACTTATTGGAAGATTTTTACATTTATAGCATCTTTGACTGTTTTTTACTAATAATTTTGGAATTCCAGGATATTTTCTTTCAGATATTAAAAATGTTCCGTCACCTCCATGGGAAATAACAAAATCAGGGTTTTTACTGTCTATTTTAAAACTAAATCTTGTTAATTCTTTCTCTATTTCTTTAATTTCGTTATCTCTTGATATTATTGCTACTTTTTCCATATTATCTTATCCATATAGCTTCTTTGAAGTATATTTCTAAATTGGTTAAAACTTATAAATGAATCAGTATTTTTAATTTTATGCACTCAGAGATTGTTAAGAAAATGAATGAAATAATTGGATTGATGAAAGTTATAGAAAGAGAATTAGCCGGTTATAGTTTATTTGAAGAGAAACAACATGTTGCTTTACAAAGAAAAAATGATGTTTATAATAAAATTGAAGAACTGAAAGAATTAATTGTACAAAAAGGAAGCGATGAACTGACTAATAAATATTATAAAGAATTAAACCAGGAAGTTTCTAGAATTCTTGACATAAAAGAACCAATAAAGGAAAATAGATTTTAATTGTTATTTAATAAATTTTTTATGAGATAGGTTTATAGCTTTTATGTTCTATACACTTATTATGCAAAATAGGCTTATGAATATTGGTTGGGATAAATCAAAAAGAATCGAAGATTTAACTATTGAAGGTTCTTTTCATCCAAAAAGAGATATAGATTTTGAAAATCCAATTAGAGATTGCAAGTATTTCCATTTCTCGATTAAAGAGATTAGAAATTGGGGAGTAACATCTACAACAGAAGAAAACCTTACAGCAAAAGGCAGAAAAGAAATTGGTTATTTTCATATTCATAATGATGAAAGAGTTTACATTGCTCCGACTATTAATGTTGGTGATTTTATTGATCATTATGATTTAATTCCATATGTTTAGAATGCAATGTTGCAATAAAGCCAGACTGGGATAAATATTATGGAATTGAAGGGTTATGCGAAGCTGATGAATTAGATGAGGATGAAGATATCTAATATTTTATTTTAACTCCCGAAAAGATTAAAAATACATTAATTCTTGTTAAATCATGGAAGATTTGTTATATAAATATGCTTTGCAAAATGCAGTTAAATATAATGGAAAAGCAAATCCTGGAGCATTAATTGGAAAAATATTGGCTGAAAAACCAGAATTAAAATCTGATATTGAAAATCTAAAAAAGAGAATACAGGAAGTTGTAAATAAAGTTAATTCAATGTCTCTAGATACTCAACTTACTATAATTAATAAGATTGCTCCTGAATTACTAGAAGAGAAAAAAGAAGAGAAAAAAGATTTGAAAGAACTTCCTGGTGCTATTAAAGGAAATTTTGTAACACGTATTCCGCCTGAGCCATCTAAATATACGCATTTAGGACATGCACTAAGTTTTCTAATAAATTATGTGTATGCATTAAAATATAATGGCAAATGTTATATGAGATATGAAGATGCTAATCCAGAGAAAGTTTCAAAAGAATATGTAGATGCAATGGAATATGATATTAAGAAATATTTAGATATAAAACCAGAAAAAACTACTTTTGTTTCTGATCATATGGAATTAATGTATCAACATGCTTTAGATTTAATTAATAGAAATGAAGCATATGTATGTTCTTGTTCACAGGAAGTTATGCGCAATTTAAGACATAAAGGTGAGGCTTGCTGGTGCAGACATAGATCAAAAGATGATAATCTGAAAGACTGGAATTTAATGGTGAAAAAAAAGTTTAGAGAAGGAGAAAGAACATTGAGATTGAAAATTGATATGACTGCAAATAATCAGGTCTTGCGTGATCCTGTTATTTTTAGATTAGATTATCATAAACATTATAGAAAGAAAACTAAATATTGTAGCTGGCCAACTTATGATTTTTATAATGTTATAGAAGATAATTTAGTTGGTGTCAATTATATTTTAAAAAGCAATGAGTTTGGCACTATGAGAACAGAGTTACATAATCATATAAGGAAATTATTTAATTTTGCAATACCAAATGAATTTCAATATGGCAGATTTAATGTTAATGATAAAATTTCTCAGGGAAGAGAGATCAGAGAATTAATAAAAGAAGGAAAAGTAAAAAATTGGGATGATCCAAGGTTAATAACGTTAAGCGCATTACGTAGAAGAGGAATTGTTAAGGAAACTTTTTACGAATTGGTTAAAGAAGTTGGGCTTACAAAAACTGAAACTAATTTAGATTTTGAAGTTGTGGCTGCAATTAACAGAAGATTATTAGATAAAAAATGTAATAGATATTTTTTTATTCATGATCCTATTAAATTAAAAATTGAGAATGTTAAATCTAAATCTGTTAAATTAGGCCTTCATCCAGACTTTCCTAAAAGAGGTTCAAGAAAATTTAAAATTAATGAAGAATTTTATTTAATTAATACGGATTTTAAGAAACTTACTTCAGATAAAATACATAGATTGATGGATTGTCTAAATTTTATTAAAGAAGGAAATAAATTTATTTTTCATTCATGGAGTTATGATAATTTTAAAAATGCTACAAATAAAGGAGTAATAATTCACTGGCTGCCTGTTAATGATAGCTTAATTAATGTCGATATTTTAATGGATGATGCTACAATATTAAAAGGAATTGCTGAATCTAATATTAAAAAATTAAAATTAAATGAGATTATTCAGTTTGAAAGATTTGGATTTGTGAAATTAGAGAAAAAGGGAAATGAATATAATTTTGTATTTTGTCATAAATAGTTAATTAAAATATTAATTAAAGAAATTGGATAAGTGAACGATATAAGGTTCAAAAATGCCTAAAAGTTATCTAGACATAAACTCGCGATTTCCCCTGCAATTTCTTCGGGAGAAGCAATTCCTGGCCTTTTGTTTTGATTAACTTCTTCTTCATAATCTGCAATTTGTTCTTCGGTCATTGGGGTTTTTGTAACGTTCGGTGAGACTATATATATTTCAATTCCTCTTTCTTTCCAATATTCTGAATGTTCTCTAACATACTTTTCTAACAATCCTTTTGATAAACAATAATCCTCTAAAAAAGGATGATATTTTCCTGCTAAAACAGAGCTTGTCAAAACAATTTTTCCCCTGATTCCTTTGTTATACATTTCTTCTCCAATTCTTTCTATAAGAAAAACAGGACAGGAATAATTAACTCTCATAGTTTCTTCTTTCTCTGATGCTGTTAAACTTTGTTTGTAAAATCTTAATCCTGCATTGTACACAAATACATGAGGAGTTCCAAAACTTCTTAATGTAGATTCTAAATTTTTCCATTCTGATTCAAAGCTTAAAGAATTAAATCTTAAATAATCAACCTCAATATTGTGATGTTCAGACTTTACTTTTTTAACAAGTCTGCTCGCACCTTCTTGACTTTTATAATAAGTGAACAAAATTATGAAATTATCCTCCCTTGCCAATCTTTCAACTAAACAAGTTCCAATCCCTCTAATAGAAGCGTCTTTTTTTGAATAACTTCCAGCACCCATTACTAAAACTCTTTTGCTTCCCATATTGCTAATTACGAAGAATTATCTTGAGTATTTGAGATATAGTCTGAAAGAGATTCGTGTATTTTAGTTCCGTAAAACATTTCCATGTATCTCAAATTTTCTTTATGTGGGCGAAACAAGCCTATAGAACAATCTGCAATTACTTCTGTTGGGAGACCAATATTTATTTCATCTGATGTTCTAGCTACTGCATCAATACAAACATCACTAAAAAAACCAGTTAAAACTAATCCTGATGCAGTTCTTAAAACGTGTTCTTTGAAATTCGAATTTTGAAAAGGGTTATAAGCCCCCTTTTTGAAAACTAATTCTCCTACTTCGGGTGAAACTCTATAAAAATCGGTGCTCCAATTTCCATCTTTCAAAAATCCTTGTTTATACATTTGTTTATATCTTTCAAATCTAGATTCAGATAAATATTGTGGATCAGACACTCCCTTTACATAAATAACTGGCAGTTCTATTTTTCTAAAATGGTAAATTGCACTTTCAATATTATTTACTGCTTCATCTATGCTTTGAGTAGTTAATTTGTATTTTCCAAAAAAGCTTTCAGGATTACACTCACAAAGATTTTTAGCGAAAAATCCATTTGGATGACAAATTTCATTCTGAACATCCACGACAAGGAGGGTTTTTTGTTTCATTCTCCACTCTCAATAAACTTCCTTAAAGAGTCCACTTTAAATTGTTCGCCCATCCATGTAGAATAAAGATTTCCATTGGGCATAATTACTAAATAAGGTAACTCTTCTGCTTTTTCTCTTCCTATCTCTAATTGGGATGTATAGAAAGAAAATCCATCCGTAGTCTCAAATGCAAGTTCATTTTTTTCTCTGCCCTGAAAATTAGCTCTTTGTCCAGTTTGAATTGCTCCATTTTTCCTCAATTCCTCAATAATTGGTCTTAATGGCACAAAGTTAAAATCAATATATTCTAAATGTCTACGGACTGCTTCATTATTGGAATCAACATTATAAACTCTAAATAATTCTCTTAAATATACATCTTGGGCACCGCATTGTTGGGCAAAATCAAGATATCTTGATACATCATCAGTATTTTCAAGTCCGCCTTTCTGTAAAGTGGCACAAAGCCTTAGAGGCATGCCAATGTCTGATAAATGTTTTCCAATAATTCGTGGATTTCCTGTATCTATTCCAAAAATTCTATTATTCTTAGTTGAATCATAATGATGTGTACTTAAATTAACATAATGTAATCCTGCCTGTTTTAGTTTTTGAGCCAACGTTTCTCCATCAGATTCTTTTAAGAGTCTAGAGCCATTTGTATACATAGCTATCAAATCCCAATCAGGATATTTTGACAATTCTTCTAATGTGAAAAGTACCCTGCTAGGTCTGAGAGTAGGCTCGCCACCAGTTATAATAACCCTTCTTCCACCTAAATCATGGTATTCACTAACATAATTAGAGACTCCTTTTGTAAAAGGATCTTGTTCTCCAGTAGGTATTTTCCATGTAATCTCTTGAATGCACATTTGACATCTTGCATTACACTCGGAATTTACCATTACATCTATCTGTTCCGATATAGTTGGCATCTTCTCTTTCATGTTGTAGCTCATTAGCAGTTATTCTTCATGAAATAATATAAATATTTCCCCCCTCACTGTGGGTGGCAAATAGGAAACTTTATAAAATTAGAATGATATAGGACTATATGGAAGCTGAAACATTAGAAAAGATTGGTTTAACCAAGAATGAAAGTATTATATATTTAACGTTGATTAAATCTGGAACAATAAAAACGGCAGAGATTCTTAAGAAATCAGGATTAAACTCAGGTAGGATTTATGATATATTGGAGTCGTTGAAATATAAAGGATTAATCTCAGAAACCAGTATTAATGGAATTAAACACTTCACTGCCTCGCCACCAAATCAATTAAAAGAATATTTTCAACAAAGATTAAAACAATTAAAACAAGAAGAACCAATAATTGAAGAAGCCATACCTCAATTAAATTTAGTTAGAAATACTACTATTAAGAGTTCAAGAGCGACTATTTATACTGGATTAAGGGGATTAAAAACCGCTGTTGATGAGGCTTTTGAGAAAGTTGAAAAATATGAAGAGATTTTGGCAATGGGTGTAACATCATTAAAGGATGAAAAGATAAACCAATTTTGGATTAATTGGTCTCCAAAAAGAATAAATAAAAAGATTATTGCGAAGCACTTGTTTTCTGAAACAAGCAAATTCTATAAAGAATTTAAAAAAATGAAACACACTGAAGCAAAAGTTTTAAAAGGCATTACCCCAGTTACTATTGATATATTCGGAACTAAAACAGTTTTAATTATGAACTATAAAGAACCAATTTCTTGCATTTTGATTCAAGATGAAAATACTGTTCAATCGTTCAGGCAATTTTTTTATCAGTTATGGAAAATTGCCCGATAAATTATTTTCTAGTAAATCCCCCAGGCAGGTATATCAAGTCCCGACAACACAACAATTCAAGTCTATCACAATGTTTAAATAATTAATTATAGAATATATGGTAAAACTTAAATATAAGTAATACTATATATTAAGTATGACTGATTCAATTGTAAGAATAGGACCAAAAGGACAAATAGTAATAAAGAAAGAATATAGAGATAAATTAGGAATCAAAACTGGAAATTATGTAGAAACAATAATTCAAAATGATACTTTATTAATCAAGCCAGTAAATGTCACAAAAGAACTTGAAAAAATAAAAAAATTAAGATCACAAATGTCAAAGAATTGGCCAAAAGGATTAAATTCTGTGGAGGCAGTCAAGGAACAAAGAGAATGAAGGCATTATTAGATACTTCAGTAATAATCTCATTTTTAATTAATGATAAATATACAGAACATTCAGAAAAAATATTTCAAGAGATATTTGAGGGAAATTTACAAACTTTTATCAATGAACTTGTTATAGTAGAAACCTGTGGAGTTATAAGTAGACAGATAGGAAAAGAGAAAGCAGTAATTATTTACAAACAAATTAATGAATGGATTGGAGAAGGAATAATTGAAATTCTACAACAATCCCAGGAAATAACAAAAATTGCATGCAATATTGCAATAAATTATAAAATAAAAGGAGCTGATGCCCTAATAGCTGCATCATCATTATATAATAATATAAAATTGATAACTTTTGATAATGAATTAAAGGAAAAATTAAAAAATAAAGTTTCTTTTTATGAAAATTAAATTTAAAAATGTTATCAGAAGAATTGTTTATTGTGAATAAGAAACTTTAAATATAAATCCTTACAACTAAATTTAATGGACATTCAAAAGAAAATAGAAATTATTAAAAGAAATACTGAAGAAGTAATGACTGAAGAAGATTTAAAAATTCTTTTAGAAACTGGAATAAAATTAAAACATTATATAGGTTTTGAAATTTCTGGAAAACCACACTTAGGACATGGATTAGTATGTATGAGTAAAGTCAAGGATTTTGTAGATGCAGGTATAGAATGCAGCATATTTTTAGCAGATTGGCATTCATGGATAAATGATAAACTTGGTGGTGATAGAGAAGTTATCAAACATGTAGCAGTAACTTATTTTAAAGAAGCATTAATAGCAGCATACAAATGTATGGGTGGAAATCCTAAAGATATTAAATTTGTATTGGGAAGTGAGTTATACCATAATAATGACAAATATTGGGAAACTGTAATTGATGTAAGTAAACATACAACTTTAGGCAGAATAGAGAGATCAATTACAATAATGGGAAGAAAAGAAGGAGAAGGCATTGATTTTGCTAAGTTAATTTATCCTCCAATGCAAGTAGCAGATATATTTATACAAGGCATAAATTTTCCACATGCAGGTTTAGATCAAAGAAAAGCGCAAGTAATAGCAAGAGATTGCGCCTTACAATTAAAAATTAGCCCATTACTTGATAAAAAAGGCAATAAAATAAAACCAGTAGCAATACATGGCCATCTTATCCTTGGATTACAAAAACCACCAATATGGCCTGTGCCGAAGGAAAATTTACAAGAATTGTGGTCACAAATGAAAATGAGCAAATCCATTCCTAATTCTGCAATATACATGACAGATAATGAGGAAGAAGTGAAGAAAAAAATAAACAATGCGTTTTGTCCAGAAGGGGAAATAGGATTTAATCCTTTATTAGATTGGGCTAAATATATTGTATTTATTAATTCAAAATCAAAATTAGAAATAAATAGACCTGAAAAATTTGGAGGAAATAAAACATATAATAACTATGAAGAATTATCTTCTGATTTTGCTAATAAAAAACTCCATCCTATGGATCTTAAAAATGCAATGGCAAACAAAATAAATGAAATATTAATGCCAGCGAGAGAACATTTTAATCAACCACAGCTCAAAAAGGCAAAGGAAGAAATGGAAAAATTAATTATTACCAGATAATTCTTATAAATATGCAGTGCAATGAATATTTTTATTAAAATTATGCAATAAATTATATATTATTGATAATATTAATTTAATTACAATAAGAGTTATAAATAGAATTTAGCTATATAAAATATGCCATATCCAGATAGATTAAACATTGAATTTTCAATTATTCTAATTAATTATATTATAGATGAAACACTTGTTCCTAATGGTCTTGGAATTGTTCCATATCCTGTAAAAAATGGAGTTCTTGGATTTCCATATGAACTTGAAAGACTTAAATCTCAAAAGCCTGAAATTTTAGATTTTTTTCTTTATCACCCAATTACTAGAACATTTAAATTAAATCCATTAATTGATGACATGAGATTTCCAAAAGAATTTTACTTAGGAAAATTTTCAACAATCTCTAGAGATATTAAAAGCATAATCTTAGGAAATTATTATGTTGCAAAAGTAAGGAAATGGCATAATAAAGATATTATAGACAATAAGGGTTTAAATGAAATTGCTATTGAAGTTTTTGATTCAGATTATGCTAGCCCATTAAAAGATTTTGCTGAAAGCTATAAGATACATACATCAAAAGATGTGTTATTTTTGGACAGGAAAAATGGATATAGAGTAATTGAATAATTAAATTTATTTTTCAAAGACGCTAACTTTATTTTTTCCACTAGTCTTGCTTTTATATAAGGCTTTGTCAGCAGAATCAATTAACTCTTGTGAGCTTTTTACATTTTTAGGAAAATTAGATACTCCTAAACTAATAGTTAAATCTTTTCCAGGCTGCATTTCTTCCTGATAAAATTTGTAAAATGAAACCATTTTTCTTATGAATTCAGCTTTTTTAGCAGCATCTTCTATCTTAGCATTTGGCAAAATTATAGCAAATTCTTCCCCGCCATATCTTGCAACTGTATCTCCCTTTCTTGTGTTCTTTTTTAATATGTTTGCAAGTGTAACCAATGATTTATCTCCATTAGGATGACCATTTAAGTCATTATAATGCTTAAAATAATCAACATCAATCATAACTAAACTAACATTTCCTTTTGACCTTATTGCATTTTCAATTTCCCTTTCCAACTGGAATTTAAAATAACCATGATTATATAATCCTGTTAATGGATCACGTATTGCAGCATTAAGGTTTTTTTCATTATCCAAAGCCAAATCTAATGAAGACTGTACTATTCCATTTGCAAAAAATTTTAATAATTTTAATTCGTAATTATCAAATCTTTCTTTATCAAATTTATTTATTACAAGAACGCCAAAACCATCTAATGGAAACAGTAAAGAAGATTTAACATTATTTCTTTTTAATATTTCAAGTCTTCTTCCAGTTTCTTCTTCTATATTTAAATGTAAATAAGGCTTTCCAATTCTAAATATTTTATACACGATTGATCCTATTCCTGCTGCCCTTCCATAATAAAGTGAAATTTCATTTTTATTAAGGCCTTTTATTGCAACACATCTCAGTTTTCCAGAACCTTCTTTAAGATATAATTCAATGAAATATTTATTAAAACTCTTATGTGAAGATAAACATTCCAAAGCAATTTGTGCTTTTGCACTTGATCTTTTTTCTCTATCTATTTCTAAAGCACTTGCTAATAAAAAAGCAATATCTTTTGAGTTAACATTAGAAGTAATATTTTCTATTTTAGTACTGAGCCATAGCATAATATATTTTGTATTATATATTTAATAAGTCTTTCTAAAATATTTACATCTATTTCTTAATGGACAATTTTTACATTTTGGTTTTTTATTACAGAATTCTTTTGCATGTTTAACAATTAATGCATGATATTCATTGAAAATTTTATGATTTGTTTTCAAATTAGAATGAAATTTTATTTGAAGTCCATTATAATCTATATTTTCTTTACACATTCCCAATCTTGAGAAAATTCTTTTTGTATATGCATCTATAACAAATATTTGTTTTTGATATGCGTATAACAATATGCTGTCTGCTGTTTCTTCTCCTATTCCCCAAACATTAAGCAAGTTTTCTCTTGTTATTTCTTTTTTTGAAATTAAAAATTTTATAAACTCTTTTATTTTTCTTGCTTTTTGATTATTATATCCAGAGGGTTTTATTAATAATGCCAATTCTTTTTCATTTATTTCATTTAATTTTTCTTTATTTAATAATTTATTATTTCTTAAATTTTTTAATGCTTTTTCAACATTATTCCATGAAGTATTTTGTGTTAATATCGCACCAATACAAATTTCAAATTTTTCTTCTTCATTTAATATAACCTTATTACCATATTGGTTATTTATTGGCCACCAGCCTTGTTTTCCATATGTATCTAGTAATAAATCATAAATCCCAACAATTTCTGAATTATCTTTGAAAGCCATATTATTATTTAATTAAATAAGAAGGTTCTTGCAATCTTAAAAATATTGTTTCAAAATGATTGTCTTTATTATATTTAAAATTTGCACTGCATTCAAGGTTTATTTTAGAATTAGAAATTCCTTGTAAATTTACTGTATATTTTAATTTAGATTTTCCATTTAACAAATTTTCAGATATTGAGTCCTGGACATTCAACCCATAATATGCAAGATTAATTTTTCCAATCCCCTGCCCTGATTTTATACATGCGAATTCTGGTAAAATGTTAATGTTAGTTTCTCCCAAATTCTCAATTTCAAATTCCAAATTTGAATTACCATATGAAACAATAGAACCATCAGCATTAACTGTACATTCGCCATTGCATCCTAAAAATCTTGTTTTTATTTCTGCCGGACATAATTCACAATCTTTGCTGCAGCTTGAAATTCTAGTAAGCTGGTTGCATCTTTCATTAATTTCGCATATATTATTTCCACAACAATTCTGCATTATTGCATTAATACATTCTCCATTGGAATTTTTTGCATCTAAAGTACATTCATTCTTATCATCACAAGGATTAGCTTCTTTTTCATTTAAAGAATTAATATTATTAGAATTATCACATGCTGAAATTATTATTAAGACAGCTATAACTAAGATAAGTAAGATAGATTTCATAAACTAATAGGGTCATAATAAAATATAAAGCTTATGTTTTGTTAATTCCAGCCTAAATAATAAGCATATAGTAATATAACAAAATCTTTTTAAACTATTTACAAATATATAAAATATGGTTGAAGAGGCTATAAAAGATAAATTAAAACAAACAATTGAAACATATAATAAAATAGCCCAAATTTATGCTAATTACACTGCACAAAAATTATTACAATTTCAATTGTCTAAATTTATTTCTTTATTGCCAGAAAAAGGAAAAATTCTAGATGCTGGATGCGGATCTGGAAGGGATGCAGAATATTTCCAGGATGAAGGGTTGCAAGTTACAGCAATAGACCTGGCTGAAGGTATGATAGATGAAGCAAAAAAAAGAAATGTAAATGCAATAAAAATGGATTTGTTAGATTTGAAATTTGATAAAAATAAATTTGATGGTTTATGGTCAATGGCTTCTTTCCATAGTATACCAAAAGAATTTGGACCAAAAATAATAAAAGATTTTCATAAAATTCTGAAACCTGATGGAATATTATATATTGCTGTAAAAGAAGGTTCTGGAGAAGAAATAATAAGAAAAGAAAGATACCAAAATCTGCCTATATTTTATGCTTTCTATAAAAAAGAAGAACTTGAAAAACTGCTAAAAGAGAATGATTTTGAGATAATTGAATCAGTAAATTCCAATGATGAAGGAACAAACTGGGTAGAAATTTTTGCAAAAAATATTAAAGTTATAATTGAATGATTATTTATAATGTTGCTTAAACTTTTCTTCAGATATTAAACTTAAGTCTATTGTTGATGGCCTAAAGAATTTCCTATCAACTTTTATCTTAAACCTTGCATCTATATCTGCATTTAAATAATTCCCTCCTGTTAGATTCTCAAAAGTAAATTCTCTATAATTGTGTAGTTTACCATGATTTTTTTCTATAGCTTCTAAAATAGTCTCTGAAAATTTATTTAATCTGCTTTTATTAGGATTTACAGCCAGTATGTCAATATCTCTATATGCTCTTCCATATCCAGTAACCCAGTATTTAACAATACTACCTCCTAAATATGTTTCAAAATAGTCATGACTTTTAATTAAATTTATTATTTTAGCAAATGGTTTTCTATCTACCATGCGAAGCATATGCTCTAAATTTAAATGTGAGCCAAAATTATAATGTACTGGAATAATTAGCGAATCTTTTTCTGGATCAAATATCTTTGACATAAAATTTAAGACTTATTAGAACTTTATAAACTTTTCTTTTATGTTAACTTTGGAGTGATAATACTACAATGGATTATATTGTGAAATAATCTTTTCAGCTAATGGCTGCCTTACAATTTTATATATCTTTAATTTGCACTCTTTCAAAGCTTTACATACATAATCTGCTTCTTCACCCCAATAAGCCCATTTTTTAATATATTCTTCTGCTTTAGTTTTATCGCCATTAACTTGTATATCTAATAAATCTTTAATTATTTCTTTTGTTAATATTTTTACTTTATCAATATTAATTGAAAATTTTCCTTCTTTTAAAATTAAACCTTTATTTTTTAAAAAATAGTTAAATTTCATTAACCTCATTGCTGGATAAACATCCTTATCTATATCTGGCTTGTTATCTGGTAAATTACTCATTAATGCATCTTCTACATATACTTCTATTTTTTCTTCTTCATTATATAAATTTTTATGAACTAAATAGTCAATATTGTAAATAGACAATAAATCTGCTTTTAATTCTTCTATAATATTTTGGCTTGATCCTAATGCAGTGTCAACACTCAGATATTTATTATTTACATCTTTCTTTACTGTAATTTTTGGGCCTAAAGAATGACTTACCTCATGTCCAACAACTTCATTTACTTTTGCTCTTTTATTTATGTACTTATGCAAAGAAGAATCAATTAATCTGTCTCTTGCTTCCTGATTTGTTTCAAATCCTTCTAAAATATTTTTGTATATGAAAATTTTCCTTCCAAAATCTTTTATTATTTTTTCATCATTTGGCAGTGTCTGTCCAACTACAACACCTAATCTTTTAGCCTGATAATCTCCAGTCATAAATATTACATCAACTACTGCAACAGGAATTGATATTTTATTCATATCTTTAGAATGTTTTTTATTCTGGGGAAGATTATTCTCTAATTCATTTAAATGATTTATATATTCACTAACTCTTTTTGATTCTTCTAAATTTCTTATACACAACAAACCACCATAAAATGATTTTTTGCTCATTATATTATCACCATAAGGTTCTAATGGTCCGATTATCAAATCTATTGGGCTGTCTGTAGAATTAACCCAATCTATATCACTATTATAATAATCCCCATTTACTAATGCTTCCGCTCTTGATTTAAGATATTTAGAAAATTTCTTATCCGGCACATCTTCAGAAGCTTCTTTTAATAATTTAGAAATTTCATTAAGATATTTTGCATATTCTTTTTCATATGGAATAGTTATTAATTTATTGCCTTCTTTTTTTATTAGTGTATTTATTTTTCTAAATTCTTCTGCATGTTCTTTATTTTTCTTTAAATATTCTTCAATTTCTTCTGATGTTAATGAATAATCATATAATGTTCCGCCTTTTGGTCTTGGAATTATGTTTGGAAATAACTGAACATATTCATTATCTGGTGTTATTCCTTCTGGTCCATTAAAAATATTAAAAATTTCTAGTGCTGAATTCAAATCTTTATTTTCTTTAGAATCTTTTAATAAATTATTTTTTAATTGCAAACTCTGGGGATGATCCTGCATCAAAAATATAATATCTATTATTTGCAATGCTCTAATCAATTTAGGTATTGCTTTTTTATAATCTTTATCTAAATGTTTAATATCAGGATTTAGTGTAAATATTCTTAATTTTTCTTGATCTAAGTATAATGCTTTTAATTTTTGAATATCTCCGTAGTCCTGCATAAAATTTAAGAAATTGTTTTATTTAATAAATTATTCTATTAACTTTTTTAATTCTTCTACTTCTTCTTTTATTAGATCAAATCCTTCCTGCCAGAATTTTTCATCTTCAATATCAATTCCCACTTCTTTCAAAATTTTAGAAGGGCTTTCAGATCCACCATAACTTAATATTTTTAAATATTTATCAACAAATTGTTTTCCTTCTTTTCTATATTTGTCATATAAAGCCAATACTAACAAATTTCCAAATGCATAGGCATAACAATAAAATGGTGCATGATAAATATGAGGGATGCTTGTCCACTCATACTTAAATTCATCAGTTATTTCTATTGAATCACCAAACTGTTCTTTTAAATTTTCCAAATAAGCTTTGTTTAACTCATTTAAGTCTGTTCCTTTTGCAATAAGTTCATGTGCTTTTATTTCAAATAATATAAAATAAGACTGTCTTATTACAGTAGCATAAATATCATCAAGTTTATTGACTATTAATTTTATTTTTGTTTTTTTATCTTTTATCTCTTTCATTAAACTTTCAAACAATAACATTTCTCCAAATACAGAAGCTGTTTCAGCTAAAACTAAAGGTGCCTGCATATTTAATATTGAATGATTTTGGCTTAGTATATCATGAACAGCATGACCTAATTCATGAGCCATAGTAAATACATCTCTTAAATTATCACTGTGGTTTAATAATACATAAGGAAGATATTTTGTCCCAACATCCATAGCATAAGCACCAGTAATTTTTCCCTTTCTTGGCAAATAATCTATATGATTAGCATCTACAACTTTTTTAGCTAATTCATACATTTCAGGAGAATAGTTCTTATATGCTTTGTAAACTAATTCCTGGCTTTTTTTAATATCATAATTTTTTTCAGGCTTTCCATAAGATGTATAAATATCATATCTTGTCATTTTTTTTATTTTGCAGATTTTAGCCTTTAATCTGAAATAATCCTGGAAAACTTTTATATTTTTTCTGCAGACATTTAATAAAGTATCAACTGCCTTATCGCTTACATCATTTGAAAGATTTCTTACTGAAATTGGAGTTTTATGTTTTCTTAGATCTAAATTTTCATTTTTCCAATCTAATATTATATTTTTGTATATTTCAAATAAAACTCCTGCTTCTTTTGAATATACTTTATATAATTCCTGATATGATTTTTTTCTTAATTCTGGATTATTGGACTTAACATAGTTTGATAATTCATCTCTTGTTAATTCTTGTTTATTAATCTTATAAGTAAATGCATTTGTTATCATCTCATAAATCTTGAAAATTGCATCTGTGCCCGTTACATCTTTTATATTAATTATTTTTTCTTCTTTCTCTGTTAAAGTATATTTTTTTGTTATTCTTATAAATTTTAGATAATATTTATACTCATTTGGTGCATAATTAATTATTCTTTCAGCATTTTTATCATCTAAATCCTTAAACCACAATGAAAAAAACATAATCCTGTTACTATGATTTACCATTATATGTTCTATTTTTGTCATAAAACTATTTGCTTCTTGATTTAATGTTTCTTCAGAAAACCACAAATAAGCATAATGGGCAAACCTTACACTTATTTCCATTATATTTTCAATTGTATTTACAAGTTTCATAAATTCTTGTATAGAAATATCTGGTTTTAGTTTTTCTTTATAAGATTCTATAAATTTAACATTAGTTTCTAATTGTTCTAATAATAAATTATATTCTCTAGAATTTATTTCAGGCAGTATATCTTCCTTATTCCATCTCTTTTCTTGCATAAGAAATTAAAAGTTATTTAATATAAAAAGTTATCTGAGATTTGAGCTGTAAAGTAAGTATATAATGATTATATTTAATTGCTGAATAAAACCTTTATGAAATAATAAAATTGTTCTTGGCGGGTTCGTTGTCTTTGAAAGAACGCTTTTTTACTTCTTTTTTTCTAAAAAAAATTGCCAAGAAAGGCGATTAATAGACAGAATTACAAGATAGATTTTATTTTTCTAGCAGGAACTCCTACATACAAGGAATTAGGTTCAACATCTTTATTTACTAAAGAACCTGCTCCGACTATGGAATTTTCTCCAATTGAAACTCCCGGAAGAATTGTGGAATTTCCTCCGATCCAAACATTCTTACCTACGTAAACAGGAGATATTAATGAAGATAGTGTATTATCTTGCTTTTTTTCATGATCAATTGTGTAAATATGAACTCCAGGACCAATACTTACATTTTTGTCAATCAATATCATATCCGAATCAAGAAAAAGGCAGTTATAATTAATAAAAACGTTATCTCTTAAATAGATATTTTGCCCGTACCTATATTGGATTCCATTTCTTATTATACAATTATCCCCAATTGATCCAAAATCTAATAAGGAATTTTTCAATTTATAACCAAAATCAATATCTGGAATAAAATTTACTGTTTGTTTTCTAAAATGATTTAAAATTTTATGAAATCTATCTTTATATAATTTTCTACGCATTTGCTGTGGCAACTCTTTATTTATTATTTCTTCAATTTCCATTATTTTGATATAACCTCTTCAACATCCATATACCTATGATAATAACTTTTTGGTAAAATCTTTTTTTTCAACTTAACAAATTTTTCTTTTAATCTTGTTTTTATATCTAATAAAAAATAAAAGTATTTTCTTGGACATTCTTTCTTAATGTAATCATAAATAAATTCTTCATATTTGTCTCTACTTATTTGAATTCTTTCTTCAAATTGAAACTCCTTATTCCAAAAAATGAAATTTACTTTTTCTTTTTCTGTTAACTTTTTGAGGAATCTTGTTGGAAGGTGGAATCGTTTATCATTGTGAATAAAATGGGGTTTAAACCTAAAAATAATTTTATTACCTTTGATTTCAACTATCCATCTGTGATGGTAATACCCTGCATAATCTTTACTCATAATTCCTTTTGTCAATTCAACATTTACAGATGGAACTTCTATGTATCCTACCTTCCCAATCCGTATTATTTCCGAACATAGCCAAAGAGGATCTCTTATATCCTCTAGAATATGAGAGCAAATTACAAAATTAAACTGATTATCTCTAAAAGGCAATTTCTTTTTTGAGCTTACGTCATGGATTATCCATGTTTTTTTATTAAAAAATTCCTTATTTCCTCCTTGATTTCCATGAAAACCTCTTGTTTCAAAATTGTGAATGTCTAAAATATAATTTGCTCTATTAAATGGTTTGTCCCAGCCACCAATATCTAAAACCAAATCTTTATCTTTTAATTTTTTTAAAATTTTTATTTCATTTTCTTTTAGCATTTTCATTAAAATAATCCTCTACAAAAGAAGATATTTGTGAGAGAGAACCCTGAAAATAATAACAAGGAACTTCTGAAGTAAATCTCCTTGTTTCCAATGTTCTTTTTTCTGCGAGTTCTTGTGTGTCTATTGAAAGCAATGGATAAGAATAATCGTCTATATATTTTATTGCACCCCTAATATTAACACCAAACTCTCTAGATAAAAGCCAATGGAAATCCTTTGAAGAGAATTGGTAAGCAATTGGCTTCTTTAGACCATGATCTAGATGTGGATAAATCATTAACTTCAAATTTTTTATACCTTCTGCAGGAGCACAGTTATAGAACTCTCTTGATTCTCCTGTTTTTTTTTTCAAAATAGTTTTTCTTATTGCAATAGTTCTTGAACCTCCAACAACAGATTTTTTATTTAAACATAAAAGTGTTCTTTCGTCAGAATAAAAATCAAATCCTCTTTCCATGACTAACTCAAGCATAGAACTAGTTTTCCCTAAATTGGTTGCTCCTCCCCAAAAAGTTATTGCAGAACTATCTTGCGAGGCAGTTGTAGAATTCAAACAATAAATTCCATATTTCTCTTGTCTTACCCTTTCCAACAAATAATCTATTGTTGATATGATGCTCCTATATTCAACTCCCGATAAAAATGAAGCTCTTGGGAATTCTATTTCTCCTTTTCTTGTCAAATCTGGATTTTCTTCAAATCCTACATCGGCAACTTCATTTAAATTCCCTATTTCAACATCAGGAATGTAGTGATAAAGAAAATCCTCATTTAAAATTTGAGCAATTAAACTTTCGCTTGCTTTTAACCTGCATTTGGCTTCATGAGATTTTATCAATAATTCTTTCATAGTCTTTAAATTTAAAGTTGTCTATTTAAGTCTTTCTAATTTATTAATTATGTAGTAACAACATTATTTTTTGAAGTCGATACTGTATAAACCTCTTGGGCTTTCTAAAAGAGAATTTTTAATTAAATCTACAATTATTTTAGGTCTTATATCATAATTATCTAATTCATCTAATTTTATCCATTTCACTTCTTTTATTTTTCCATTATCATTTGTTTTAGGTTCTGAAATTTCAACAACTTCTGCTATGAAAAAGATAGAAACTGATCTCTTATTCCAATCATCTGCATAAATATACTCATTAACGTGAAACAAATCTTTTATTTTTACTTTTGCTCCTGTTTCCTCCAACGTTTCCCTTATAGCCGCTTCTTCAATTGTTTCTCCAAACTTCATCCCTCCCCCGGGAAATAAATAAAATTCTTCATCTTTATATCTTGAATTTACTAAAAGAACTTTTCCGTCTTTAATTACTATAGTTGCAGGTCTTATTCCTATCTTTTCTGCCATAAAATTTAATGGATAGTTTTATTTAAATGCCTTTCCATTAATTTTAATAAGGGCTGTTTAATGAGTTTCATTATGAAAAATATAGTAGTCCATGCTCCAAGAGTTACTTACTATAAAGGTGGTGCAGAAAGGTATATACTAAATCTTTTAGTAGAATTGTCAAAAAGAAATAATAAGATTTCATTAATTTCATATGATGCTCCAAGGCAAACAGAATGGTTCTTGAAATTTTTAGAGGAATTCAGAGGGCGGATTTATTTATTAAAGTCTGTAAAAATGGATAATAGTTTTAATAGATTTATTAACGCATCAGAACCTAAATTGTGGGACGAAGAATCAAAAATTTTTGGAAAAGAAACAAAGAAATTTTATGAGAAAAATAATTTTGAGGCTGTCATCTGTCACTACGCTGTTGATTGCTTACATCTTCCAAAAAATCAAAAAATATATCTTCATTTACATGGACTTCCAAATAGTGTAAGAAAAATAGAGAATAAAGCCCTTAAAATTCCTGACAAAATAATAGCCGTTTCAAAATACGTGAGAAAGGGATGGAAAAAACTGCATAATATAAAAAAGAAGATTTATGTAGTTCCCAACGGAATTTTTTTAGAAAACAAGAAATATAAAGGAAAAAGAGTTGACATAATTTATTTTGGAAGATTAATAAAAATAAAAGGCGTTAACATATTATTAAATTCAATAAAGATTTTAAATAACAAAAGTATCTTTCCAAGAACTATAATTATAGGTGATGGACTAGAAAAAGAAAATTTAATTAAATTCTCCAAGAAATTGGATTTAAAAAATGTTTCATTCTTAGGAAAAGTCAAAGATAAAAGATTATATTCTATTATTTCTTCTTCTAAAATTAGTGTTTTCCCTTCATATAAAAGAGAGGGAATAATGACGACGCTTTTGGAAGCGAGTAAACATAGTTCAGCAATAATTGCTTCGGATTCCTGTAGTAATAAAGAGTTTATAGTGAATAATATTAGCGGAGTTTTGTTTGAACCTAAACAATATAATGATTTATCTTCAAAAATTGAAAGAGTTTTGTTTGATGAAAAATTAAGAGAGAAATTAATTAAAAATTCTCTTGAGACTCTAAAATATTTTACTTGGCAAAGACAAGCAAATAAGATTGAAAAAATTTATTACTAAAATTTCTTCCATATTTTATAAGGATTTTTTTCTAATGAAATTCTAAAAAACAACTTTTCAATTTTCCTAATCAAACTGAAACATAAAAAATAAAATCTTATTAAGACACTTTGATCTCTTACATACTCTTTATCTAACATTAATTCTGAATGATTTCTTATTTCTTTAAATTCAGGATAATTTTCTTTTAAATTTTTTAAGTCAAAATAAATTCTTTTATATGTCCTATAATGTTCTTTCAATGAAATGAAAGGATTAAAGTAAACTATAGCATCGTATCTTATCCTTATCCTGTTCTTCCCATAATGGTAAATTATGTAATCAGACAAATAAGAATCATCTCCTACGACTTTTTTATTTTTAGAAGGCTTGTTCCAGTATTTCTTAGAACTAATGGCAAATGCCCTTCCATGAAAAAATATTTTAGATTTTAATTCATGCTCTTTTGACGTATTTACTTTTTGAGGATTTGTTTTTGCTAATCCGTGATAATCTTTAACATTCAGTTTACTAATTTCACCCATCGGATGCCTAGAACGAATATTAAGTATATTATTCAAAAATTTCTTCCACAAATTATAACCAAAATATTTTTTAGCGATAGGAAAAGCTCCAACAGCTAACAAATATTTATGCTTTTCAAATTCATCTAAAATTATTCTTATAGATTTTTTATCAATTTCTGTGTCTGTATCTATAAAAAATATCTTTCTATTATTGGGAATTTTTGAAAGAACTTTCTCTTGAGCATTTAATTTACCTTTTCTACTTTTAATAATCTCTATGCCTAATTTTGAATATTTTTCCTTGCAATGAATCGCTACTTCCTTGCTCCTATCATTACAACCATTTAAACAAATAAAGATTTTAACAAGATAATCTGGAATAAGTTTAATAGATTTATTTATCGAACTTACACAATTCTCTAAATTTTTTTCTTCATCATGAACGGGTAAACAAATATAAATTTTTTTCATAAAAAGAAGAGAGAAAAAGAACTTTTAAAGATTATTAATCTTTTCGTGAAACGAACTATCTGTTTTCTTTTAGATAAAACTGTGCCCACCCTATTTTTCAGGGTGGTGACTGGGAGGTGGCAAAGGACAATTTTATTATTTCATAAAGGTTTTATTCAGCAATTAAATATAATTATTGTTAGACGAAGCGAAGTTTAAAAAGCTGCCGAAATTTATAAAAAGTAGACGATGCTTACTTTACAGCTTACTGAGATTTTATTGAAGTGTTAATTGCCCACATGCTAACCCTGCCCCATTATCTACCCGTGTTCTTCCACCTTCAATATTATTCAAACAAATCCTGCCAAATCCTGAATCATCAAGTTTTTCTCCATTCCTGTCAACCATTTCGCAAACATATAATCCTGAATTAGATTCATTTAGGCAATTTTCTAAATTTTCTATAAGTTCTGGTCTATATTTAATACAAAAATCTTCTCTAGTTTCTCCAATTAATGATACAGTTGTTAGATTTCTTGCCTTTGTCTTGCATTCAAATTCTGTGTTTATAATTGATGTTTGGGTATCGCCGCATGCATATAAGAATAAAGTTAATCCTACATATTTTGTCATTTGCATTAAATAATTTGTAATTGCCATTGTAAAATAATAACATTAAAATATTTATATAGATTTCTAAGATGTATTGATATGATTGTAGTAGATCTATTGAAGATTACAATTGGTATTAAATATTCAAAGTCTATTAGAGTTACCTTTAAGAATTTTTTTTATTTTAGTGTTTGCATGGATGAAAGAAATTTTAGTATTGAAGAACTAAAAAGAGTATTGGATTATGCAGGCGCATTAAAAAGCCTGGAAACTGATTCAGCTAGTTCCAGGATTTCAGATAAAATCCAACTTAAAGATCATGATTTATTTACACTTACAGAAATAATTGAAATCTCAGAAGGAGTTAATGTTCCTGAAGAATATACAAGAAAAGCAATAGAAAGATTATGTCCCACTAAGGAAATTCAATTGCAATATTTACTTGAAAATAATGCAAAACCTGGAATTTCTACAGTTATTATTCCAACTTATAAGGAAAATCTTCTTCAAGCATTATATAATTTTTTACCATGCGAAGATTTTGTATGTGAGGAATTTAATGAACAAATGTTTTCTTTGTCAAATGCTCGCTGACACCACCGGTCATCGCTCGCCACTTCGTGGACGCTTCGCTCTCGCTATAGACCGGTGGCATGCTCGCCCTTCGGACTCGGTCAGCTCGCATAATTAAGCAACG
>Ga0209541_10004839_pt1 | contig 23730 bp, 23 predicted proteins | sample RifCSPlowO2_01_FD_184027 | JGI IMG/M metagenome (GOLD analysis project Ga0209541, IMG submission 184027) | Groundwater microbial communities from Rifle, Colorado - Rifle CSP2_plank lowO2_0.1 (SPAdes) (version 2) | ecosystem: Environmental > Aquatic > Deep subsurface > Groundwater | place... | reverse complement strand
TTACCATTTTGTGTCCAAGGGGGCAATGAATATAGATGGTGTTGGACCGAGGATTGTTGATCAGCTGATGGATGTCGGGCTGATCAAAGATGTGGCCGACCTTTTTACACTAAAGAAGTCAGATTTACTGAATTTAGAGCGCTTTGCTGAAAAGTCAGCCGAAAATACGATTCAGGCCATCGGTTCGCATAAAGAAATTTCTTTGGATCGCTTTATTTTTGCCCTAGGCATCCCTCATGTCGGATCGGAGACAGCTCTTGATCTGGCTCGTAACTTTGGCTCTCTGGAAAAAATAGGCAAAGCCAGAACAGAAGAACTTTTGGAAATCAAAGACATTGGCACGGTAGTGGCCGAGAGTATTTATAATTGGTTTAACTTAGAATCCAACCAGAGGCTTTTAAAAAAGTTTGCTTTGGTCGGTTTGCGGGTTTTGAAACAGCAATCAGTCCAAAAGTCTTCAAAACTTAAGGGTAAAACTTTTGTTTTTACTGGTACTTTGGAAGAATTAACCAGAGAAAAAGCCGAGGAGTTGGTCAGGGAACATGGCGGCAATGTCTCATCCGCAGTATCCAAAGAGACCGATTTTGTTGTGGCCGGTTCCGAACCGGGTTCAAAATATGAAAAAGCAAAAAAACTGGGTGTAAGGGTTATAAGCGAGAAAGAGTTTTTAAATTTGCTGTAGTCTTGCGTTTGCCGTTTTTTTCTGTTAATCCTCAAGAGGCTCTATAAGCCTCTATAAGCCTCTTTGTAACTTAAAAAAAAGGAGAAAAACTCAATGGTTCACTTCGGAAAAAGGTTTTTGTTTTGTTGCTTATCGGCATTGTTATGACTTTGCCGGTTTTGGCGCAGGATGAAAAGCGGGCGTTGCTTTCACTCGGTCTCGGCAGAAGTTCCAGTGTTGAAACCTCCGGCAGTACAAAAGTAAATGTCGGTGGCAGTTTTGCCTATAAATTGTTTGAAAACGCGGATTTTTACGTTGAACCGGGACTTTATGTCAACTGGCCCCGTAAAGAGGTTCTTAACTTTGGTGATGAAAACGATTATCTACCGCTAAGTGTCAGCGCTATGACCGCCATTTTTGATCTTAATGGTAGCTATCTTTTTGTGAAAGAAGAAGGCCGATTTGCGCCTTTTGTCACCGGCGGACTGGGTTTTTTAAGAAACTCTTTTTCTGCGACTGACGGATACTATGCCTATAATCTGGGTTCCGACTCTCATTTTCCCAAAAACGTAGGAGTGGGTTTTAACTTTTTTCTTGGTGAAGATCGGAATGTTTTTTTTGGGGGACTTTGGAAAAACTACTGGAGTTCTGCCGGTAACTTTCATGTTTTTTCAGGAAGGGTGGGTTTTCGTTTGTAAGGCAATATAAAAGCCATTTTCAATGGCTTTTTTGTTTAAAATTTTTTAAATATTTTTTTTTCAGGTTACCGAACCGGTCTTCTTTGATTGCTTCTCTTATTTCGGTCATAAGGTTATTAAAAAAATAAACATTGTGAATTGTGGCATTTTCTCCTGCCATCTGATTCTTTTCTCTAAATTGCTTGTGGAGATCAGACCGATTTATTCTTTGACAGGTTGGACAGGCGCAGTCTATATCCAGCCTTCCCGTGTCATTTTTAAACTCGCCTTTTTTAATATCAATGCGCCCGATGCTGGTCCAAATTCCTCCATGGCGTGCTTCTCTGGTGGGTACGACGCAGTCAAAAGTGTCTATCCCCAGTTCAACGCCTTCAAATAAATCAGCAACATTGCCTATACCAAGAAAGTGTCTTGGTTTGTTTTCTGCTAAAAGCGGGATGGTCCACTTCAGGATATCAAAAGCATCGTTTCTGGACCTGCCCAAAGATCCGCCTATGGCGAAGCCGTCAAAAGGCAGGGAACTTATAATGCTTGCGCTTTGTTCTCTCAAGTCTTGAAATTCTCCGCCTTGCACAATGCCATAGATCAGCTGGTCTTTTCTGGTTTTTGTTTCTATGCATATTTTTGCCCAAGAATGCGTTCTATCCATGGCTTCTTTGGTGTAGGAATAATCGTGTAGGGGCGAGGTGCATTCGTCAAAAGCCAGTATGATGTCTGCTCCGAGTGTCTCTTGTATTTTTATTGACAGTTCCGGACCCAGAAATTCTTCTTTGTTTTCCGTAACCTTAAAGTAAACGCCTTCAGGTTTTATTCTCACCAAATTTTTTTCAGGTCTTAAATTTTTGCCAAGCTTGTTTTTTTCCGGAAAAAAATTGGCCAATTTGCCGATGCCATGCTCTCTGGCAAAACCTAAACTGAAAACCTGAAAGCCGCCACTATCAGTCATGACCGGCATTTGTTGTCCCAAGAGCCGGTGAACTGAAGGCAGGTCTGACAGTTTTGTTTCTCCAATGTTCTTGTTGTCTTGCCACAAGTGAAATGTGTTGGCAATTACCAGTTGGGTTTTGGTTGTGGGTATCTGTTTTGTCGGTAAGCACTTTATGTCGCCATGAGTGCCGACAATGGCATAGGCGGGAGTTTCAACGAGTCCATGTTCGGTTTCAATTACTCCTGTTCTTGCCCAAGAATTTTTATCTTTTTTAATGATCTTGAACATACTTATTCTTTCTTACTTTCTGATTTAACAATGTTTTGCTATTATATAAAAAATAAAATAAAAAGAAATAGCCGTAACTATTTCTTTGAACTAATATAATTTTCTAAAACTTGCTCTCTAAGTTGTGCCAAAACCAGTCTCTGTTGTACATCTTTTCTGTTGGGAAGCGTTTCTATTAATTTTTTCAGTAAAGGCAGTTCTTGATTTTTAAGTATTTCCAATTCCTGTTTTATCTTGAGGTCTTTTCTGTAATCCGGATAGATTCCAGACAGCAGTATGGCCGACTCAAGCCAGGTTTTTCTTAGCCAGGGTTGGTCATAACCGTTTTGATATGATTCCACAAGCCATTTCAGGGCGGTGCTTTTATTGAAAACATCATCGTCTGCCAGATGATAAAGTTCGTCATAGGTGTAGGACTTTAGTCTGACAAAAAGTCTTTTGGGGCTCCAGGGGTCTGTTTTAGAGGCTAAGCCATAGCGGGTGGCTCCCAGGAAAAAATAAGCGGAGTGGAAATCGGGTTTTTCTTTTAAGATGGTTTTTAACACCTTTATACCATCCGCTGTTTCCTTGTCGGCCTTTGAGAGTCCGCTTAAGTTTCCTTCAAATCTGTAAGTAAACTTAGATTGATTGAAAAGCAAGATTGCTTTAGCCAGTAAAAACTTAGTATCACTTTTATCCTCGGTCAATTTAAAACCTTGGCCAACTATTTCGTGGTAACTCCTGGCCCTAATTGAAAGTTCTGAATTGCTGGAAATATTTTTTTGCTGAACCAATCCTACGCCAAGCTCGTGGCCCAGTAAGACCCACTCTATGGAGGCCCAAAGATCGTAAAAGTAAGGGTCATCCGGATATTTTTGCAACAGCTCCCATGCGTTTTTTAAGTCTTCGGCGTTGCTTTTTTTTGATTCAAAATTATCATAAAAACTGTCTACGACTTTGTTTAGTTGCTCATATTTTTGTTCTTCCTGGCTTTGTTCCGGTGAGATTTGCAGAGCCATTGCGGTGGTTGGCGGGCTTAGTGTTACAAAAGCAAGGAAAACAAGTATTTTTCTAAGCACCATATTTCTCTACCCTTTTTATTTTTAAAGAAGATTGTTTATTTTACAATTAAAATAGGTTTTCTGCAAGATTTGTACCGCCCTGATTTTAGATTTATAATAAGATCATGAACAATGTAGAAATTTACACAACTCCCGCTTGTCCTTACTGTCACTTGGCAAAAGAGTATTTCAAAAGCAAGAATATAATTTATCAAGAATACGATGTTGCCAAAGATGTGCAGAAGAGGGAGGAGATGCTTAAATTGGTGGGGCAGATAGCTGTGCCGGTGATAGTAATAAACGGTCAGGCAATTTTGGGTTTCAACAAAACAAAGGTAAATGAGTTGTTAGGAATAAGATGAGTTTATAATTCTTCCGTAGTGCAAAAGCTCGGCAATTGCAATATCGGCAGATAAGAGCCTTCCTTATTCTACGCATTACTATGTACGAAATTAAGCCTCTCAACAAAAAAGAAGTGCCGGGAATTTCTGAAAAAACCATGGCCATACATCACGGAAAGCTTTATACCGGCTATGTTAATAAAGGAAACGAGATTCTTCAGAAGCTGAAAGATTTGCGGGCTAGCGGTAAGGCAGAAGGCAATACCACTTTCAGCGAATTAAGGTCTTTGAAAGATGCCGAAACTTTTGCTATCAACGGTATTTATCTCCACGAAAACTATTTTGATTTGTTGGGTGGTGACGGTGACTGGAGCAAAGCTCCAGAGCTTTCTGCGGCTATGGTTAAAAAGTGGGGTTCGGTTGAAACTATTGTTTCTTGGTTTTCAACCTGTGCTATGGCGGCTCGGGGTTGGTCAGTTTTATGTTGGGACTCAAAAATAGGGGAGTTAAGACATTATAACGGCGATGCTCACAATCAGGGTGGGGTCTGGGGCTGTATCCCGATTATTGCTTTGGATGTTTACGAACATGCTTATTTTATTGACCATGGCTCTGACCGCAAAGCTTACATTGAAGCTTTCTGGAAAAATCTTGACTGGATTAAAGCGGAGAAGATCTATTTAAAGGCAAGAGCAGTAAGACTCTAAATTAAAATCCAGTCCATGAAGCTGGATTTTCCTGTAACATACGAAGCCTTTACTTTGGCTTATTAGGCATGGCTCCCATCGCCCCCTCACCGAGGTCGAACCTCGGTGAGGGGGCGATACTCCAGCCAGTCTCGAGTTATTGTCTTAAAATTATTTACAGAGCTAAAATATTCTGGCAGTGCCTCTTTGTTGATTATTTTTTCTTCTAAACGTTTTTTCCCGCAGTAGTCTAAATAGCTCGAGTGGGGATATTGGTTTAAGAAATTTTCTGCTCGTTTTTTGTCCTCAATTCCTTTTTCTTTCCACCGCGAGTCTGTTAGCTTTATCGGGTTCAGGTGGATGTAAGATATCAAATATTTTAAATAATTATCTTGATTAGCGTGAGTGGCCTTAAATTTTCCCTGAAAAAGTACACCAGTTCTCTCGTTTCGTTTATTAAAATACATAGTATAACCAGTAATAACTTTTTGCATAAAACGACTGATGCCTTTATCTACTCGTTCCTGTAGCATGAGATGAAAATGATTAGGCATTAAACAGTAGGCGACTATATTTACTATCGGGTCAGTTTGGTCTGACAGTAGTCGTTCGGCCAAACTTAATCTAGGGAGATTATTTAAATGAATGTTTTCAATACCATTGCATAAATAGAGCAGCGCAATGAATCTTTCGTAGTCAGCCTTGATAGAAAAGATTATTCGCTTTTCAGTACCGCGATTATATATGTGATAAAACTCGTTTTGGCTAAATACAAGGGTTCTGGACATTTTTTAATTATAAAGAAAATTACTACCGAGGTCGAACCTCGGTAGGCTAGAACCTCGGTAGGCTAACTATCTCCAAGTTGGTAGCCAAAAGAGAAGATTTTGCTCGGGGACAGTTAGTGGTAGGCCATATGTAAAAGGAGAGAGGAAGAGGAAGAATAAAATAGAAAAAAACACAAAAAGGGTAAAAACGCCTTTTTTGTTTTGTTTATCAAGCAAGTAGCCCAGAGCTAAAATCGCAAACACCAGAGAGGCAAAATAGTGATATAAGAACATAACTCTGCCGACACCGATAAAAGGCAGCAGGTTAATAAAAAAACCAGCCAATATAAAAGAGGTGGGAAAATCAAGCTTCCATTTTCTTATTTTTGATACTGAACTGATAAGCAGATAGAGCATGGCTATGGTAGACGACCACCAAACAAAAGGATTACCCAAGAGATAAACCTTGCTTTCGGTCTGGACCGCGGCCTTGTTCCAGTAGTAAACGGTTCGGGTCATAAACGGCCAGCTATACCACTTACTACCGTAAGGGTGTATGGCGGTCAGTGTTTTGTTGGAACTATACATTTGGATGTTAAGCTCAAGGAACTTTTTTAAAAAACCAATTGGTTTAACCGATTGGTTTTTTTCATGACTGCTGTTAAGCAAAGTTTTTTGAAAACTTGGCGTCATAAAAGCATTGCCCGGCCCGGATTTAGGCAATAGTTTGAAGTGGATGGCAAAAACAGAAAGGTAAATTAAAAATGGCAGTAGGCAAAGAAAAACAAAAGTCAGCAGTGCGTCTTTAATGTTTTTCTGTTTTGCCCATTCCAAAAGCTTGAAAACTAAAATTAACCCCAAAAATCCTAAACCGGTCCATTTGATTGAGGCGGATAATCCGGCCAATGTGCCGGTCAGCAAAAGCATTTGGAAAGACCGGCTGGACTTATGTCTCAGGTAGGCCAAAATTGCACCAAAGCCGAAAAGCAAAAGCATGGAGTCTAAAAGTATAAAACGTGATTGGACAAGGAGGGCGTTCTCAAAAACTATTAACAGAGAAGTCAGAAAAGAAATTTTTCTAGAGAATCCTAATCTTAATGCGATAAAGAAAATTATAATTGGCAAAAGAGTTCCGGCTATAACCGGCAGGAGGCGGAGAGCTAAGTAGTGTTTGTCCGGAAACACTTCTCCTATATTTGCAAAAGAAAAACCGGGTTTAAAACCGCTGGCATAGCCTGCCGCACTTAGCAGAAGTTTGCCAAGTGGCGGGTGTATGTCAAAAAAATATTCTCCGGTAAAATATCCGGACAAGAATTTTCCGAAATGAACCTCGTCAAAGACTGTCTGGTTTGGGTGACCGAAACGTATAAAATGGGTGAATAGGCTTAGTGCCAGAATAATTATAATAAGCGTCTTTTTGTTTTCAAACATATGGTTTGAGGGTTATTTTGCAAAGCTTCCATATATAGTATAATTTAGACGTGGAAAATAAAGAAGTGTATGCCTTGATTATCATCGGCGGTTCAGCGGCGGCAACTTCTGCCGGAGTTTATGCCGCCCGCAGAGGTTTAAATTTTAAGATTATAACCAAAGAGTTTGGCGGTGAAGTGGCGACTTCTGGAGAAATTGGCAATTGGCCGGGAGTCAGTAAAACAGACGGCATAACTTTGGCCGGGCAGTTCAAGGAGCATTTAAAATATTATGGGGTTGAGCCGGAAGAAGGGATTGAGGTGGAAAAAGTGCTGGTGGAGCCTGACGGCAGTTTTTTAATTAAATCAAACAATGGGAATTATGCCGCTAAAACCGTAATTATAACCACTGGCGTGCACCCGCGCGAACTAGGTGTGCCGGGCGAAAAAGAATTCCGCAACAAAGGGGTCAGTTACTGTACAGTATGCGATGGTCCACTTTTTGCCGGCAAGGTAGTAGCCACTGTTGGCGGCGGCAATTCGGCTTTGGAATCCGCCTTGATGTTGTCAGATATTGCAAACAAAGTTTATGTCATAAACAAAAACCCAGCTTTTAAGGGAGACCAAATTTTGATTGATAATTTAAATAAAAAAAATAATGTCGAAGTTGTCTACAATGCGAAGACAAGTCAAGTCGGGGGTGGCGAATTTGTTACTGGTTTGAAATATGTTGACGAAGCTGGTCAGAAAAAAGAGTTGTCAGTTGAAGGCATCTTTGTTCATATTGGCATGGTGCCGAACAGTGGCTTGGTTCCAGATGAGGTAGCTAAAGACCAGTTTGGTCAGATCAAAGTCAATGCCAACTGTGAGACAAATATTCCTGGGCTTTATGCCGCCGGTGATGTTACAGACGTGCCATTTAAACAGATAATTATCGCCGCGGGACAAGGTACGATTGCGTTGCTCTCGGCAATTAGTTATTTAAACAGACAAAAATGATTTATCTTGGCGCTGATCATCGAGGTTTTGAATTAAAAGAAAAAGCCAAACAATGGCTGGCTGAATCGGGTTATCAATTTGAGGACTGTGGAGCTTTTGAATACAATAAAGATGACGATTATTCAGATTTTGCCAAAGTAGTTGCTGAAAAAGTAGTCAGTGAATCCAGCAATCGGGGGATACTGATTTGTGGCTCTGGGATTGGCGTTTGTGTAGCCGCCAATAAAGCTAGAGGAGTTCGTGCCGGTACTGCCGTCAGTTCCGAGCAAGTCAAAACGTCAGTCAATGACGAAGACCTCAATATCCTTTGTCTGTCAGCCAACTATCTTCCGAATGCCGATATTGCCGCCAAAGAAATTATCAAAACTTTCTTAGAAACCAAATTTTCCGGAGAAGAACGCCACATTAGAAGAATAAATAAAATAAAAGAACTGGAAAAATGAAAATTTTTGTAACTCGACCAATTCCCGACAGCGGTATCAGGCTCTTGCAAGACAAGGCTTATGAGGTGGTGGTGAACGAAGAAGCCAAAAACAGGGCGGCAACAAAAGAAGAAATTTTGGTCGGTGTAAAAAACGCCGACGCTTTACTGTCTGTCTTGACCGAAAAAATTGATGCGGAAATTATGGATGCGGCTGGCGGGACACTTAAAATTATTGCTAACTATGCTGTTGGTTTTGATAATATTGATTTGGAAGCCACCAAGCAACGGAATATCTTAGTAACTAACACGCCGGGTGTGCTGACCAACACCGTGGCCGAACACACCTTTGCTTTGATGATTTCAATCGCCCGCAGAATTGCCGAAGCTGACAAATTCTCTCGGGCCGGAATGTACAAGGCTTGGGGTCCGGAGTTGCTTTTAGGAATGGACCTTTCGGGAAAAGTTTTGGGGATAGTTGGTCTTGGCCGCATCGGTTCTCGGGTGGCTTATCATGGGGTGAGGGGGTTTGATATGAAAGTTTTGTACTATGACCCTAACCGCAATGAGGATTTTGAAAAAGAATTCGGTGCGCAGTATGTGGCCAATGTTGAGGAACTGCTTCCTCTCTGTGATTTTGTTTCAATACACGTTCCTCTTCTGGACTCAACAAGGCATTTGTTCAATGAAGCCAGACTTAAACTAATGAAACCGACAGCCTATCTGGTTAACACTTCTCGCGGGTCTATTGTGGATGAGGCGGCGCTTGCAACAGCCTTAAAAAAAGGCACAATCAAAGGAGCGGCGATTGATGTGTTTGAGAACGAGCCGGAAATTACACCAGAGTTGAAGGAGTTGGAAAATATAATTTTAACTCCTCACATTGCTTCAGCCACAGAGGAAACAAGGCAGGCAATGTCAAAACTGGCAGCAGAAAATATTATTGAGGCCCTTGAAGGCCGTACACCACCAAACTTGGTCAAATAGCATGGTAGAAATAATTCCTTCAATTTTAGTAAAAACAAAAGAAGAATTTTTAAACAAGATTTTAGCGGTTGAGAACATCGCTGAACGGGTTCATCTTGATATTGCTGATGGTATTTTTGTACCCAATATGACCATTAGTGGTTTTGAAGAAGTTGAGAGTGTTGAGACCAAGTTGAAGATAGATGCTCATCTTATGGTTTCAAAACCCGAAAACCATATTATCCGTTGGTTGGAAACTTCGGTTGATTCTATCACCTTTCACATAGAGGCAACTCAAAAAGCCCAAGAAATTATTGAGAAAGCTAAAGAGGCAGATAGAAGAGTTGGTATTGCTCTTAATCCGGAGACGCCAATTTCTGCGTTGGCGGCTTTCATAGACCAAATTGATTTTGTCCACTTTATGACAGTTGAGCCGGGTTTTTACGGCGGACAGTTTGTTGAATCGGTTTTAGACAAGATGTCTGATTTTTTTTATTTTTATCCCGACAGGCCAATTTCCGTGGATGGCGGTGTTAATCCGGAGACGGCGCCCAAGTTGGTCCAAGCCGGAGCAAGTGTTTTAATATCCGGCAGTTACATTTGGAACAGTGGCGATTTTAAAGAAGCCATAGACGGTTTAAAAAGAATTACTAACTAGGTCAATTAGCAGTTAGAAATTTTCAGGATATGTTTGACATTATTACAATCGGTTCTGCCACTCGAGACGTGCTTTTAAAAGCCGAAGGTTTTGAGTTGCGGAAACACGAAGATTCACCATCCGGTATTGAACAGTGTTTTCCGCTTGGGTCCAAGATTGAGATAAAAGAAGTGGTTTTTGCCACTGGTGGTGGTGCCGCAAATGCTTCTGTAACTTTTGCCAGGCAGGGTTTAAAAACAGCTTGTGTTAGTGCGGTGGGGGAGGATTTTAATGGCCGGGAAATTGTGGAAGAGTTAAGAAAAGAAAAAGTGGAGACAAAGTTTTTTCAAAAACATGGCGATGATTACTCGGCTTATTCGGTTATTTTAGTTTATCCCTCTGCTGAAAGAACCATTTTAAGTTACAAGGGTGAGGGTCAGCATTTTGAGCTTGCCAGAGTGCCTTTTAATAAAATCAAGTCAAAGTGGCTTTTTGTCAGTTCTTTGGGTGGCAATTATGATTTGCTTAAAGCTGTTATTGAGCATGGTTTTAAAAACAAAATAAAGATGGCCATAAATCCGGGAGGTAAAGAGCTTGCTCATGGTTTAGACAAACTTACCCCGTTGCTTAGGGACTTGGATATTGTAATTATGAATCAGGAAGAAGCAGCGGGTCTTTTGGGTATGCCGTTTGAACAGGAAGAAGAAATATTCAAAAAACTTAACCAAATATTTTCCGGAATTGTGGTGATGACCAAGGGACCGGCGGGCGTGGTGGTTTCCGATAAAAAGAATACTTATCGAGCCGGTGTTCCGGATTCGCCTGTGGTGGAAAGGACGGGGGCGGGAGATGCCTGGTGTTCCGGTTTTGTCTCGGAACTTATAAAAAATGGCGACATGATAAAAGCTATCCAGTTTGCTACGGCTAATGCTTCCTCTGTTGTTACCAAATTTGGCGCACGTGCCGGCATATTAAAGGAAGGCGACTGGGGGCAGTGGCCTTTGGTTGAGGTAGTAACTTCTAACTCATAAAATGTCTCTGTCTCATGAAAAACTCGCCTCCATTTTACGTACCAAGCCGGATGTCCTTTTAAATTTGGAACAAAAACTTTCTAATTTAACTGGTAAAGTCGGTGTGATTGATAAAATAGCTGAAGAAAATCAAGTCTTGATTGGAAAGACTTTGGCAGAGCTCGGTCTTAATCCGGCAACAATCGGATCGGAGGACATTTATCAGGCCATGATTGCAAAGATTGAGGATTTGGACCGTGATTTATTTGATTTTTTGGATAAGCCGGACTTGGCCAAGATGTCCGACGCTTGTGGTAATCTTTGCGATACTGCTTTGGCTTTAAACAAGCCTCGGACCGGTTTTTTTATAAAAAAAAACAAAGCGGTGGAACTTTTGGCAAAGTTTCCGCCACACAATCTGCTTGAGCATTTTCAGTGCAAAACAGCCGAAGAACTGGTTGGCAAGCAGGGATTTTCTTCGGTTTTTAGCGCCTTAAGGTTTGCCCAGGATACGGATTGGATGCATGAATTTTTTGACAAGGCATATGGCCAACTTACGGCGGAAGATTTTGAAGAAAGAGAGGTAGAACTGAAAGTTTTGGAAACCGAATGGTTGGATGTGGCCGAAAAATTTTTGGAAAAGAAATATCACAACGTCAGCCATCTTAAAGAATTTGGCATTATTTTTATTATCCCGCTTAGGATAGATACCAAAGGGGAAACATTAAGGATGTTTACTTTGATGCTTCATTATCTCAACGAGGTGCCTTTTTACTCAAAACTTTTCAGAAAATTTGCCCAACAAGGTGATTTTCCTTCCAAACTGAAATCATTGCTTCGCGGTGATGTTCCCGAAGGTCCGGCGCCTGATGGTGCTTTCCGGATTATTCAGCGTTATCTGGCAAAAGACGACAAAGATGATTTTCGCTTGCTTGAACCCCACATTAACCCGGAGGCCGAGCATTGGTATAAAGCGGAAGGTGATCTGGCAAAACTGTCCTCACTTCCCGGAACTGAAGGCCATGCTTTCGGCCATTGGCAAGGGTTGGACTTTGTCGGTGACTTTTTTGGCGACGAGCTTGTCAGCTTTGACTTGATTGATTTGGTTATGTCCCTGGTCAAGAAGGGCGAAGTAAAATATCTGTATCACCAGCAGGAGGCTCTTTGGAATAAAATCTTTATGGAGTATTTCGGCCGCGAGAAAATAAATGAGTTGGTGGAAGATAATATAATTAAAGGATTTATAAATATCTAATTTTAAATGCAAACACTAAAAGAATATTTTATAAAAGCCAAAAAAGAGAAATGGGCAATCGGGCATTTTAACTTTTCCACCGCTGATCAGTTAAAAGCAATAGTAGAGGCGGCGGCAGAGCTGAATTCGCCGGTGATGGTTGCGACTTCGGAGGGGGAAGCTAGTTTTGTTGGTTATGACCAAGCGGCGGCTTTGGTTGCTTCTTATCAGAAAGAAGGCCATGCTGTTTGGCTTAATGCTGACCATCACAAAAGTTTTGAATCAGTCAAGAAAGCAATTGACGCCTATTATGATACGGTTTTGATTGACGCTTCTAAGTTGCCATTCGAAGAAAATATTGTTTTGACTAAAAAAGTTTTTGACTATGCCAAGTCGGTGAATCCGGAGATGATGGTGGAAGGAGAGCTGGGCTATCTGAAAGGGGAGTCTCAAATACAGGAAAAAGTGGAGATCAGTCCTATCGACTATACCCAGCCGGAACAGGCGACGGATTTTGTGGTTCGTACCGGTGTTGAGCGTTTGGCGGTGGTGTTTGGAAATATTCACGGAATTGTTACAGAGCAGGAAGAAAAACTTGACATTGAGCATCTTAAAAAAGTTGCTACGGCTGTGCCGGAAATATTTTTAGTCCTTCACGGAGCCTCGGGTCTATCAGATGAAGACGTTAAAGCAGCGATCTCTGCTGGTATAAGTAATGTTCATATCAATACGGAACTAAGGGTTGCCTATCATGATACTCTGCACGCTGAACTTGAAAAAGAACCAAATCAAACCACACCCTACAAATTCCTTGCATCATCCCAGGATGCAATGAAAGAACTGGTGAAGAAGAAGTTGGAGCTCTTTGGGTCGGTTGACAAAATCTAGCCTTCAGGTAAAATCATATTTCATGCAAAAGGTTGAGATAAAAGCAGAAAAAAGAAGTGTGGTTGGTAAATCAATGGCCGGCATTATGAGTCAGGGCTTTTTGCCTGCGGTTATTTACGGCCATGATTTTAAGTCAACTCCCGTTCAGGTGAACTTGAAAGACTTTGAAGGGGCTTATTTGGAAGCCGGAGAATCCTCTTTGGTTTATGTAAATTTGGACGGTAAGGATTTGCCGGTGATTATTCATGATGTTGCCAGAAACCCTATTTCTGATAAGTTTATTCACGCCGATTTTTATAAAGTTAATTTGGATGAAAAAATTACTGCTGACGTGCAACTGATTTTTATTGGTGAGGCTCCGGCGGTCAAAGACTTTGCCGGTATTTTGGTTAAAAATATAAACGAAATTAAAGTCGAGGCTTTGCCACAAGATTTACCTCACGAAATACAAGTTGACATTTCTGCACTAAAAAGTTTTACCGATCAGATTTTAATCAAAGACCTTAAACTGCCGAAAGGTGTTGAGGTTAAAGAGAGGCCGGAAGAAATTATTGTGCTTGTCCAGGAGCCTATTACTCAAGAAGAATTGGACAAACAATTGGCTGTACCGGAAGCTGGTGTGGCGGAGGTTGAGGTAATCAAGAAAGAAAAAGAAGCTGAAGAAGGAGAAGTGCCTGCTGCCGGTGATGGAGAAGCCGCAGAAAAACAAAACTCATAAAAAAACAAACCCGCCAGATGGCGGGTTTGTTTTTACTTTAAATATTGCCTTAGTTTTTCCAGTTTATTTTCAGGCAGAGCCAAAGCTTCCTTAACTGCCTGCTCCAAGTCGTTTTTTAGGAAGTCAATTTTTTGTCCAACCTGTAAGATTTGTCCGGACATTTTGGATTTGAAAAAGTTGTCAATATATAGTTTTTGTTCCGGTTTGAGTTTAACTTCAGGAAGACCTTCCAAATAGTTGTTTAAAGCTTTGCGGGCAAGGGCAATAATTCCGTCACCTTTTTCCACCATGATTTCTAAAGAGTCTGTGGCTGAAAGCTTGTCTTCAATTTTTGCTGTTTTTGGCGGTCGGCTGTAAACAGATGCGATACCTATCAGTAGAATTGTTATGGCAAGGGCCGGAAAAATTTTTTTCCAAAAATTTTTCTTAATCCAGCTGTTAATTTTTTTACCCCAGCCCGGACCTGATTCAAAAACCGGACCGGCAGTAAATTTGTTTTGTTCTTCTGTCATTGTTTTTTTAGCTCATCTGTTACGGCTTGGATCACCTGACCTAAATTTCCGTCCAATATGCTGCTGATGTTGCTCCAGCTTTTTTTAATCCTGTGGTCGGTTATTCTGTCTTGAGGAAAGTTATATGTTCTGATTTTTTCAGAACGGTCTGCCGATCCAATCTGCGATTTTCTTTCTCCGCCGATCTTTTTTTCTTGTTCCTCTTTTTGAATAGCTGCCAGTTTGGCCCTTAGAATTTCCATAGCTTTTTCTCTGTTTCTGCCTTGGGACCTTTCTTCTCTCGAAAAAACTACCAATCCGGTGGGTTTATGCAAAATCCTTACGGCTGTTTCCACCTTGTTAACATTCTGTCCTCCTGGTCCGCCGGCTCTGGTAAAAGTTATCTCAAGGTCATCTGGTTTAATTTGAACCTCACTCTCTTTTACTTTTGGCAATACGGCTACAGTGGCGGTGGATGTATGAACTCTACCACTTTTTTCTGTTTCGGGGACCCTCTGTACCCTATGGACGCCGCTTTCATATTGCAGCAAGTTATATATGTTTCTTCCTGAAATTTCAAAAACAGTCTGTTTGTATCCGCCGAGCGGGTTTTGGTTAAAGTCAATAACTCGTACTACAAAATTATTAAGAGCCGAGAACTTTTTATACATGGAAAACAAGTCTGCAGCAAAAAGACTTGCTTCGTCACCGCCGGCGCCGGCCCGGATCTCTACAATCACCTCATTTATGCCGTTCCCATCATCTCCCTGTTCTAAAATTCTTTTAATTTCGGCATGCCTCTTTCCGAGTTCGGCAACTTTTTTGTAATCAACAAAAATTTCCGGATTGGACATCTGAACCTCAATTTCTTGAAGCTCTTTTAAAAGCCCTTCTTTTGACATCTACGTCCCAGTGCCGATATTGCCTTTTTTTAAATTCACGAGCCCGACATTGTCAGCGGTCCCTAATCACTTTATCCCAGCTGACGTTTGCTAAAGCTCGGCAGAGCAATATCGGAAGTTAAATTGATTTTCTTATTCTACGGCTTGTCTTTTCCAGTCTCTTTTTAAACTTATCCACCCGCCCTCTGGTATCCAAAACTTTTTCCTTGCCGGAGTAAAAAGGGTGGCAATTAGAGCAGATTTCAATTTCAAGATCCGGCTGGGTCGAGCCGGTAGTCCAAGTCTTTCCGCAGGCGCAGTGGACTTTGGCGTTGTCGTGGTAAGTTGGGTGTATTCCAGTTTTCATTATTTAATTTTTAGATACTAGCAGGTTTCTGCTGTTAAGTCCAGTCTTTGTTTTTGGCCAAGCCCTTAGCCACTTGCCGGTAATAGGCGATTCTGCTATAATCTGTTCCATGCTAAAAAATGAAACACAACTGCCGACTTATGAAGATATGATTAAAGCCGGTATGCACTTGGGGCGTAAAAAGTCTATTTTTAATCCCAAGATGAAATCCAATGTCTATCTGATGAGGGACGGCATCCATATTATAGATTTGATAAAAACAAAACAGGGAATGATTTCAGTTGTGGATTTTCTAAGAAAAGCTTTGGAAGACAAAAAGCTGATTTTGTTTGTTGGTATTTCCAAACAGTCCTCCGATTTGGTCAAAGACTTGGCGGAAAGCCTCGGTATGCCTTACGCGATCAATCGTTGGCTCGGTGGCACTTTGACAAACTTTAAGACCGTAATTTCGCGCCTTCACTATCTTGAATCTTTGGAGACTGATTTTGCTTCCGGGGCATTTGAGAAGTACACAAAGAAAGAAAGACTGATGAAAGAAAAAGAGATGGCGAAATTAAAAGAAAAGTTTGACGGTTTGAGAAAGTTAAGCCGAGTACCGGACATTCTATTCGTATCCTCGGTCAAAGAAAGTGAACTGCCGATTAGGGAGGCAAAAAAAATGAAAGTAAAAATTGCCGGCTTGGTAAATACTGAAAGCGATCCCACCCACATTGATTTTCCTATTCCTGCCAACGATAATGCGCGCAAGTCTTTGGAGTTAATCATGAAAGCTATTAAAGATTCTCTTCTGTAAAAAATTTGCAGAATGATTACAGGCTGTCAGCTTGTTGGCTGCAAGTTAAACTACCCGTGTTTGATATAGAAAAAGTAAAAAAAATCAGGGAAGCCACAAGTTTATCTGTTGGCGAAATATCCAAAGCCTTGTCTGAAGCAGGCGGAGATGAGTCTCGGGCTTTGCAGATTTTGAAAGACCGTGGGGTCCAAATTGCCGACAAGAAATCTTCCAGAGAAATCAAGGAGGGGATTGTAGAGTGCTATATACATGGCAACAGAAAAATAGGCGCCATGGTTGAACTTGGCTCGGAAACGGACTTTGTTGCTAAAAATGAAGAATTTAAGAAGTTGGCCCATGAGTTGGCAATGCAAGTTGCCTCTATGGACCCCAAGGATCCCGAGGATCTGATTTCGCAGACGTTTATCAAGGATCCGTCAATGACTATTGCCGATCTGGTCAATCAGTATATTGCCAGACTGGGAGAAAATATAAAAATCAGAAAAATAATCAGGTTTGAAATATAATCATGTATCTTTTCATACCTCTCCTCATAATCCTCGTTTCTTTAGTTGGTGCCTTGCTTATTATTTGGCGTAAGCTTCCATACTTGAAGAAAATTACCAACCCGCCGTCAATATCATCAGCAGAATCTATGCCGTTTGCTTTACTTTCAGATTTTTTTCCGGAGGTTGCCAGCTATTTCAAAAAAGTAGATCTTACATCCTATAAGAATCACTTAATGAAAGAGTTGGAAAAGTTTTTGCGCAGGCTAAGGGTTCTTTCGTTGAAGCTGGACGGTTTTACCAACAAATTGCTGGCTAAGATTAAATCGGAAAATGTAAAAAACGGGCATACCTTGGCGCAGGAGTTTAAGGATGAGTCTAGCGTGAAAGTGATCACAAAAAAAGAAAGCCCGGAGGAACGTGCTAAAAAAGAAGAGCAAGCTTTAATTATTGAAATTGCCAAAAATCCTAAAAATCCGGAACTTTATAAAAAACTGGCCGAGGTCTATCTGTCTGTTAAAAACTTCTCTGATGCTAAAGAGTCGTTGGAGACGGCTTTAGAACTTGACTCCGAAGACCAGCAGACGAAAGAAAAATTAGAGACAATAAATAAGGTGATACTGCCGATGTAGCTCAACGGCAGAGCAACGGTATCGTAAACCGTGGATGGGTGTTCAATTCACCCCATCGGCTCAAAAAAGTGTGAGCTCTTGCCACCTTAGCTCAGCGGCAGAGCAACTGTTTTGTAAACAGTAGGTCCACGGTTCGAATCCGTGAGGTGGCTCATTTTTAGAATAGGGGGTGTGGTGGAGTAGTCAATCACAGCAGACTGTAAATCTGCCGGCCATTGGCCTACGTAGGTGCAAATCCTACCGCCCCCACAAGAAGCAAAGCCGGAGTAGTTCAGTGGTAGAACGCGTTCTTGGTAAGAACGAGGCCGTGAGTCCGATTCTCACCTCCGGCTCTATGAGTCAAGATAATTTAATAAAAATGAAGTGTGGTAAGTGCAAGCGTTTTAATTACTACACTTTCAAGAATAAAAAGAAGGTGGAGCGTGCCATCACTTTGAAGAAGTTCTGTAAGTGGTGCCGGGCGCATACCGAACACAAAGAAGCCAAAAAATAACTTTGGTTTCTTGGGGGTGTCGTTCAGTGGCAGGACTGCGGTCTCCAAAACCGCCAACGTGGGTTCAATTCCTACCACCCCCGCAAGTTTTGAAATCAAAAAGATGGCTAGTTGCCATCTTTTTGATTTCTGGTATTATCAGTCTAATTTTTGATCATTGAAAATTTGGAAAAGAGGCAAGATGGTTACGAAAAAATCTGGCAACAAAAAGCCTAAGCGCGCTGTTAAGACTAGCAAAAATGTGGGACCTACGTTAGCGCAGAAGGAGTCTTTGCTTAGAGAAGAGTCTATTGCGGCAAAACGTTTTGAAATGCTTTTTGGTGATTTGAAAAAAATCCCCACGGTAAACATTCCCAAAACTGACGGTGCTTCACCTTTTGTCATAGATGTTAAAGACAAGAATCATCCGGTCATATCCGTGGTCAACTCTCCTTTGATTGGCACTTTGGCATCTAACACAGATTCAGCTGATATTTTTAGAAATGCCTTAAGACTTGCTCAAGCCCGCAACAACGATGCGGTGGTTATCACGGGGAATCTCATTTACTGTTTAGTCCAAAAATACGGAAAAGAACGTCCTTATCGTACCCAAGTCTTGGGTTTAGAGCCGGACCCCGAACTATTGGAAACAGGTTATCCTAAGGCTGTTGTAGAGGAAATCGGTCCGTTAGCCAAAAGACTAAAAGATGGAAAAATTGTCTTTATGACCATAAAAGTTTACTTAGACCATGTTTTCAAAATGGTGCACAAGAAGTTCTTGGATGAAAAGGGCGAACCGATTTTTAAGGGCAAGGTCTATATCGCTTTAGGAGAAATTGAAGAATCAATTGCTATGTATTACGCCAACGAAGCTCTACGAGCTGAAGTTTTTCAAGAAAAGGCTTTTGCTCATAAAAAAGTTAGTGAGTTAAGAGTTAAATTAAGAGCGGCTCGCAAGTCTGGTGATGAGAAAGAAGAAAATCATCTCTTGGAGCAAGTCAATGATTGGCAGGTTTATGATCGCATTCTAGTGCTCATGGGCAATGTTGCACCGTCTCATATTAATGAGAGGCGTCGTCTGATGACGAACTACTTGGCTCACAGGATTGAATCTGATATTCCCAATGCCAAAGTTATTGGAGAGGGCGATACATATATTAAGGTCGGCAGTCAGCTCGTTTCCATTGTCAGCGACAAGACTTTGGATTCTGTTCGTGGGGGTCTGGCCGGCCGTCTTCGCAGAAAAATTTATAATTTCACCAAAGCTAACCCCGGAGATAAAGTTCCTTCAGTCGTTTTGGGAGCTGGGTTAAATCCATGGGGAGTGGGTCTTTATGCCAGTTTCCGAATTCGGCATAAGAAAGCTACTTTGGACGATGTTCGTATGACGGATGTTGTTCAGTTATTGCCTTGCATTGACTCAAGTCTATATCGGGAAACGGTCAGGCGAATGTTAAAGGCCAAGGACCGAGTTGCTCGTTTGGCCAGTACGACCAATTTCCAATCGGGGAATCAAACAATTGCTTTTTTTGAGCCGGCTCCTCTAATTCGCATTGACTGGAATCGTAGCGAATTTCTTACCAATCAAGATGTTTTTGGTTCTAGCGAAAATCTTAGAAAGCTTATTAGCGGAGAGGATCCGCTTGGCCGCATGATTTATAGCTACAAAGAGGGCTGTACTCACTATGGCGCTGCTTTTGTTGCTCGTTACGAATCACCCGATGATCCTGGTGGACGCTACATTAAGCATCACAATCAAGTTTTGTTTGAGGCGTTTGTCCGTGACAAGGCGCCAATACATCTTTATCAAATTGATGGCGACATACAGCACTGGCTTAATTATCAAGTTCACAAAGAAGTTAACTCGCAATGGCGTGATCCCGAAGATTTGCTGGCGGAATTGACCAAGATAGAACGGAACGACCAGTTGAGCGGTCCAGAAAAAGCAAAAGCGCTAAAAATTCGGAGTATGCTTAATACTATTGTAGCCGGAGTGCTTCAGCCGGAAGAACAAATAGAAGCCTTTGGAAAAGCAATGGCTCCCTATGCCGGCTTTTTTAAGGGAGTGATTGATCGGGCAAAAAAAGCTGGTATCCGCATGAACGGCAATCTTGGCATCATAAGCATTGGGCAGGGCAACCACAACGAACACACCTTTAAAGGAAATACTGATGTGCGTTTTTCCGAAGCACGCCTAACCCGTAAAGAGTTTCTTCTTTTTCTTCTTGAGAGTGGGTATAACCCGGAAGATCTTAGGACGTGCATTGCTGCTTGCCAATTTGGGGGAATTGGAATGGCCAACGGTACTTTCCAGGCCTCGTCTGTAGGCAAGGGGGCTTATGAATATTCCTTATTCATGAAGCACAAACATGGTTCCAGTAAAACCGAAGATAATATGAAAACAATGATTACCAATTTTTCTCACCGTGGGACAACTGATAATTATGAAGAAGGCCGATTCACAATTAACTTGGGCGGCGACGATCACATGGGTGGTCATGCTGTTACTCGTAACGCTTTTCACGTGAAGACCGGCGGACAAATGTTTGATGGACCCTTCGGTCTTAAATTAGATTTTCCAAAACAAAATCTTTTTTCTACTGTTTGGGGAGTGCCCGCTGGTGGCCCGTCCTTTGGCTCTTGCTCGGTAATTCGTTTTGATTTTAGGATTACAAGAAAATTATCTGCTTATAAAATTACTTTGCCAGAAAATTTATTTGAAAATCCTGTGTAAGTTTTTAGTTGAATTTAAAAATCCCCGTTTGGGGATTTTTTTCTATTCTATCTCTACTTCCAGTTTTCTGAACTTTGGTTTTTCCGGTTCTGGTTTTGGCGGCGGAGAAAAAGTTTTACCCTGGCTTTCTTCAATTTCTTTCAGCAAACTTTCCACGTCAGAAACTTTGTAGAGACGGTAATTGTTCAAAGGGTTGCGGTAGGCGACAAGCCTGCCTTTTTGATCCCAGTTGCGAACTGTCAAGGGGCTGACTCCTATAATTTTAGCCACCTCGTTGACTGTTAAGTATTGTTTTGGCATCAGTTTAATTTCTAACTTCTAACATTAATTTCTAAAGATTAAGAAAATTTTTGATCGACCTTGAGTTAGGTCTTTACCATACTTTCTATAACTTTTTGGTATTAACCTTTTGTAACCTCTAGTACTAAATATTATACGTCTCTGGTTCATACCAAACAATAAGAAAACTGTGGACAACTAATTCAATTTCTTAAATATGCATAACCCAGTTTTTTCTGGATTTTTAGATTGCAGACTTACGACTTTAAAAACTCCAAACTTATCAACATTTTCAATGTTTCCAATGGTATAATTTATCTATCAAAAAGAGCCAAAAGTTTAAACAAAAAATTACCTAAAAAGTTGTATATAAAGTTTCTGCGAAAAGAGTAAAAAACCAAGTAATACAATATCGGATATGTTATCGGATATTGTATCGGATGACGTAAGTTAACGGAGTCTGAAGTCTCTGAACTGCCGATATTGAAAACCGAGGTTAGGTAATCAGAGAAGTCTGATAAGTAAAAACAAACGTGTCTAAAAATAAAATAAAAAAACTCAAATTTATCTCCATGTTGGAGGCCTCTAAACTGTGTTCTTACTCACAGGAGTATTTGAGTTTACTGGCTCGTAAGAAACAAATTTTTTCTAAGAAAATCGGGCGTAATTGGTGCACTACCGCAGAAGCGGTAGCTGAATATGTTGAGAAAAGAGCTCAAGAAAACTTACGTTTTGTTCAGCCGATTATTGATTCAACTCCTAAACCTCCTTTATCTGGCCGGGCTAAAACTTTATTAAGCTTTGTTGTTCTTGGTGTTTTTTTATTTTTCCTCATATCCACCGTCAGTATAACTAAACCATCTTCCTCCTCTTCTGCCCTCATCTCTTTCTCCCTCCCTAGCTACATCAAAAATATCCCTAGCGTATTAAAACAAATCACCAGCAACCTTCTTGCCAATAAAGACCAAGCTCTTAAAGAACTGGCGAATAAAATTTTAGAGCTTGAAAAAAGAACCGTCTCTTTGCCTTTAACTCGAGACAAAACTATTGTTATCCAGCCTTCCACCGAGAGGGTCATTGAGCGTCCCGCTAAGTCCCCGGTCCCAACAAGGGACAGGTTTAACGAAGAGGCAATCTCGGCATTGGGACGGCAAGTCGTGAGTCAAGGTTTAAGAATAGACTCCTTGGCTTCTCTGGCCTCCCTTGAACAAAGGTTTGACGATTTAAGATTAACCGTCAGTTCACGACTCTCCAACGTTCCCACCATTCTCATTCCTCCCTCAACTTCCACGGGAGCAGGCATAACCATCCTCAATCCGGCTAATCTTGAATCTGAAAATGTTACCATCTCTCGTCTTCTAACCGTCCAAGGTTCAGCAGTCATTGATGGCGATTTTTCTGTTGACAGTAACACTTTGTATGTTGATTCTTTCAATAACCGTGTTGGTATTAACACCTCTAACCTAGAGACAGCTTTTGAGGTCAACGGCACTGCTAGTATTTCTGGTGGTCTAACTCTTGGTGGCAACCTTACCATCACCGACAACTTAACCAATTCTTCTTCTGCTTTTCTGACTAATGCTTCTGTATCTTCGGCTTTTGAGGTTGGCAATAACAAGTTCTATGTCTCTGGCGTTAACAATTACTCTGGCTTTAACACTAACTTTCCCACTACTATCCTGGAAGTCCAAGGCACCGCCTCTGCTTCCTACCTCCTGACCGGGAATACTTTGCAAGTGGGAGGATTCAGTAGCGCCGCTTACTCAAGATTCGGGACTGACACCACTGGCTACTCCCACTTCATCTCTACTACCAACGACCTTTTGATCTCTGGGGATTTAGAGGTTAATGGCTCTGCTAACTTTGATACCTTTCTCCGAGTTGGTACTAACCAGATTCCAGCACTATATGCCAATGTCAGTACGGGGAATGTGGGAATCGGTACTACCAGTCCTCTCACTAAATTTGAGGTCCAAGGCACTGCTTCTGCCAGTAACCTGTTTACTGTCGGCTCTCTTCAAATTGGAGCCGGAGCTTCAACTGCTACCGTCTCTTACAACCGCTTTGGCACTGCCGCCACCACTCACAGCAACTACATCTCTGCCAACAACGATCTCTTAGTCTCTGGCGACTTGGAAGTCAGGTCTTCTTTATCCATCGGCGGCACCGCTTCAATATCTGGCAGTCTATTTGTCTTTGGCAACATCGGCATTGGCACAACTTCTGTCCCTAACCAGTTAACCGTCGTCGGCTCAGGCTCTTTTACTGGCCAGCTTAAAGCCACCCGTAACCCAACCCAAGCTCACACCGGCACCTGGCCCAGCTTCAGCAACACCAATGACTCCACCTTTCTGGTCAATCCCTCTTCTCCTGTGGCTGACGGCAACGTCATTGCCTATGTCAACGGCTCTGACCCCAAGTTCATCGTTGACACCGAGGGCGATGTTTTTGTCGCCGGCAATCTAACTCTCTCCGGCACCACCACCCAAGCAACAACCAATGTCTCCGGCGACTTAATCGTCGAAGGCAACTCCAGACTAGGTGACTCCTCAACTGACTTAATTAAGTTAACTGGTACTATCCGACCCTTCTCTCTAACCTCTTTCCCTCTCTTAGTCCGCGCCTCTACCTCCCAAACCCAAGATGTCTTCAGATTCCAAGATCCTGATGCCAATACTCTCTTAACTTTAGACCAAGGCACTGGCCTCTTAACTGCTTCCTCCGGCTTTAACTTTGCTCTGGGCGGTTCTACCGCTACCGCTTCTTACTCCAGACTAGGCACCGCTACCACTGGCCACTCTTTGGCAAACAAAGATGACCTTCTTGTCACAGGCCTGACCGAGTTTGACGACAATGCTTTCTTTGATGCTAAGGCTTCCATCTCTTCAAATCTTCAAATCTCCGG
>Ga0209541_10004837_pt1 | contig 23736 bp, 26 predicted proteins | sample RifCSPlowO2_01_FD_184027 | JGI IMG/M metagenome (GOLD analysis project Ga0209541, IMG submission 184027) | Groundwater microbial communities from Rifle, Colorado - Rifle CSP2_plank lowO2_0.1 (SPAdes) (version 2) | ecosystem: Environmental > Aquatic > Deep subsurface > Groundwater | place... | reverse complement strand
GCCCATTAATTCCCGGCACAGTCGCAACATCCTCTAAAATCAGCGGTTTCGGGAGTTTAAAAGTTTCTCCAAAAATTCTATTAAATTTTTCCGCAGTGTCGCGAGCAATCTCTATATGTTGTTTTTGGTCCTGTCCAACAGGCACAACATCCGCATCATAGAGTAAAATATCAGCCGCCATAAGCATAGGATAATCAAATGTTCCGACGCTTATTTCTTTATTTCTCGTTTCCGCGTCCTTAAAAGCGTGCGCGCGCATAAGATACGGCATTGTAGTAATAGCGTTAAAAACTATGGCAAGTTCAGTGTGTTGCGGTATGTCAGATTGTTTGAATACGGTTATTTTTTTAGGGTCAAGTCCTATAGCGAGATAATCAAGCGCTATTTCAAAAATATTTTGTCTCATTTCCTTCGCGTTTTGGATGGTATTGAGCGCGTGATAATCAGCAACAAAAACGAGCGATTCTTCATAATCGTTTTGTAAATTTACAACCTGCTTCATCATACCAAAGTAGTTGCCTATATGCGGTACTCCCGTGGGCTTAATTCCAGAGAGTAATATTTTTTGGTTTTTCTCCATTACAAAAATAATAACAAAAAATAGCCAATTTTAAAAGTTATTAAAAACAATCAAAAGATAAAATATTATATATAGATTTATATAAACTTATACGACGTTTAATTCAACAAAAAAAGTTGAACCCTTGCCTTCTCCCTCAGATTCCACCCAAAGTTTTCCGCCACTGTGCGCCAGCGTCATTTGTTTTGCAAGATAAAGTCCAAGCCCCGTACCTTGGGTGTTTGTGTCGCTCGCGTTTTTGGCGCGGATGAATTTACCGAAAAGTTTTTGCATTGTTTCTTTTGATATTCCAATACCAGTATCGGAGACCTGCAAGAGCAATTTATTTCTTTCTTCATCTTTGGAAAGCGAAATTGTTATAGAGCCCTTTTTCGTGTATTTGACGGCATTGTCTATTAGATTTATTATTACCTGCTTCATCTTGCCTATATCAATATTTGCTTTGTATTTTTTTGAATTATCAATATTTATAATAAACTTTAATCCAGCCCCTGTAACATTCAATTTTAATTCTTCCGCTGTTTTGCTAACTAATTTTCCAAAGTCTGATTCTATGAAATTATATTTCATAGTTCCCATTTCAATTCGTGATATATTTAAATAATCTCCAACAATAAGGACGAGCCCGTTGCTTGACTGATAGATTTTATCAAGAGCTCCTTTTACTTTTTCCGACACATCTCCGTATGAACCCTCTTGTATAAGAGAAGTATATCCTCTTATAGTCGTAAGAGGCGCTCTTATCTGATGTGTGGCAAAAGAAACAAATTCCGACTTTAATCTATCCAATTCTTTCAGACGAGCGTTCGTTTTTTGTAGCGTTTCGACAAGCGTTTCAATTTCTTCTCTCAAACGAACCTCTTTCAAAACCGTTTTTATAAGCATAATTCCAAAGATAAGCACGAATATGAAAATACTGCTTCTGAAAATAATTTGGCTCAAATCTCGCACAAAGATAATTTCAAGAAATGTGACAATTGAAAGTAGAAAAGTAAATATACCGACCGCCGCGATTTTTATGTTAAATAGTTTGTGCCTCAGAATAGCGTAGGAAGTGAATGCGATTAAGGGGAAAACAAATAGCGCTCCGAGGGGGATGAAACGCGAATCATCAAAAGCAGATGGTAAAATCAGATTGAAAATAATAATTAACGCAAAGGTAATTGCCGTGCCGGTGAGAATAAACCAATAAGACTTCCTCTCACTATTTATTGCCCGTTTCGCTTTTCTGATAAAAGCATACAAGCCGCCAACAACAAGAAAAATTCCAAGTAACCCGAAGAGAGGTATTGCTTGTCCATTGTGTGCTTTTATAATTCTTCCTTCAGGAGATAACTCTTTAACCCCTTCAATTCCAAGCGGTGTAAGCATCAAGATGCTTGTTAAAATAACTACCGGAATAAGAATATATTTGTACCACTTTGGGAAAGTTGTCTTTTTAGATGGAAATACGAAAAATAATTGAAAAATAATAAATGCTTGCCATACTGCAAAAAATAAAACTGCACGTAAAAACCAAATAGATATTTCTGGATTATGAATTTGATAGAACAAATAATTTGTACCTCCCCAGATAAGAGTAATTATAGAAAAAGTAAGAAATGTTTTATTTGTAACACTGCTAGTATTATTAAAATAAACAGAAAAACCCAGCATGCCGGAGGAAGCAATAACGATACCGACAGAAAGCAGATCTAAATTTTGAAAAATATTCATATTATTTAATCGCAATAATTTTTTCTTCTGCCGAAATGCGCGAACTTCGGGCACTGGCAGGCTTAGCAATACCGAGTCTAAACATCATGGCAATCGTCTCATTTTGTATTCCAAAAGTTTTTTTTATGTCATTATAAGCCACTTTCATTAAGTCTGTGTGATACAATGAAAGTAGATTTTCCGTTTCCCCGGCCAAAATCCGCTGGGTGAAGAAAAGCGTGGCGGTTACCGGTTGCAAGGCGAGGCCCGAGGCAGTTACTTTCAACCACACTCTTTGCATCAATCTGCCAGCTCTTACAAAATTCTCTCGGCTGTCTCCATGCATCGCCACAATACCCACCGCCGCGCCACTAGCATAGAGTTTGGAATCTTTTTTGGCAATAAATTTTGGCAGTCCCGGACGAATAGCTAATTTCATAAACAACCAATTCCTAGCTAGTCTAAACATTACTTTCTGAATTGAATTAAATTCCATCGTCTTGATATATAATCCGTGGCGCAACTTTTTTTCATCCGCTTCGCTCCAAACCACATCACAAAACAAAAACTCGTGGAGTTTCTTATTTTCCAGAATCACTATTTCGGCCAAAGCGCCTGCCCTTCCCACAATTTGTTTTTCTTTTCCAGTTTCTACTAATTGAACTTTACCAAAACCTAATTCTCGTGGCGTTCGCAGAATATCCTCTCGTTGTTTCGGCGTCAGCGGCGTATTTTCATATGGTCGTCTATTAGTGTGACGCTGTTTAATAAATTGGAAAAGGTGATCGTGTTGAGGATTCGTCGCTTTTGATAAGGAAACAATCGCAACTAAAATATCATCATTGCTTACTGGAAACAGAGATATTTCTGCCTCATAACCAAAATGTTGCGCGGTGATAGTGATGTTTTCCAATAGACCACCATGAGCAATCAGTGAGCCACTTTGTCGGAAATTAAGATAAGGATTATCTTTGTCAGGTAAATTAAAAACTTTAATTTTATTATCCTCAACTTCAAATCTCCATGGCTGGCTATTATCCCCCGATGGCGCCCAGATGGCGTAATCCAAGATTTTTTTAATATCTTCGGACATATGTATATTATACAATATTTTTATATAAAAAACAGGCTGTTTATTAAATACTTTAAGCATTTAATAAACAGCCTTTCGATAATCAAAAACTTACATATATTTTGTTACGAAACCATATAAGTTTTGACCTGTAATCTTTTTTGCAAGTCCCACATTATACCCATTATCCAGAAGCTCGCTATGTATTACCGACATTTTAGTCGGTGTGTTTAGAATATAAGGTTGGTCGGGAAATCTTATACCCATTTTCTTTTCAGGGTCCAGTTTTTCTTGCATCCACCGAACCCTCTTTCTCCACCACTCTTTTTTCATCTTCACATAAGGTCTATCACTCCCTATGGCAACATTATTTTTACCGCCAAGGGAAATAACATGCCCTATATGATTTAACAAAGGCATTATTGTATCCTTTGCACTTAGATGAAAGGTTATGGACGAAATACCGATTATTCCATCCATATCAATAATGTCTCCCAAGATATCGTCTGGGAGATTTCGAGGATTATTGTAAATCTCAAAACATCCAGTATGAGAAGCAATTAGGGCACCTTTTACGCCAGTTTTTTGCACAACTCTCACCGCATCCCGCGCCACAGTATGGCTACAATGAGAAAGGTCAATTTTAATACCTTCCTCTACACACTCTCTTACAAATTTTTCACACCTGAAATTTTTATTTCCCTTTCCCGAACTACTATCATACATCAACGGAACCACCCTGATGCCAATTTCTCTCATTCTTTTTACATTGGCATCTTCGGGCAATCCTTGTAGAAGGAGAATAATTGCTTTCTCCTGTTTCTCAAGGATTGTTTTTAGTTCTCTCCCTTGTTTTAAGAGACGAACTCCTTTTAATTTTACAACTTCCTCCATCACCATATTTACCTCTTTTTCAACAATTTCCATTGTTTTCAAAAGAGGTGGTGGGGTTAGATATAAGGACAAAAATCCAAAAGAAAGATCTATGTCTTTATGTATCTTTCTCACCTCTAATCCCGGAGGATTAAAGAAAAAACAAGAATCCCCATATCCATATTTATTTTTGTTCATTTTTATTTTCTCCTTTCTTTTTGTCAAAAATCTAAAAATTAAAATATTCTACTTTTAAAATAATAACATTTCTAATACTGTGTTGTCAATATCTTTATTTTACCACAATTTTAGGGTAAAATAAAATAATGGCAAAGGCTAAAACCATCTCTCATCCTTTTAAGCCTCCAGCAGATATTAATCGAGCAATTAAGGATTTACGCTCTCACAAAGCCGCTTATTGGGAGAAAAAAGGTGAAAAAATGGCGCTTGATCTTTTCCGCTGGGAAGTCGTAACGACTCAGGCATATCGCTCTTTCTTGAAAAAATATAAAATCAATCCTACCGATATTAAAAATACCAAAGATTTTAAAACTCTTCCGTTTACTTCAAAAGATGCTTATCTTCGTCCAGCAAACTACATTGATCTTTTTCCAAATCACGACATTGCTTTGGCAACAACCATATCGGCAACTTCTGGCTCCACAGGTGAGCCGTTTTATTTTCCGCGAAACGGCTTTCACGACGATATGTACCAATACGAGACGGAGCTTTTTCTTAAAGAGCAATTCGCCATAGACAAAAAGAAAACCCTCGCTATTCTTGGTTTTGGTCTTGGTATTTGGATTGGTGGTATCTTTACCTATAAAGTTTTGGAGAAAATAAGCGAGAAGGGTTATCTGTTCACTATCGTTCCCACGGGCACGAACAAAGAACAATTTTTGCAGGCGATTAAAAAATTCGGCCATTTCTATGACCAGATTATTCTTATGGGTTATCCGCCGTTTATTAAAGATGTTTTAGACGAAGGTAAAGAATACGGAATTTATTGGAAAGATTATGAGATTAAAATATTAACCGCGGCGGAAGGATATTCAGAAAAATTTCGTGAATATATTGCTAAGAAAGCTGGGGTAAAAAATATGGTTCGTGATATTGTAAATATGTATGGGACAGTGGAGCTTGGCACTATGGCGCATGAGACCGCGCTCTCAAATCTTATTCGTAATTTGGCAAGTAAAAACAAAAAACTGTTTCGGACATTATTTCCGGAAGCGGGTAATATTCCTACCTTATGTCAGTATTATCCTCATCTTATTTATTTTGAGGAGGTGGAGGTTGAAAAAAAATGTGAAATTGTTGCCACTGGCTACGGCACACATTTGCCTCTTATCCGCTATCGCTTTAAAGATTTAGGTGGGGTGATCCCGTATGAAACAATGATGGAAAAATTGATTGCTTGCGACATTGATTTAAAAAAAGAGATAAAAAATTATGGCATTAATCCACGCATTGTCCAAGAATTACCATTTGTATATGTTTGCGCAAGGAGTGATTTTTCGGTCAGTTTGTATGGCATTGTTATTTATCCAGAATATATACGAGATCTAACTCATAGAAAGTTTATAGAAAACAACACAACTAGTCGATTTGCTATGAGAGTTGATTATGACCGTCAACAAAATCAATTTTTAGAGATAAATATTGAATTGCAAAAAGGTGTACGAGGTAGTAAAAAACTTTGTAAAATAGTTCAACAATCTGTTCTGGTATTGCTACTTAAACACAGCACCGAATATAAACATCTCTATAATAGCTCACCCACCTATCAAAAACAACTCTTACCGAGAATCACCCTCCACCCCCACCATCACCCGCTCTATTTCGCCCGAGAAGGCAAACAAAAGTGGGTAGAGAAGTAAAAAAACAAAAAAATTATTTATTTAAATTTATTTATAATTTTCTCCGCCAATTCGTCCGCAATGACATTTGGCGCTTTGTCTTGTTCTTTGCTTAATTTAAATATCCTATTTAGTGTGTTTTGTATATTTCTTACTCTCAATTCAACTCTTTTTTTGTTATATATTTTGTTTTCGTATTCATCAACGACGCTAATTAAGCCGCCAGCGTTTATCACATAATCCGGAGCGTATAAAATCCCAAGTTTATAGAGAAGCTCCCCCATTTCTTTATTCTCAAGCTGATTATTCGCTCCTCCCGCTATAATCTTACACGATAAATCCGCGATTGTCTTTGAATCAACCGCGTGACTAAGCGCGCATGGACAAAAAACATCAACTCGTTGTTTGTGAATTTTTTTTGGATTTACAATCTTTACCGCGGGAAATTCTTGTTTTATCGCGGAGATTTTATTGGGGTCAATATCCGATACATAAATTTCTTTAGCGTCTTTATAAATCAATTCAAGGATTCCTTTACCGATTTTTCCAAGACCTTGAATCGCAAAACTTCTGCCGCGTATATCATTCACGCCAAACACTTTCTCAAGACATATTTGTATGGAATAATATACTCCGAGCGTAGTAAACTCTGCCGCATTACCGTTAAATCCCACGATATTTTTACTTTTTTTACGCATTAAGCGCAAATCCTGCTGTGTCAAACCAACATCAGTACCAGTAATAAATTGGCCGTTAAGCTGATTCACATACTCCGTGTATTTCTCAAGAACTTTATTTCTATTTTTTTTATCTCCTGTTTTTGAATCTAATATTATTATTCCTTTTGCGCCACCGTATTTTAATCCTGCCATAGCTGATTTATATGACATCATTTTGGAAAGTCGAAGCGCGTCGTCAAGCGCTTCTGAATCGGATTCATAATGCCATATTCTTGTAGCTCCAAACAAAGGAATATCCATATTTTTTCTATGGAGCGCGATATATCCACGCAATCCCGAACTCGCATCATTTAGAAATGAAATAAAAATATGGTTGTCAAACTCTACAGACGCATTCACCGCAGTATGATGTTTAAAAATATCTACCATGGTCTTGCTCTTGTAAAGTCAGGGGATATGAATTCCCTCACGCTTAACTGTTTGCTTGTGCCGAGCGCTATTCGCTTAATTGCAACGGTCGCGACAACTCCTCCGAGAAGTGCGGCGCTTCCAAGTTGCGACCATGAAACAAGCTCTCTCTTGAAAACTCTTTGCGCGGAAGCAAGCATATGCGGGTCCACATTTTGCGGTCCGCCTACTATATTATTTATTATAATATTCCCAGCGAGTTCTTTTGTCATCTTACCTTCAATTCTTTTATTCCAATATGACGGCTCCTCGTCAAATATTTTATCGTGTCCTAAATCATAACGCTCAACATGGAGTATTACGCCATCGCCGTTGTCAGTAATCATCACAACTGGAATTTTGTATTTCAAAGCAAGTTTTCGCGTCTCAATCTTTATCTTTATGTCGTCAATTTCTTCAATGATGCAATCAATCTTTTTGTTTTCAAGAAGGGGTTCAAGATTTTCTTTTGTTACACCATCGGGATAGATTTTTACATCGGCATAAGGATTGTCTTCATAGATTTTTCTTGAGGCGACTATTGTTTTATTGAGTCCTATTTGATGCACTCCCGCGAATATTCTGTTTAAATTCGTGGTATCTAACTCGTCATTATCAGCAATCATTATTTTTTTGGAGATTCCCGCCTGCGTCAAAACGAAAGCAATGTTGCTTCCAACACTCATTCCAAAAACCGCTACATTAAAGTCGCGTAATTTTTTCTGTTCTTCCGCAGTTATTAAATCCTGATTGCGATTAGTTTTGAGCGTGAAATAATCTTCTTCATTTATGCATTTAACGACATGGCAATTCCAAGGAAATAAAAAATATCCGTAATCATTTTTCTTTTTTTTGGCGTATTGTTTAAATTCATCGCTATTATATGTCTTCCCTTTATCTTCTCCTATGAATTTATTGTTATCAATAAAAAATAATTCCTTGATTTGCCTTGAGAACGCGTCAATTATATTGATGAATGGTTTTGATTCAATAAGTTTTTTTAGCTCCCCATCGTTTCTTATAATGACGGATTTATAATCTTGATTGTTTATTGTAATATCTATTTTCATAAGTAAACACAAAGGTTAAAACTAAACATTTTTAAAATAATTTAATTATATCACTATAAGTTACAGCAAGCATTAAGAGTATAAGAAGAGCGAAGCCGATTGTGTTTACGGTATTTATGATTTTTGGTTTTATCGGGGATTTTTTAATCGCTTCTATAAGAATAACAAAAAGTCGTCCGCCATCAAGCGCCGGGAACGGCAATAAGTTTATAATTGCCAAATGTATTGAAATAATAGCGGTAAAATTAAGCAGTGTTACAAATCCAAGCGCCGCCGCGTCTCCTACGAGCCCAACTATTCCGACAGGTCCCGCAATTTGCGATAGGTCTGCATTTAACATAATAGCATTTGCTAAAAAACCACCGAGCGCCAAAGCTATTGTTTTCGTCATATTAACAGTGAGATTGAAACTTTCTATGACCGCTTTATGGATTGGAAGTTTCAGCGCGCCGAGCATTCCCATTGATATACCTATCGCGCCTCGCTCCGGTTCATTCGGCACAATATCGCTTTCAGGGACTACTTCTGAAAGCAAAACTTCTCCTTCGCGAGTGTATATTATCGCGATTTCTTCACCAATATGCAGATTCATAAAATCAGCTATATTACTTGCGTTTAAAATATCAACATTGTTATTTTTTGTCGCAACACTCAAAATCTCATCTCCCGCTTTAAGCCCTGCTATATCAGCGGGTGTTTTTGACAATACTTCCACAATAGTCAGCTTTGGTTCAGAAATCTCATAACCACTTTCCGTAATAAGAGGGTCGTTCTCCGATATCGGCATACCAATCATAAAACTTCCAATAAACAAAACAAAAGCTAAAAGAATATTGCATATAACACCAGCCGTTATTACGAGTGCTTGTATTTTTTTTGGTTTATTTACAAAACTTCTTTTATTGTCCTGACCCGAAATAGATTCTTCATTGGGATTTTCACCGAATATTTTCACAAAACCGCCAAAAGGAATCCAATTAAGCGAGTAAATTGTTTCGCCTATTTTTTTAGCCCAGATTTTAGGCGGAAATCCTATACCAAACTCATCAACGCGAATACCAGACTTTTTAGCTGAAATAAAATGTCCGATTTCGTGAACAAGAATTAAAACAATAAGAACGATTATAAATATGATTATAGACATAAAATATGCGAAAAATAAATGGGTTTTTAATTTTTAATTTCTCTCTCTTTTTTCTCTGTCATCATTTCAAAATTTTTATTTTCATCATCTATTATTTTCTGCATTTCTTCTTTATATCTAAATTTATCGTCTTCGCTGATTTCTTTATTTTTTTCTTTTTTTTGTATATCCGCCCAAGTATTATCTCTTTCATTTCGTAACGCAATTCTTGTTTTTTCAACTTTCTCTTTTACAAGTTTGATAAGCGTTTGCCGAACTTCCTCCGTGAGTTCCGGAAAAAATATTCTTATGCCTTTTTCATCAACTAATACGGAAACGCCGAGATTTGAATTTGTAATAGCTTTTTCAGTTTCAATTATTTGGCCAATATCATAAGGCGATATGCGAAGAGTTCTCGCGTCCTCCATTGACACAGCCGCAATTTGATTTATAGGCATTTTAGAACCATATAAATCTACGCGAATATTGTCTAATAAAGCGGGTGTCGCTCTACCTGTTCTTATACCAGATAATTCGTTTTTAAGATGTTCCCGCATATTCTTTATTTTTTGTTTCAAATGTGAAAAATTATACATAAAAAATATTAAAATTTATAATATAAAAAAATTTTTATATTAGAATTAAATTGATAAATTATAATTATAATATACTTAAAATATGTAATTTAAGCAAATTTCATAAACGATTATCACAAAAAATATTAAAACATCTTGAATTACGAAATACAAAAATTTACGGTCTATTTAAGCAAAAATATTTAGAAGATAAAGAGGTTTTGCGACCTGATAATCTAAATTTTTGCATTTCGTAATTCATAGTAAAATAGAATGTGTAGCTTAATTCTGTTATCGCTAAAATAGCGCAGGATTTGAAAATAGACAAAATGCTCAACATTTCATTGTTAAATACTTATAAAGTGTTGAGTATTTACAAAATAACGTTAGATTTTAATTTAATTAAAATTTATACGGATAAAGAGATACTTTCTAAAATCATTTTTACAGAAGGCGCTCTGCCTCTTATATAATCGCGATATTTTTGTATCATCTCAAAGAGCTCGATATCTTTATTTTGATTTTCCAAATAATTTTTATGTCTATTTTTATACAAAGTTATTTCCAAGTTATTCAAAAATTCAAGAGCTCTCTCTTTGTCTTTGTTTTCTATAATGTCTCCTAAAAATTTGATTCGCTCATATTTTGATAATCTTATAAATTTATCCGCGATAAATTCATCTTCATTATCAAAATCTGATAATTTAAGAATATGCAATCGTGATTTGATTGTCGGCAAAAATATTTCCGTTGACGCTGTTATTATAAAAAAATGCGCTCCATAAGGTGGTTCTTCAAAAAGTTTAAGCAATGCGTTCTGCGCTTCCAAAGTTATAAACGAAAAAGTAATTACAAACACTCTTAATTCGCCATTTATTGCTTTTCTAAAAGATTGTGTTTGAAGATCTCTTGCATTATCAATACCGAAACTTATAAAATCACTAAAATAAAAATCTGGATTCGAGCGAAGTTTGATTTTTAAATCATTTTTAAGAAAATTAAACAAAACCGAGAGGGCTATTTTTTTATTACCTTCAAGCGTGTAAATATGATGAAGCTTTTTTGTTTTTTTATAAGAATCAATTAAACTTTTCATATAATCAGAATACGGATAATTTATATATTATCCAAATTTATTTTTTTTAAAGTCAATGCATTAATAACGACAATTACAGTTGAAAGGCTCATCAATAGAGCGCCGAGCTCCGGACGAAGAAAAAATCCAAAAAAAGCGAAAGCTCCTGCGGCGGCGGGTATTGCGGCGATATTATATCCCAATGCCCAAAATAAATTTTGTATCATTTTTCTATATACTTTCTTTGAAAGAATTAAAAGTCGTATTATATCCTGCGTATTGTTGCCTACAAGCACCACATCGCCAGCTTCAACCGCGACATCGGCGCCAGCGCCGATTGCGATACCAGCATCGGCTTGAGTAAGAGCCGGGGCGTCGTTTACGCCATCACCAACCATAAGCACGATATTTCCTTTATCTTGCAATTCTTTTATCCGCTTGTATTTATCCTCAGGCAAAACCTCCGCGAAATAAGTGTCAATATTGAGCCCCAGCGCGACTTTACTTGCAACTTTTCTATTATCTCCCGTTAACATCGCCACTTTGATTCCCAAATTGTGAAGACCTTCAATTGTCTTATACGACTCTTTTTTAATCTCATCTGAAAGCGAAATTATTCCAAGAATATAATTTTCATCGGCTATAAACACAACGGTTTCTCCTTTGTCTAAAAACTCTTTCTCAATTTCCAATATTTTGTCTTCAAAAGATAGGCCGATATCTTTCATAAGAGCTTTATTGCCTGCAAAATATTTTTTACCCGATATAGAAGCGCGAACGCCTTTGCCCGCGATATTTTGAAAATCATCAATTTTAGAAATTTTTATTTTTTGATTTTTCGCGTATTTAACTATTGATTGTCCTATTATATGCGATGAGTTTTTTTCAAGCGATGCGGCTATTCCCGTGGCATCTTCTTTTTTTATTTCGCCAAAAACCGCAATATTGGTTACACCGAATTCTCCATTTGTAAGAGTCCCTGTTTTATCAAAAATGATATAATTTGCTTTTTTTATAATTTCAATCTTTGCCAAATCTTTTATAAATACTCCGTTTTTAATCGCAAGTGTCGTGGCTATTGTAGTTACCGTGGGTATAGCAAGTCCAAGCGCGTGAGGACACGCTATAACAAGCACGGTGATTGCAAGCGTTATCGCGAAAACAAAGGGCTGTCCTAAAAAAACAGCCCAAACAAGAATTGTGATAAGCGCCGTAATGCCGGCTGTAAATGTAAGGACTGCGGACGCTTTGTCCGCGATTCTTTGAGCGTTTGGTTTTGTCTTTTGAGCCGAAGAAATAAGTTTTTGAATCTGACCAATTGTTGAATGTTCTCCGACTCTTATAATTCTTATAGTAAGAGCCCCGTCAATATTTATTGAACCGGCGATTACCTCTTCCCCGCTTTTTTTCTTTATCGGTTTTGATTCTCCGCTTATAAGCGCTTCGTCTATGTTCGCTTCCCCATCTTTTATCACGCCATCGGCTGGGATTTTTTCTCCGGGTTTTACGAGAGCAATATCTCCTTCGGTGAGATTTTCTATATCAATTTCTTCTTCTCTTCCGTCTTTAATCAGACGGGCTTTTTTTGGAAGAAGTTTTGCCACTTCCGAAAGGGCGTTGCCTGCGGAAGAACTTGAACGCGCTTCCAGATAATGCCCGAACAAAAGCACCCATATAAGAGTTGAGATTTCCAAGTAAAATTCCGCTTCAAGAGACGGTAAAAATGTTGACACAGCTGAAAAAATATACCCTGCGCCGACCGCGAGAGAAACAAGCGTCATCATTCCATACTTTTTCGCTTTTATTTCATGCCATGCGTGTTTAAAAAATACTAAAGAAAAACTAAAAATTATTGTGGCTATTCCAAAACCAATATATTTGCCAAATAACAGAATCTCCATTCCCACAAATTCCACGACTGTCTTATTTGTGAAAAGAAGAGGAATTAAAAGAAATGTAACTATAAAAAATCTGCGTAAAAAATCCCCAGCGGAACCGTGATTTCTCATATATGAGCTGTGTCCGCTGTGTTCGTTCGCATCAGTATTACAACATAAATTTTGATTATCTTTGTGATGTGAAATCATCTTTTATTTTATTATCTTGAATTACTAAATGCAAAAATTTAAGGTCTATTTGAGCAAAAACATTTAGAAGATAAAGAGGTTTTGCAATTCGATAACTTAAATTTTTGCATTTCATAATTCATAGTTATTATAAACTTGGACATAACTTGGACATTCAATATTCAAGTGTTTTATGATTTTCAACTTTATAAACTTTTTTCTGGCAGTATGCCGTGTTTTATAATATCCATATTGCAGGATTTATGCTCAAAACACCATTTTTGGCATTTTATCGCCCATTCTTTTTCTCTGTATTCATATCCGCATTCGCCGCATACATAAGTTTTCTCATCTTTTTTGATATCTGAAATATTATGAATGTTATAGTTATCTTTTTCATATCCCCCGCGCGATATGTATTTCACTAAAGCGATTATAGCAAGCGCCACAAGCGCCCAAAATAAAACCATAAGCGTCCACCCAAAAAATATTCCCGTCCAGCCGAAACCTCCCATCATTCCAAAATTATGCTGCGTTGTTGATAAATCCGCCCCGCCGCTTTCAAGCGTGTGAGCAAAAGCTGTGTTTATAAAATTATTCATAAGTATAATATTTTATTTTTAATTAAAACGAAAGTATTTTATCACTTTCTAAAACAATGTTATATAAATCCTCTATTGTTGACATTGGGCACATCTTCGAGTTTTTAAACTTTCTTAATTTGACACATGTTCCGCAAGCAAATATTATTCTTCCATTTTTCATAAAATAATGAGCTTGTTTAATTATATCAAACTGCTCGGAATCAAGAGATTCATATTCTACGCCTTTTGCGAGTAAAAACACTTTTACCGTATTTTTATTTTTAAGCGCAAAATTGGCAAATCTAAAACCGTTCCGTACAGTTTCTTTGTCATCTGAATAAATTACAATTCCTAATTTCATAATGTTAAATTAATTTTAATAAATAGACCTTTTTAATTATTGGATTATTAAACATAATTTAGATATGGATATTCAGTGTCCAAGTATCCTACTATTATACTCCGCATCTTGCGCCACCGCGAATACCGGCGGGCTTCATTTTTTCAAGAACTTTCATATAACCTTGCGCGCTTGAATAAGAAGCGCTTAAAACCTCTTTTGGATTAACATCTTTCCACTCTATTCCTTTATCATTAAAATATCGCGCCAATGTGATATAAGTGTCCTGAAACCAGTAAGAATTTACACCGAGCGCTATTTTATATATTTCTTTTTCGCTTATATTGTTTGCCGCGAGTAATTCAAGAAGTCCCAGCATCGCCATACCGTGATTGCAGTCGGGAAAATAAGTTGAATTTCCACAGCAGGGACGATAGATATTTTTTGACACTCTCTTAACAAGCGTCTGCTGTCCTTTCGTAAGTTTTATAAATATATGATTACTATAATAATTCATCGGTTCTCCGACCGCTATGCTCCATCCGCCGGTGGATGCGAATTTTGAAGCGTCGCCGCCATATTTTTCATCCGTCATCGGACCATTTTCTAAAATCTCGTTTTTATTGGAAAGCCCGAATGCCCATAAAAGATTAAGCAATATTCCAGAATTTTTCGCGTCCATAATGATTTCTTTATTATCAGAGCCATAAAGCAATTTTTTATCATTATCGCTTAATCCCCCTCTATTGTCATATAATTTTTCAAATTTTTCTTTATCAATGATTCCGGCTTCTATCATTTGTTTCCCAAAATCGTTCCATTGTATAGGCAGGACAATACCTTCAGGCGGCATAATTATATCCTGAGACGGCAATGGTAAAATTACGCTCTCATTCGCGCTCAAAAGCATAAATGCAAATAAAAATATACCTATTATTGCGACTACTATTTGATTTGATATTTTTTCTTTTTTGTTTTTCATATTATTTCAAAAAATTTTATTAAAAAAATTTGTAGTTTTAAAATAATTCAATGTTATTATTCATTTTCATTTTTTATAACATTTGCTTCAAAGCGGACTTCTATTTCGGGCGTCTCTGTTGAATTCGTTTTTAACATCAATTGTCTCGTAACTTTTCCCGTGCCATTTGGTCCGTGCGCTAGCGGGTCAAATGTTGCCGTTAAAATTTCTTCACCGCCAGCCGGAATAATTACTATTTTTTCTGAACTTTCATGCATACCGAATTTTAATCCACCGATATCTCCTTCCGTGCACATACAGCTTGTTACCGCTGATATGATTTTTACATCTTCGTCTCCTCCATTCTTCAATGTATAGGTTGCGCTGACCTTGCCGCCGAAAATATTAATATCTCCAAAATTATGCGCTATTTTTTCTATCGTAATAATAGATGCGACCTGTTTGTTTTTTTCTTGTTTTTTACCATTTTGCGTATTAACGGCAAATACAAGAAATACAATTACCAATATCCCAATAATCCACAGTATGTATTTATTCATAAATTTATAGATTTTTTAACTAATAATTTCTTCACTAAATTTAACGGCTCTTTCTTCTAAATCATAAACTCTTGTTTTTGTTCTTAAATTACGAAATGCAAAAATTTATAGTTTCTTTGAGCAAAAACATTTAGAAGATAAAGAGGTTTTATAAACCAAGGACCTAAATTTTTGCATTTCATAATTCATAGTTTTTGTATAATTTAACATTGTGATTTTATTAGAAATTAGAAATTTACCTATCTTCGTCTATATCAACCTCTATAGTAATCTCCGCTTCGGGTTTATCAGAGTCGTTTGTCGGAATAAATACGGTTCTTCTGAATACACCTGTCGGCTCATCGTGAAAATTAGGGTCAAACACGACGGTAATCTCCGCTTCGTCGCCAATTTGTATTGAAGCGGAAGAAATTGAGGCCGTTGTGCAATTACAGCTTGTTGTAATTTCTCCTATTTCAAGAATTTTAACTCCAATATTTTTTACAATAAATTTTGTTTCCACTTTTCCGCCAAATTGTGGAATTACGCCAAAATTATGAGTTGTTTTATTAAATAATATCTTTGGTCCAATTATTTTATTTGTTATTTTTGTCTCAATTTTTTGTCCATTATGCTCGCCCGCTTCTGTAAATGGATAATTATCTTCCTGCCAATGAATCATTCCTCCAGCAATACTTTTTATATTCATATAACCAAGCGATTTCATAATATCATAAGCCATTTTGCTTCTTGCTCCGCTTTTGCAATAAATGATAATCTCTTTTTCTTTTGCGTCTTCGCCCAAACCGATATTTTCAAGCATTTGCGCGGATAATTCTTGCGCTGGAAGCAAAAGCGCGTTTTCAAGATGAATTTTCGCGTATTCCTCCGAAGTTCTTACATCAAGCAAAATAATATCATCTTTATTTTCTATTTTTTTCGCGACATCTCCGGGAAAAATCTCGTATTCTTCGCGCTCTTCATCATTGTGATTTTTTTCTTTTATATTTTCATTTATATTTGAAAATATAATAAAACCAATAATGCCCGTTATTATAATAATTAAGATTAATGCGTATTTCATAATATTATTTTTATTTTTTATTTGATAATTTATATATCTCAAGTATTTCTTTAATCGCTTTTAATTCTTTGCCCGATTTCATTTGTTCAATGATATGGGTTGATAAATGATTTTTTAATATTAAATTCTCAACCGATGAGAGCGCCGCTTTTGCGGCAAGCGACTGGCGAATTATATCAATACAATATTTCTCTTCCTCAACCATTCTTTGAATACCTCTTATTTGACCCTCAAGTATTTTAAGCCGTCTCATTACGCTTTTTTTAATATCTTTTTTCATATTTGATATTATACCCTATGGGGGTATTTATCGCAAATTTTAATATTTTGTTCGCCACGGTCTTTATTTATAATAATTTAATTTTAACAGAAAATAAAACTTTTCTCGCATAGCACACACGCAAGTTGAAGTTTTTGCCAAAAAATGATATAAATCAATATAAGCGCGGAGTTCAGGCGTATAGTTTAGTTGATTAAAGCGCGCTTTTCACACGTATATTACATTTCGTAAGACTTTTTTAGTTTAAATTCGGATATGCGCCTATAGGCGTGTTTTTTAATGGTATTTTTAAAGAAAGCATAAAAATTATATGATAACAAAGAAAACAAAAATAGTGGTCTCCATCGGTCCGGCGACAACGGATAAAAAAGTTCTGACAGACTTACTTAATGCTGGTATGAATATCGCAAGAATAAATTTTTCTCATGGTGATTTTATGGAACATCAGTCTAAAGTTGATAACATCAGGTCTGTCTCTAAAAAAACAGGTATTCCAGTCGCTCTACTGCAAGATATTGCTGGACCGAAAATAAGGATAGGTGATTTTTATAAAGAAAGTATTGTCTTAAAAAAAGGAGACCTTTTTACGCTCACTACCGAAAAAATAGTCGGTGATGAAAAAAAAGTTTGCGTAAATTACTCTATGCTCCCCAAAGAGGTGAGGGTGGGTGGATGGATAATGCTTCACGACGGTAAGAAAAAACTGAAAATAGTTAAAATAAAAGGAAAAGATGTTGTGTGTCGCGTAGTGGTCGGAGGAGAAATAAAAGGCAGAAGAGGCGTGAATCTTCCCGGGGCGCGGCTTTCTATATCTTCCATTACGGAAAAAGACAAAAAAGATTTGAAATTTGGTATAAAAAACAAGGTGGACTTCGTGGCTCTTTCTTTTGTAAGAAGAGCGGATAATGTTGAACAATTACGCAAACTTTTAAAAAAAGCCGGCTCAAAAGCGAAAATAATATCCAAGATAGAAGATGTGGAAGGGCTTGAAAATATTGACGAAATTATAAATACAACCGATGGCATAATGATAGGCCGTGGCGACTTCGGTATTGAAATCGGTCTGAAAAATCTGCCTATGATACAAAAAGAAATAATCAAGAAATGTAATACCGCTGGAAAACCTGTCATCACGGCAACCCATATGTTGGAATCAATGATTAAATCGCCCGTTCCAACAAGAGCGGAGGTTTCGGATATAGCCAATGCTATATTTTAGATGGCACGGACGCTGTGATGCTCTCTGAGGAAACAACGCTTGGAGAGTATCCCGTGGAAGCGGTGAGCGTAATATCAAAAGTGGCTCAAAAGGTGGAGAGCAGAATGGTTTTTTGCAGAAAGGATTTTGGCGAAGCGGGGAAAGATAGTATTTCCAACGCCGTTAGCGATGAGACGGTAGATTTGGCTCAAAGTATTGGAGCAAAATATATCGCGGCTTTGACCAATACGGGCTTTACGGCAAAAATGATATCGCGATATAGACCGGCGCAAAATATTCTTGCTTTCACTCCCAATAAAGAAACTTTTAATCAGCTTAATTTGAGCTATGGCTGTGAACCTGTTCTTGTCGCCAAAATAGATTCCATTGAAGCCGCCGCCCCGCTTGTAAGAGAACATTGTCTTAAAACAAAGACCGCCAAAAAGAATGATATTATAGTGGTAGTGGCCGGTATGCAGTTTAACAAAAATAGTTCCACTAATACGATTTTTGTGCAAAAGATATAATGGCAACAACCATACAAAACTGAATACGCCACTTGTCTGGCGTATTCAGTTTTGTTTCGTAGCGCTCTTGTTGGAAAAAGTTAGAACCCATTTTGCGGAGAATCCCGACTGACCACCTCCGCTTCGCTCCAGCGAAACACTCGGGTACGGAGGAATTTCCCCATACTGGGTTTGGGGAGAAATTTTCCATTTGCTCCGCTTTTTTCTTTTGGCGGGATTGGGGCGGGATTTTTGGCGGGGGTTTTTGGAAAAAAATTCTCGGCTCCAAAATTGAATAAAGTTCTCATATCTGTTAGTATAATACTGTAGCCGAAAACAAGCAACAGTTAAATGTTATCAATATATGGAAAGTAATCAACTAGGACTAAAGATAAGGAAATTGCTACAGAAACTAGGACTTTCCCAAGACGATTTTGCTCGTAAGGCGGATGTTGCCTATACAACGCTTACCAAGATTGAAACTGGTGTTATCAAAAAGCCCTCTGTATTTGTTGTGAGCAAAATCGCCAAAGTCCTAGATGTCGCAATTGAGGATTTGATTAAATAATTTTATGAAGTTTGAACTTGAAGAGTATCATCGTGGAGTTACGAACGACGAATCAATAATCGATCTAAAACGGATTGTTTTAGGGTTAAATAAAAAAGCTATTAGTCGTCCACGGCACTAAGAATTAAGAGATAAAATTTTGAAATTAATGAAGACAATAGTATAAGTAAGTTGTGGGACGAAGTGATTATTCAAATATACATGAAAGAATATACTAAAAATACAAAAACGATAAATAGAAAGTTCTCGCTTTCTGAGTACGACCCGAGCTGGGTTCTTAAATTTGCATCGATAAAGGGTTTGGTGTCGAGAGTGTTCGGTGGTGACAAAGCTCTCAAAATTGAACATGTAGGGAGCACGGCTATCCCAGGAATGAAGGCAAAGCCTCTCATTGATGTTTTAGTTGTTGTTGAAAAATTGGAACCGTTTGAAAGAGAAAAAGAATTGATGGTTGAGGCTGGATATGAATGGCGTTATTACCCTGAACCTGATGAGGGATTAACATTTTCAAAATTTGGTCTCGACGGTGAAAAACTTGAGCATATACACATATGCGAAGAAAGTTCATCGTGGGTGCGTAAATTTATCGTGGTGCGCGATTACTTGAGAACCCATCCGGAAAAAGCAAAGGGGTACTCAGAATTGAAGCAAAAAAATATAGAGCTTCATCCAGATGACTATCCTGCTTATCGTAATGCGAAAACTCCGTTTCTAGAGCGGTTGAAAGAGGAAGCAGACAAGTGGGAGAAGAATAAATAATTATGGAATTTAACCGCCGAATTTCCGAAAACCCCCAGTCCAAAACCCGCCCGCATTCCTCCCCAAACCCAGTATGAGAGAATCTACTGGGTTTGGGGAGGAATTTTCCATTTGCTCCGCTGATTTCTCTTGGCGAAATTCGGGCGGGCTTATTCTTCCGTATCCTCTCTATTTTGTTCTGCCGTTTGCGAAACAACAAACAATGCACCGACACCGCCAATAGTTCCTCTGTAATCTTTGTTTATATCAAAAACTTCTGCAAGTTGATAACGAGGTAATTTAGCAATTTCCGATATGACATATCTCGCAAACGGCTCTTGTTCTTTTGCTCCCATTACATAAAGACGCTCAATGTTTTGGGTTGATCTTTCTTGTACTCTGTTTAGATAAGGCCTAGCTCCTTGGTGATTTGGATATGCGACAAGCAAAAATGCGTAACTTGTAGCAGGACCGACCCGATACCATCCCTCCGGCGGAATATTATGTGTCCGATTTTCTAGTTGTGTGATAAATCCTTCGACATGACTAAGTATTTCATCAATTTCCTGATTCATTTTGTTTCTCAAATCTTGAAACCTTGCCTTAGTCGCAATCTCATGAATCTCGCGTAAAAAAGTGCCTGTAAAAAATCCTCTCTGATCTAGGCGTTTATACCTACCAAGATAGGTCGCAATACTAGCATCATTACGCACAGCGGTTTCCAAAAATGAATCCTCAAATGATTGTTGCAAATAAGGTTTCTTATCAGAAATCGTGCGGTGAGAAATTTGTAAAACCGCCGCCTTTCTAGCATTAAGTGGGATAACTTCTTTTGTACGTGGGAATAATGCTTTTGAAAAGAAGGCATAAACGCCAGACAGGAAATTTTGGTCTTGATTTTCGAAAGGTTGTATTCTCAAAATCAATTCGCCCTCTTCAAGATCATTATTACTCACTTCTGTCATCCACTTGATTGATGCTTTTTTAATCCAACCGCTAGGTAGTTCTTTCTGAAGATCTGCCACTACTTCATTGATATGAGTTTCAATATCACTAGCAATCGCATTCTTTACAAATCGTCTGTGTTTCCACTTTCCTGCAACATATTTCCAAGAATCAGTTTTTAATCTCCCTAACCTTGGGACAATTTCAAATAACACTTTTAGAAAACCCAAAACTAGGGCTGATGCCCCAACAATCATTAAAGTATTTTGTGCCCAGATTGGTAAAAAGTTTGGAATCATATTTTGCTAAAACATTCTAATTTCGTACAAATAAACTTCAATTCTCCAGTTTCTTTTTGAATAGCTCGTAGATTTTCAAAAGTAATTGGTGTATTGCAAAATTTACAAGCATATGTTCCGCTGTCTATCTCGTTTCTGATTCCTAACGAATCAATTAAATTTTTTAGATCAGAATCATAAACTGCCCTTACAGGTGTTCGGCTGAAACGATCCGGGAAGGTCTTAAAAAAGTTTTTGATTTTGAATAAAAATAGTTTCATGCAATTTCAGGTTAGTGATATTTTTCTCAACTTTGCTGTCGTGCAAGTGTGTTCTCGACATGACTTTGCTCCGCTTTTTCTTCGTAAACTTGCCCAAATTTTTGAGAAGTTTTTAGGTCTTTCCTAATTTTTATGGCAATATTTTTGGCAAATTCAACTGGTACGGCATTACCAATCATTTTGTATCCGTCAGCAACATCACGATATTTGAAAATAAAAGTGTCTGGAAATGTTTGTATTCTTGCACATTCTCTAACCGAGAGCCGGCGATATAAATGTTCTTTGCCGGGAATAAATATTCTCTTGTTTTGTTCAACAAATTTCATTTTTGGGGCTTGTGGGTGGATTGGGGCGTGTCTTCCTCCGGCTTGAATAGTAAAAGACGGCTCATCCCAGCTCCTGACCCGATTACGCGACATATATATCGTTGAAAATCCGCCATTCATATATTCGTGGTTTGGAATTTCCAAATCTCCATTTGTCTTGTTAAATTCTTTTGCCGGTTTTGCTAGGCGCAAATCAAAGATTGCTTCTTTTAGGGTTGGTTTGTCTGGTAATGTATTTGGAAATTCAAAAGAAAATCCAACTTTCTTTTTGTGGTATCCAATAATAATTACACGAAGTCTATCTTGCGGAACACCATAATCATTCGCATTAAGTAATTTATAACTGATGTTGTAACCAACATCTTCAAATTGTTTTAAGATATTTTCAAAAGCTTCTTTGTGTTTAGGATGTAAAATACCGGAAACATTTTCAGCCAAAAAGAAAGCTGGTTGTTTGTCTTTCAATAACCTTATGTATTCAAAAAATAATTGTCCTCGCTTGTCATTTATGCCTCGTCCTGCACCAGCTTCGCTCCAACTTTGACAAGGCGGTCCTCCAATTATTCCGTCAGCAAATGGAACATTGGAAGTTAAAACATCTACAATACTTCTCTTGTCCAGTTTTGTTTCTGGAAAGTTCGCCTCAAATGTTTCCCAAATTGTAGAATCAAATTCATTTGCCCAAATAACATCAAAACCGGCTTTCTTAAAACCCAGATCAAGTCCTCCTGCTCCAGTAAAAAGTGATACGATTTTCATATTATTTTGCAAAGCAAATTAGCTTTGCTTTTAGATAATTTGCCGGATTATTTGGTGATTTTATTTCGACCGATTTTATTTTTATACTTGAGTTTGATTCAATATTTTCTCTGTCTTCTTTGGGAAAAGATTTGTATTTTTTATCAAGCATCAACGCGAATGCTAAAAAATCTGACTCGCGACTAAACTCTGAGAAAGAACCAAAAACTTTGTGGGGCGTATCAATTCCCCACATACCTCTTACCCTAAGATAGGTAATTCCCAACGGGTCAATTTTTCTTACTCCCGCGATTTCATTTGTTTCTGCTGTAAATTCAAGATGATCAATTTCGTGTACTTTTTTAGAAATACTTTTGAAAGTCTTTTCATAAACTTCTCTATCGGCCGCATAACAATCTCCATAGACAAACCAAAGAGTTTTTATTTTTGACTCTGATACCGAACCAACTGCATAGATAATATCTTTTTTAGACCAATTTCCGCCATCACATTCTCTGCAAGATTGAAGAATACGAACATCATCGCTATGTAATTTTGATTTCGGATAAGAACTATTCAAGGCGATACTGCCAACTAATCCACCAATCTTTTTAACCTCTATGGCATCACCATTTTTAACAATAAAGTCCGGTGGATTATTTTGGTTTCCTAGATAAGAAAGGTATTCGGAGTGTTTTTTGTCTTTATTTTCTAAACCAACAATATCTATACTGGAACAAAAAATATCTCTGACAAAATATTCCAAAGCAACACCAACATTATTCATTCGGTTTTGACCAGAATAAAGCTCTGTGAGCTTGAAGCTCTTGAGTTTTGATATGTTGCTTAATGCTTTTAGAATATTTGTTTCCATAATGTTTATTTTATCAAATTATCAATACTTATTCCTAACCCCTCGGCAATTTTGGTAACAGTTTGGATTGACGGTTTTGTTATCACATTTGATTCAATCTTAGTCAGTGTTGTGTAAGGAATATCGCACTTTCTCGCAAGAGCGTCTTGTGTCAGTCCTTGCTTTGCTCGAAAGACTTTTATTTTATCCCCAATTTGTTTATTGTTCTTACTTTCCATAGTATGATAGTATAAGTATGAGCGTTGAAACTAACTCTCACAACTATACTAACATGAATAACACTTTTTCTCAATTAGCCGCCAATTTTTTCAAAAAAGAAAGCCGAAGCCCGCGCGGATTCCTCCCCAGACCTCTCCTCCGCGCGGGCGAGTCCGAATTCCG